>OJML01002028.1_pt1 | contig 10011 bp, 10 predicted proteins | sample 1597221 | NCBI WGS metagenome assembly OJML01 (sample SAMEA2452123, study PRJEB22498) | human gut metagenome | biome: human feces; feature: human gut; material: feces | place: Australia | collected 2012 | reverse complement strand
GGTATATATGATTATGAAGAAAAATACAGCTATTGCGCGTTTCGCAATATTCATTTTCACAGTAATGGGTTCTTTGCCTGTCATGGCGCAAGACGAGAATATCGGATTTCATCAAGCTCTTAAGACGAAGTTCATAGAGGGTAATGCCGGCTTTATGTCGCTCGTTGCCATCGCTCTCATTGTGGGTCTGGCTTTCTGTATTGAGCGCATCATCTATCTCAGCCTTTCTGAAATCAATGCCAAGAAGCTGATGCAGGATATCGACCAGAAGGTGGAGGCTGGGGATGTGGAAGGTGCCAAGGAACTTTGCCGCAATACCCGCGGACCTGTAGCTTCTATCTGCTATCAGGGATTGATGCATATAGATGAGCATCTCGATGATATCGAGCGCTCGGTAAGTGGATATGGTACCGTGCAGGCTGCCAACCTGGAGAAGGGATGTTCCTGGATCAAGCTCTTCATCGCCATGGCTCCTTCCCTCGGATTCCTGGGTACGGTGATTGGTATGGTGATGGCTTTCGACCAGATTCAGCAGGCGGGAGATATCAGTCCTACCATCGTGGCTTCGGGTATGAAGGTGGCACTGATTACTACCATCTTCGGTATCATTGTTGCCTTGATTCTGATGGTGTTCTATAACTATATCCTTTCCAAGGTAGAACATCTCACCAGTCAGATGGAAGAATCGGCTGTTACATTGATGGATATCATTGCCAAGAGAAAATAGCTTTATCTTTGAATCTATGGTTAAATTTCAATTTTCAAAATCGAATTCAAAGGCGAAAAACAAGTCTGCCGAACAGATATCTCAGAAGGTTTTCCGTCTGATGATAGGTTTGGCTGTGCTGGTTTTCGGTCTGTTCTATCTGATAGGTTATGATTTGCCTTTCGATGAAAACCCCGACTTCAATGCCCCTCTTTTTACCGATGTGCTCATCTTCCTGATGTGGCTTTTCCTGATAGGAGGAATAGGCTTGGCTGTCTATTCGATGGTGAAGGATTACCGGAGTAGCAAGTCGGAAGCTGTGGTGAATGGTGTGCCGGTGCGTCGTATCTTCCGTATCACCTGGCTTACCTTGCTGGCTGTTCTGATTCTTACCTTCCTCTTGGGAGGTTCCGATCCGATGCTCATCAATGGCGAGAACTACGCCGACTGGTTGTGGCTGAAACTTTCTGATATGTTTGTCATCACCTCGCTGCTGATGTTGCTGGCAGGCATTGGAGCCGTTTGCTTCGGTGCCACCCGATATATCCGAAAGAAGCAGTAACTGCCTGTAATTATCAATCAAAAAAAATAGTTAGTATCATATCATAAAGCAATGCTGATAAGAAGGAATCGTAACGAAACCCCGGGATTGAATACCACCTCAACAGCCGACATCTCGTTTATGCTGCTGATATTCTTCCTTGTAACCACATCCATGGATGTGGATAAGGGATTGTTGCGCCAGCTGCCTTCGCCTGAACCTCAGAAGAAGGAACAGCAGGAATCGGTAGTGGATAAGAACAGTCTGATGGCGATTCATCTTACTGCTGGAGATACGCTGCTGGTGAACAATAAGCCGATGAAGCTGGAAGATCTGAAGCAGGAAACCGTCCGCTTGGTACATCGCCTGGGTAAGAAACATCTGATTTCCATCGAGAGCGACCGTGATGCCAACTACAACCTCTATTTCCAGATGCAGAATGAGTTGATGGAAGCCTATGCGCAACTTCGCAATGAGGCAGCCCGGAAGAAATATCATAGAGACTTTGCGCTTTTGAACAATGATCAGAAGGAGCAGGTGCGTAAGCTCTGTCCTCAGCGCATTACGGAGTCGTATGCCAATGCGATGACTCATGAAGACAAGAGTGTAGATGCTGATGCGGAAGAGGAACAGGAAACCCAGTCAACCCAGGAGAAAGGAGGCGCCAAATGATGAATTTTCGTAAAAAATCGCATTCGGTTCCGGAGTTGAATACGTCATCTTTGCCGGATCTGATTTTCTCGGTACTCTTTTTCTTTATGATCGTTACCCACATGCGACAGGTTACCTTAAAGGTGGAATGCCGTATGCCGGAAGGAAAGAATCTCACACGCCTGACCAAGAAGTCGGCTGTAAGTCATATTTATATAGGAAAGCCAACCAGGGATCTGCAGGGCAAATACGGCTCAGGTACCCAGATACAGATGAATGACAAGTTTGCCAGTGCTTCTGATGTGCAGGATTATATCTCTGCCGAGAAGAAGCGGATGTCGCCTGAAGACCAGAAACTGATGACCGTTTCCATCAAGGCAGACCAGGATACCAGGATGGGAGTGATTACCGATGTGAAGCAGGCACTGCGCCAGGCAAAAGCATTGAAAATAAGCTATTCTGCTGTAGAAAATAGGAAATAATATGCTCTAAAAGGAAAAATAATATTAATTTATTATTTTTTTTAATAGAAAAGTTGCTTTTTTTAAAGAAAAGTGCTACCTTTGCAGGCAAATAATAATTAATTATGGCAAAACAAGTATTAGATTCATTAGATAGGCATATTCTGAAGCTGATTTCTCAGGATGCCCGAATCCCATTTCTGGAAGTAGCACGTGCTTGTAATGTAAGCGGTGCTGCCATTCATCAGCGTGTAGCCAAACTCACTAACCTTGGCATTATTAAAGGCTCTCAATTTGTTATCGATCCAGAGAAGATTGGTTACGAAACCTGTGCATATATGGGACTGTTCCTCAAGGAACCTGAGAAGTTTGATCAGGTGGTAGAAGAACTCAAGAAGATTCCTGAGGTAGTAGAGTGTCATTATACTACGGGCGGTTTTGATATGTTCATCAAGATTTATGCAGTCAACAACCACCATCTCCTGGAGATTATCCACGATAAGTTGCAGCCATTGGGTCTTTCCAGAAGCGAGACCATCATCTCCTTCAATGCAGCCATCGACCGTCAGCTTTCTCTGAAGGATATCCAGCAGGTTTCTGATGAGGAAGAGGAGACAACAGAGGAATAAGAATTTATTCAACCGTACTGGTCGAATTTATTTTCTGATATAGGTGAGGAATGAGAACGACAACCCGTTTTCATTCCTCATTTCTTTTTCCGTCACTTCCCAGGCAGAACTGTCGATGGCAGGGAAGAAGGTATCTGCCTGTTCCGGCTCCTTATCTACGATGGTGAGATAGAGCTTCCGGGCAGCAGGAAGAGCCTGGCGATAGATGCTTTCTCCGCCAATGATGAAGATTTCTTCCGGACTGGCTATTCCTGCATCTTCCTTGGGAGCAGACAAGGTATTGCCTTGCGCAGCCCTGAGTGCTTCTTCCAGGGTAGGATATACTTCGCCCCCATCTATCTCTTTCAGACTTTTAGAGACAACGATGTTGCGGCGATGTGGAAGAGCACCGTTAGGGAGAGATTCAAATGTCTTTCTGCCCATCACGATGGTATGCCCCGTGGTAAGTTCACGGAAGCGGACCATATCTGATGGTAAATGATAGAGCAGTCGGTTCTGGTAGCCGATGGCTCTATTGTCTTTAGAGATGCAAGCGATGATGCTGATCATATTCATTCCTGATGTCTGGTTCTTCTTGATGAATTCTTATCTTGTTTTTTGATACTTATTTCTTGCTGATAACACAGGGCTCTTCCGGCACGTGGCTGCTCTTGATTTTCCACTCTTGTGGATAGAGGTTGTTGGCACGGTTGCCGATGTTCTTCTCCCAGCCCAGAGGCATCTGCTGATAGGTAACGAGCACGTAGCCTTTTGGGGTGTCTGCAGGAAGATTCACAGCCTCTTTGCGCAGGTAGCGGATGGCATCCTCGTAGGAGAGTTCTACCTGTGGGAAAACCTCAGTGTTGAGTTCGGTGGAGAGTGCCAGACTCTGGTCGGGAATGATGTCTTTGCCCTTGCTTGCTCCCAGTTTGATGCCGGCATGTATCACCTTCAGGTTTCTGGCAGCATCCTCATAGATGCCTTTCCATCGGCTTGGGATGGCATAGAAGTTTTCGTCTTCGGCTATCGTTTCATAGTCGGAAGACTTCAGCCAGTCTGTTGGAACCTGCAGGCTCTTTCCCTTGTTTCCTCTGTTCTTTCCCTTATCCTTATTCTTGTCTTTCTTCTTCTTTTTATCTTCCTTCTCCATTTCCGGTTCTCCCTCTTTTCTGAGTACTGCGAGGAAGATGCCTTCTCCACGGGTCTTGCCTGGAAGGAAACGATAGACAGGGATGTCTGTGCCGATGAGATTGCCCGTGATATTCCAAGCTTCATCGATATCGTTGAGTGCGATAGGATCAGCCCCCAGCTCCTCACAGATCCAGGCGATATTCTCTTCGTCTTCGTGGGCATTGAAGGTGCAGGTAGAGTAGATGAGGAGACCGCCTGGTTTCAGGCAGTTCCAGATATCGCTTACGATTTCACGCTGCAGATGCCAGCAGTTGTCCACATTCTGCAGGCTCCATTCGCAGATGGCGCCATCATCCTTGCGGAACATACCTTCGCCGGAGCAGGGAACATCGGTGAGGATGACATCAAACTGAAGCTTCGACTTCTTGTAGTCACGTGGATAATTGTTGGTGACAATCATGTCGGGATGACCGAACTTCTGGATATTCTCTGCAAGAATCTGCGATCGGGTGCGCATCGGTTCGTTGCTGAAAAGAAGACTACCTTCCGGCAGGGCAGCACGTACGGCGGTAGATTTTCCACCTGGAGCCGCACAGAGATCGAGCATCATCACGGGTTCGTGAACGAGTTGTCGGATCACCAGATCCACGAACATGGAAGAAGCCTCCTGCACGTAATACTTTCCTGCATGGAGCCATGGGTCGAAGGTGAAGTTAGGACGGGTGGAGAGATAACGGCCGGTGGAAGGGCACCATGGAATCGGTTCGCCCGCAGCATCTTCTCCCTCCTTGCATTTGAAAGGATTGAGACGGATGCTGGTAGGTGCTTCTCCCTCGGTGATGCCCTGTTTCAGTTGCTGGAACAGTTCATCGCCCATCAACTCTTGGGTATATTGGATGAAATCTTCTGGTAATGTCTTCATATTATGCCTTTATTCTTGATTTTGTTTGCAAAAATAAGAAAAATTTCGTTTCTTTGCAACTAATTTCCCAAGAGATGCGTCTAAGACATAGAAAAAATAATAAATAACAAGGTAAAACTATAAAAATATTGTAGATATGAAGAAAGCGATATTAACATTGGCGCTCATCATGAGCATCGGAGCTACCCAGGTATCTCTGGCATCTTCGGCTCCAAAACATCGTTATCATCCAACTACCCAACAGGTGGATAAGCAGGCTTCTCCTGCCGCAGCACAGCAGGAAGATAAGCAGGCTGCTGCCGGACAGGCATCCGCAGCTCAGGATGATGAGGCGATTGCTGCCTATTCTGATACAACCGCAACGGATACTACCGACTATGCTGATGTAGATGATAATGACAACCGTGCTTATCATTCCAAGTACAGTCTCGGCAACTATGATGATCCTTTCGATTTCATCGGTTCGGTATTTGGTGGCGGGGCGTTGTCTGTTATCATCATCTTCTGTATCATCTTCGGTCTGCTGTTTGTCTTTGCTCCGCTGATCATCGTGTTCCTGGTTATCAGGTATCTGATTCGCCGCCACAACGACCGGATGAAGTTGGCGGAGATGGCGATGGAGAAGGGCATCAATGTTCCGGAAAGCGACCGTCCGATAGACAAGCAGAGCGATGAATATCTGGTGAAGCGAGGATTGAGAAATGCCTTTCTGGGAGCTGGCTTGTGCGCCATGTTCGCTTGGTGGGAAGCTGACTTCCTGGCGGGTATCGGAGCCCTGGTCTTCTTCTATGGATTGGGACAGACCCTCATAGGTTCGCTTCCAGCCATCAAGGATTGGTGGAGAAATCGCCATGGCGATCAGGGCACAGGTTATAATGGAACTCCGGTGTAAAAATCAAACAACAGTTATTAGTTAATATATATAGTGGAAAAGTTATCCGATATTTCTCTCGTCACGAAGGTGGTGATGCTTCACGACCGCAAGTCGTTCGACTTGCTGGTCAAGAAGTATCAATCACCTATTCGTGGGTTCTTCCTACGGCAGACGTTGGGAGATGCGCAGCTGAGTGACGACTTGGCGCAGGATACCTTTGTGAAGGCTTATACCCATCTGGCAAGTTTTAAGGGTACAGCCAGCTTCTCCACTTGGCTTTATCGTATTGCCTATAATGTGTGGTATGATTATACCCGCAGTCATAAGGAGACACAGGATATTGATACGCCGGCGGTTACCCGGCAGAATGCGCAGGGAGTGAATACCGGACTGAAGATGGATTTGCTCAATGCCCTGCGGATATTGAGCGAGAACGAACGGACATGCATCACGCTGCAGCTGATGGATGGACTCTCTATAGATAAGATTGCAGACGTGACGGGAATGGCACAAGGTACCATCAAGTCGCATCTCTCTCGTGGAAAACAGAAACTTGCAAGTTACTTAAAGCATAATGGTTATGACCGATAAAATGATAGATAAAATAAATGGTATGGAGCTTGAACCGCTGAGCGCCACAGACGATCAGCTCCTTCAGGCTTTCTTTGCCGATAACAGGATGGAGGAGATTCCGGATGATGGATTCTCTGATAGGGTGATGCAGGCATTGCCGGGTCTTGAGCCGGAAAAGACCGTGCTGGCTCTTGATCAGGAGCAGGCTTTGGCTAAGCGTCTCCGATTGGAACATCTGTGGACGGCAGCCTGTGTGGCTGTCGGCGTAGTGGCTGCTGTGGTTTGTCAGGGATGGGAGCAGATACAGGGCTGGCTCTTCTCTATGAAGATCGATTTCCTGCTTACCGGTTCACGTGCCCTTACCCATGTGGCTGATGCTGTCACGCAGACGCAGAATCTCCTGATGATGCTCGCTGGCATCGTAGTCCTCGTGATGGTCTGGGGATATAACGAAGTGGCGGATGCCAGATAAGAAAAAACTCTTTCTGCTAGTAGAAGAATGTTTTATATCCGTTGTCTTCGGATACTTTCTCTTGTCTTGGCTTTGACTTTGGCGGGTTCTGCAGGTTACCTTTATTGTCGAACATCTTGTAGGTGGTACGAAGAACCGTAAACTCGGTGCGTCGGTTCAGCTGGTTGCATATCTCCTGATGCTCCCTGGTCTGCTTGAGGATGAAATCCTGGGTGAGCACATCGTCTTCCTTCAGCCAGGGATATTTCTCCGTGAGCTTCCTGCGGATTGTCTTCGGGCGTTCCTTGCCATATCCCACAGGAGTAAGGCGCTCTTTATCAATGCCGTGAGCTATGAGGTAATCCACTACCGTCTGGGCGCGGCGCTGAGACAATCGCTTGTTGTACTCGCTGTTGCCTTTGTAATCGCAATGGGCACTCAGTTCGATGGTTACGTGGGAATTCTCTTTCAGCAAGGCTACGAGCTTATCCAGGGCCTGTGTGCTGGCTGACGTCAGGGTAGCTTTGTCAAAATCATAGAAGATGTTGTCGATGAGTACTGGGGCTGAGATGGAAGCCAGCGGGAACTGGAGCACGTACTCCTTGCTCTCCTTTGCCGAATCTATCCGCAACTCCTCCTTGTGGTTGAGGAATCCCTTGCAGGAAGCCATCACAAGATAATCTACCTCAGGATGGATAGGCAGCGTAAACGAACCGTCACTCTTGACCGGCAGTTTCCTGTAGGTGCCATCGTTGCCTACTACCATCACCTGAGCGGCAGGAAGTTCGTAGCCGTCTTTTTCGTAAACCCATCCCTTCATCGTGGTGACAATCTCCGGATTATTGAAAGAATAGATATGGTCGTAGCCGCGGCCATCCTTTCTGTTGGAAGAGAAGAAGCCACGGTTGTGCGGTCCCTCGAAGGTCATTCCGAAATCATCTGCTTCTGAATTGAGGGGATAGCCGGGATGTTCTATCTTATACTGCTGGGTCTTTTCGTCTATTCGGGCAATGTAGATGTCGAGACCGCCCATTCCGATATGGCCGTTACTGCTGAAATAGAGGTCGCCATTGGGGCGGAAGGTAGGGAACATCTCGTCGCCCGGTGTATTGATGGGGGCACCGAGGTTTTCTACACCTCCCAGACCTGAAGGAGTGATGCGCACACGCCAGATATCGTAACCACCCATTCCGCCCGGCATATCGGAAACGAAATAGAGCCATTCGCCGTCAGGACTGATGGCAGGGTGGGCATAGGTGCTCAAGGTATCCTGGGTGATTTCCAGTTTCTGAACCTTTCCCCAGGCAGCATCCGAACGGGAAGAGGTGACGATCTGGGCAAATCGGGGAGAGGCTGGATCGGTGACGCATTGGGTGAGATACATCTCCTTGCCATCGGGAGTGAAGCAGCAGGCTCCCTCATCATAGTCGGTATTCAGACCAGTGGCGATGGCTTCCGGTCTGCTCCATTTTCCCTTATCGTCTTTTTCAGAATAGAAGATATCGCCAGCCTTGGTGCCGGTGATTCCGCTGAGTTCATCTCCCTGTGCGTCGTTGCGGGTGGAGGTGAAGTAGATCTGTTCGTATTCATCGCCCAGGAGCATCGGTGAATAATCGGCTCTTCGGGAGGTGAAGACATCCATCTTCTTTACCTGATATCTGCTTCCGGCTTTTTTCCAGCTGGGAGCCATCTGAGCAGATTTCAATCCGTTCTGGGCTAGGATATTGTCGGGCATGGAATCCACGAGGATTCTGAATTCCTTTTCTGCCTGCTTGTATTCGCCGTTTTTCAGGAGCAGACGGGCGTAAGCCAGACGGTCATCGAGTGAAGCCTGGTTATAGCGGATGGCATTGCGGTAAGCATTCACAGCCTTGGGGGTAGCATTGATCTTGCTGTAGCAGCGGGCCATCTTCAAGGCAAGCTTTCCCCGGTTTTCACGCTCCTTGGGAGGTGTCTTGGTGTAGGCTTGCTTGAATTGGTCGGCAGCATCATAGTATTCGCCTAAAGAAAGGAACTTTTCTCCCTTCTTCAGGTTCTTGTCAATGCCGCAGCTTATCAGAAGGAGGCAGCAAAAGGATGTTATGATTTGATAATATCTAATCTGCTTCATACTGGAACAACTTAATTATTTTACTGAACTTTCGCAAGCAATTCTCCCACACGCCCTGAAAGGGCAGAAGCTCCTAGCCCAGGGCAACGCCCTGGGTATAGTAGCAGTCTGCAAGGCGCCCTGTAAGGGCAAAAGCCTTATAAATTGCCTCGTTCTTTGAAGCTTTTGCCCTTACAGGGCGACAGGTTTGCGTCCATAATGACCCAGGGCGTTGCCCTGGGCTAGGAGCTTCTGCCCTTTCAGGGCGTGTGGAGCAGGGCGTGTGGAGCTTATATGCGAAACTTGAGTTATATCTTATTACATCTGTGAGAATGGCTGGCGATATTGGCAGCCTGATTTCCAGTTGCTGCATCCATAGGCGGTCTTGCCCTTGATGATGACGCCCTTGCCGCAGAGCGGGCATGGTTTGCCTACCATTGGGTCGGCTGAAGCCTGAGTTGCAGAAACCGGCTGTGCTGCTGCATTCTGCGTATCTGCATTTTGTGCATCTACATTTTGTGCAGTAGCTTCATCCTTTTTCTTGGCTGGCATCTTCTTGGTTGGTGCTTTCTTTGCTGCCGTTTTCTTCTTTACCGGCTTTTTCTTGAGATCTTCTTCCGTCATGATGGTGACTCTTCGGCTGCTGTTATCCGATAGAACATCGATGACAATCTGATTGATCTGCTCTTTCAAACCATTGATGAATTCGGCTGGGTCGTAGGTTTTGTGCTCGATGTCTCGGAGCTTTTTCTCCCAGATACCGGTCAGCTCACAACTTTTCAGGAGTTCCTCGTGGATGGTGTCAATGAGTTCGATACCTGTAGGGGTTGCCATCAGGTTCTTGCGCTGGCGGCGGATATAGTGGCGCTTGAAGAGGGTTTCGATGATGCCGGCACGGGATGATGGACGGCCGATGCCGTTCTCCTTCAATGCCGCACGAAGTTCCTCATCTTCCACGAATTTACCCGCTGTCTCCATCGCACGGAGCAGGGTTGCCTCGGTGT
>OJML01002014.1_pt1 | contig 10083 bp, 8 predicted proteins | sample 1597221 | NCBI WGS metagenome assembly OJML01 (sample SAMEA2452123, study PRJEB22498) | human gut metagenome | biome: human feces; feature: human gut; material: feces | place: Australia | collected 2012 | reverse complement strand
GTTAGCATTATTCGCTTTTGTCCCCATAATTCAGTACTTTTGCGTTTGATTTAAGAGGGAGGGTGTAAATACACACCCTAATTCATCGTAAAAAGTAGAATAAAACGTAAAATAATATTATAAGAATTATGGCAGAAGCTATTGATATCCGTGAGTTGAACATCCGGATTGAACAACAGAGTCAGTTTGTTACCAATTTGGTAATGGGCATGAACAAGGTCATCGTAGGTCAGAAACACCTTGTTGACTGTCTTCTCATCGGTCTTCTCTCTGACGGCCACATCTTGCTTGAAGGTGTGCCTGGTTTGGCGAAGACTCTCGCAATCAAAACATTGTCACAGTTAGTAAGTGCAGACTATAGCCGCATACAGTTTACACCAGATTTGTTGCCAGCCGACGTGGTGGGAACACAGATTTATTCTCAGAAAGACGAAGCCTTCCATGTAAAGCGTGGTCCGGTGTTCGCCAACTTCGTTCTGGCAGATGAAATCAACCGTGCTCCAGCCAAGGTACAGAGTGCTTTGCTCGAGGCAATGCAGGAACATCAGGTTACCATCGGCGAACAGACATTTAAATTGCCAAATCCGTTCCTGGTAATGGCAACACAGAACCCGGTAGAACAGGAGGGAACCTATCAGCTTCCTGAAGCTCAGGTGGACCGTTTCCTTCTCAAGGTCATCATTGACTATCCAACTATCGAGGAAGAAAAGCTCATCATCCGTGAGAATATTCAGGGCGGTCTGCCAACGGTTACTCCAGTAACTACAGCAGAAGAAATCCTGAAGGCCCGCAGTATCGTGAACGAGGTGTATATCGATGAGAAGATTGAGCAGTATATAGCCGACATCGTCTTCGCTACCCGTTATCCTGACCGTTATGGTTTGGGCGACCTGAAGGACATGATTACCTTCGGCGGTAGTCCTCGTGCCAGCATCTCACTTGCCAAGGCTGCCCGCGCCTATGCTTTCATCAAGCACCGTGGTTACGTGATTCCTGAAGATGTTCGTGCTGTGGCTCACGATGTTCTCCGCCATCGTATCGGTCTCTCTTACGAGGCTGAGGCTAGCGAAGTGACCAGCGAGGAAATCGTAAGCCGCATCATCAACAAGGTGGAAGTGCCTTGATGAAGTAAGTGAAGAGTGAAGAACGAAGAGTGAAGAATTCATTTGCTTAGCTAATCATAAAGTTCAAAGTTCAAAGTTCAAAGCTCAATGTAAAGGAGTTCAAAGTTCAAAGTAAATAAGTTCAAAGTAATAAGTTGGATACACAAGATATCTTAAAGAAAGTTCGGAAGATTGAGATCAAGACTCGCGGACTGAGCCAGAACATCTTTGCCGGTCAGTACCATTCTGCCTTCAAGGGCAGGGGTATGGCCTTTGCCGAGGTGCGCGAATACCAGTATGGTGACGACGTGAGAGACATCGACTGGAATGTCACGGCACGTTTTCATCGTCCTTTCGTCAAGGTGTTCGAAGAGGAACGAGAGCTTACCGTGATGTTGATGGTGGATGTGAGTGGCTCGCTCGACTTTGGTACGATGCGCCAGATGAAGCGCGACCTGGCAACCGAGATAGCTGCCACCTTGGCTTTCAGTGCCATCCAGAACAACGACAAGATAGGTGTCATCTTCTTTTCCGACAGAATAGAGAAATATATTCCACCTAAGAAGGGTAGAAAGCATATTCTTTATATCATCAGAGAAATGCTCGACTTCCACCCTCAGAGCCAGCGTACCAACATCGGCTGTGCCTTGGAATACTTCACACGCGTGATGAAACGCCACTGTACGGCTTTCCTCATCAGTGACTTTTACGACCAGAAGGATTATCAGCATGCCTTGCAGATTGCCAACCAGAAACATGATGTGGTGGGCATTCAGGTATATGACCCGAGAGCCAAACAGTTGCCTGACGTAGGATTGCTGAAAGTAATGGATGCAGAGACAGGGCATGAGATGTATATTGACACCAGTTCCAAGAAGTTGAGAGTGGCTCATGCACAGAACTGGTTCCGACGCCAGGACAACTTGCGCCAGCTCTTTGCCAAAAGCAAGGTAGACTGGACTTCGATAGCGACCAACGAGGATTTCTCCAAGTCGCTCCTGGCACTGTTCAAACAAAGAGGATAAATTGAGTGAAGAGTGAAGAATTCTACGGCTTTACTAATCATAAAGTTCAAAGTTCAAAGCTCAAAGTTCAAAGTAAAGCAACAATGTTGAAAATTAAGAATATCATATTGACAATGGCTCTGATGGGCTGTTCTGGTTTGGCTTTCAGCCAGACAGTGGAACAGCGCATCGATTCTTTGCAGATGCTTATCGGACAGCAGACCATCCTGCACCTCAAGGCTACAGCCCGAAAGGGTGCCAAGGTGGTGATGCCATCCTTCAAGCCTCAGGCGCAGATAGTTCCAGGCGTTGAGGTGGTGGAGCAGAGTAAGGGCGACACCATGCATGTAGGTGACAACCAGATGGTGGTAAGCCGCGACTATACCATCACCTCTTTTGATGAGAAGGTGTATGCCATCCCGGCACTCAATGTGAAGATAGACGGTAAAAACTGCCACGGCAACCCATTGGCGCTGAAGGTGCTCACAGTACCTGTGGATACGGTTCATCCCAATCAGTTCTATCCTCCCAAGACGGTGCAGGAGAATCCCTTCCTCTGGAGTGAGTGGAGCTTCGCCTTTTGGTTGAGCTTTCTGCTGTTAATCGTCTGTGGAGCAATGCTCTATCTGCGCAACCGATTGAAGAAGAATAAGCCTATCATTGCCCGCATCCGTATCATCAAACGTGTGCCTGCCCATGAGAAGGCATTGAAAGAGATTAACGACATCAAACAGCATCACAGTACATCGAACCAGGAAACACAGAAGGAGTACTATACTCACCTTACCAATGCGCTGCGTGAATATATAGTAAACCGGTTTGGTTTCAATGCCATGGAGATGACCAGTACTGAAATCATTGAGAACCTGCGTGCTTCTGGCGACCAGAAGATGATTGACGAATTGAGAATGCTCTTCTCAACAGCCGACCTCGTCAAGTTCGCCAAATACGAGATTCCGATGAATGAAAATGATGCCAACCTGGTAAATGCAATTAACTTCATCGACCAGACGAAGACCAATGAGCTGCCTAAGGAAGAGAAAATTGTGCCTACGCTCAGTAGCGAGGACCAGAAGTCTCAGCAGCAACGCCGCCTCATCAAAACGCTGCTTTGGATAGGAGGCTTCAGCGCTGTTGCTATCTTAGGCTATATCATCTATCAAGTTGTCATGCTGTTGATGTAAAAACTATCACTGATAGATAAAATCATCAGAGTGATGCAAACTATAAATGTTATAAGAAATGGAATTTGCAAGTAAAGCATATTTTCTGCTACTCCTGTTGTTGATACCTTATATCTTATGGTATTTTCTTGGGAGAAAGAAAAGTGAGCCAACTATGCGCATGAGCGATACCCGAATGTATCAGTATGCGCCAAAGAGTCTTCGAGTGCGACTCATCCATCTGCCTATGGTACTGAGATGCATCGCCTTCGTGCTCATTGTGTGTGCCATGGCTCGCCCACAGACTCATCATTCTTGGGACAACAAGACTGTGGAGGGAATTGACATCATGCTTGCTATGGACGTATCAACCTCCATGCTTGCTGAAGACCTGAAGCCAAACCGAATGGAAGCGGCTAAGGATGTGGCAAATGAGTTTATCTCAGGTCGTCCTACCGACAATATCGGCTTGACCATCTTTGCAGGTGAAGCATTCACCCAATGTCCAATGACTACCGATCATGCCAGTCTGCTGCGCCTGTTGCAAGATACAAGAACTGACATTGCCGCACGCGGACTCATCGATGATGGTACTGCTGTAGGTATGGGTTTGGCAAATGCTGTAAGCCGATTGAAGGATTCCAAGTCTAAGAGCAAGGTGGTGATTCTCTTGACGGATGGCAGTAACAACATGGGCGACATATCGCCTATGACAGCTGCAGAAATAGCCAAGAGCTATGGCATCCGTGTTTATACCATCGGCGTGGGAACCAACAAGGTGGCTCCATATCCAATGCCAGTAGCTGGTGGTGTGCAGTATGTCAATATTCCAGTAGAAATTGACACGCAGACCCTGCGCGACATTGCGCAAACCACAGACGGTAACTTCTATCGTGCTACCAACAATGCGGAGTTGAAGAAGATTTATCAAGATATCGACAAACTGGAGAAGTCAAAATTCAATGTGAAGCATTATGCCAAACGCTATGAGGCTTATCAGCCTTTTGCCTTGGCAGCACTCCTGGTATTGCTCCTGGAGATTTTGCTGCGCATTACTTGGCTCAGAAGAATACCATAAATATATAGAACAATGTTAAGATTTGAAGATCCTATATTTCTCTGGCTTCTATGGATAATCCCGGTACTCATACTGGTACGCTTTATCGGTTGGAGAAAAAGAAGGGCAAAACTGAGAAGACTGGGAGACCCTGAGTTGCTCAAACAGCTGATGCCCGACATATCCAAATACCGCCCAACGGTGAAATTCGTGCTGATGCTTGCAGCCCTGGCATTACTTATCGTGATGGTGGCGCGTCCGCAGATGGGTAGCAAGGTTTCTCACGACAAGCGCAACGGAATTGAGACTATGATCTGTCTGGACATTTCCAATTCCATGCTGGCAGAAGATGTGGCACCATCCCGTCTCGACAAGAGCAAGATGCTGATAGAGAATCTGGTAGATAACTTCAGCAACGACAAGATTGGTCTTATCGTCTTCGCTGGCGATGCCTTCGTGCAGTTGCCTATCACCAGCGACTATGTTTCTGCCAAGATGTTCCTGCAGAACATTTCGCCAAGCTTGATACAAACTCAAGGTACCAACATAGCCCAGGCTATCAGTCTTGCCTCAAAGAGTTTCACCCAGCAGGAAAACATCGGTAGGGCTATCATCGTGATAACTGATGGTGAGAACCATGAGGTGGGTGCTCAGGATGCAGCCCAGATGGCCAACAAGAAAGGCATCAACGTGTTTATCCTGGGTATCGGTAACGCCAAGGGTGCTCCAATCCCTATGGGAGACGGCTCTTATCTGACAGATAATGCCGGCAATACGGTAATGACCGCCTTGAATGAGCAGATGTGCCGCGAATTGGCACAGGCTGGCAAAGGACAGTATATCCATGTAGATAATACTAGCGATGCAGAAAAAGCGCTCAACGATGACTTGGCTAAATTGCAGAAAGGGGATATGACCAGTGTCATCTACAGTGCTTATGACGAACAGTTCCAGGCTGTAGGAATCTTGATTATTCTCTTGCTCCTCGTTGAGGTCTGCATGATGGAAGTGAAGAATCCGATGCTCAGGAACATCAAGTTCTTTAAGAAAGATTTGAAGAAATGATATAAGATATGAACTATATACATTATATAATAGTAACGGTAGCTTTTCTGTTGGTAGGTGGGACAAACGCTGTCGCACAAACCGACCGCAACTTGATACGCCAGGGAAACAGGGCTTTCAAGTCCCAGAAGTGGGCAGCTGCTGAGACCCAATATCGCAAGGCTATCTACAAGAATCAGAAGAATCCACAGGCGATATACAACCTTGGCTGTGCCTTGCTGATGCAGCAGAAAGATTCACTGGCAATGGTTCAGTTTGGTAATGCTGCACAATTGGAGAGCAATATCTTCCGCCGCTCCAAGAGCTATCACAATATGGGAGTGGTGATGCAAAACCACCGGGAATATGCACAGGCCATCGAGTATTACAAGATGGCTTTAAGATGCAACCCTCAAGACATTGAGACTCGTTATAATCTTGCCCTCTGCAAAAAGTTGCTCAAGAACAACCAGCAGAATCAAAATAACAAGAACAATAAGGACAAGAATAAAAACGATAAAAACAAGGACAAGAAGAACGACAAGAACAAAAATAAGGACGGGCAAAATAAGAACGACCAAAACAAAGATAAGCAAAATAAGAATCAGGACAAGAATAATTCTGACAAGAACAAGCAGAATCAGGAAAAAATGAGTCGCGACAATGCCGAACAGCTCTTGAACGCTGCTATCCAGCAAGAGAAAGCTACGAAGCGCAAGATGCAGAAGGCAATGAGCCAGCCACGCCGAAAGGTATATGACAAAAACTGGTAGCTCTGTCTCTTTAGATATTCATTTGTAAGATAAAGAATATAATTTGTAATTAGATAATAAATATGAAACATATAGGTAGGTTTACTATCATCTTGATGATACTGATGAGCGTCAGCATAAATGCTGTTGCCCAACACCTGAAAGTATCGGCTCCATCCCATGTAGCGGCAGGTGAAAACTTCCGTGTTGCGTATACCATCAATGCACGCGACGTGGAGGAATTCCGCATGGGAAACGTGCCGAACGGGCTGGAGGTCATTGCAGGTCCATACACATCGCAACAGTCCAGTTATCAGATGATAAACGGACATACATCATCATCTTCTTCCGTAACGATTACTTATACGCTTTATGCTGCCAAGAATGGTGTTTTCACCATCGGTTCTTCTCAGGTCCTTGTAGGGGGAAAGAAACTGGCATCCCGCGCTGTTAAGATTAATGTTACCGGACAGGCTGCCCATAATCCTAATGGATCTACCAAGATGCATGGAAGAAATGATAATGATGAACCTCATATGCGACAGGCTGGTTCCAGCATTTCTGGCAGCGACCTCTTCATCAAGGTTTCTGCCAACAAGAAACATGTCACAGAACAAGAACCTATCTTGCTGACTTATAAGGTTTATACTCTGGTTGAACTTACCCAACTGGAGGGTAAGATGCCTGATTTGAAAGGTTTTCATACTCAGGAAGTTCCGCTTCCTCAACAGAAGCAGTTCCATACAGAGATGGTCAACGGCCGACCATACAAATGCGTGACCTGGAGTCAATACGTCATGTATCCACAGATGACAGGAAAGCTGGAAATACCTTCCATCAATTTCAAGGGAATCGTTGTCCAGCAAAACCGTAATATTGATCCTATGGAAGCTTTCTTTAATGGAGGTTCCGGTTATATTGAGGTTCACAAGGATATCAAGGCTCCGGGTATTACCATTTCGGTTGACCCATTACCTCAACGTCCTGCTGATTTCTCAGGTGGAGTAGGTAAGTTTAATATTTCTGCCACTATCGACAAGAAAGAAGTAAAAGCCGGCGAACCCATCAATATACGTGTGGTTGTAGGAGGTATCGGAAACCTGAAGCTGCTGAAACAGCCTATTATCGAATTCCCGAAAGACTTCGATCAGTATGATGCAAAAATAACAGACAAAACCCGACTTTCAGCCAATGGTCTGGAGGGCAATATGATTTACGACTTCCTTGCGGTACCTCGCAATCAAGGTCAGTATACCATACCAGCCATCGAATTTACCTATTATGATACATCATCATCCAGGTATAAGACCATCAAGACTCAACCATTCACCATCAAGGTTGATAAGGGTGACGGCTCAAGCGACAGCAATGAAGGTGCTGATTTCAACAAAGACAAGGACATTCATACCCTGAAGCTCGGCAAAGACTGTCACCAGAACATCAACGACATGTTTTATGGCAGCGCAAGCTATTGGATCTGTCTGTTGATTCCTCTGCTTGCTTTCATCGCATTGATTATCATCTTCCATCGCAGAGCTATGGAAAATGCCGACATCGTCAAGATGCGCTCCAACAAGGCAAAGAAGATGGCAACCAAGCGCTTGAAGAAAGCTCATCTCTTGATGGTAAAGCACAAACAGGGAGAGTTTTATGATGAAGTATTACGTGCTTTATGGGGATATATCAGTTACAAACTGAATATACCTGTAGAAAAGCTGAATCGTGAGAACATCCGCGAGAAAATGATTTCTCACAACGTAGATGAAGATACCATCAAGAAGTTTACTACTGCTATTGATGAGTGTGAATTCGAGCGTTATGCACCAGGCGATTCAGTGGGTAATATGAATCATACATTCAATGCTGCAATAACAGGAATCATGGAAATAGAGAATGCAATCAATATGGCACGTAAGAAGCGCAAGACCAATCGCAACGGATATTCCCTCATCATGCTTCTGGCAATGATGCTTGGCTTCACTCTTGAGGCTAATGCCATCACCAAACAGAATGCAGATACAGAGTATCAGAAAGGCAATTATCAGCAAGCTATTCGTGATTACGAGGAGATATTGAAGACCAGGGCATCTGCTGCCATCTATTATAATCTCGGCAATGCTTATTTCCGTACAGACAATATCACGAAGGCTGTGCTCAACTATGAGCGTGCTCACTTATACGCCCCAGGAGATGAGGACATCAATTTCAACCTCCAGTTTGCAAGAAGCAAGACCATTGACAAGATTACACCGGCATCAGAAATGTTCTTCGTCACATGGTACAGGATGCTTGTCAACTACACGAGTGTAGACAATTGGGCAAAGATTGGAATCTTCAGTATCATCATGGCGTTGATACTCGTATTGGTTTATCTCTTTGGACCTCAGCTCTTCATGCGTAAGATAGGATTTTTCGGAGGCTTGTTCTTCCTGATTTCCTTCCTGATAAGTAATCTGTTTGCCTATCAGCAGAAACAGGTTCAGATAAACAGGACGGGTGCCATCATTATGGAACCATCGGTAAATATCAAGAAGACACCCGCCAAACAAAGTGCTGACTTGTTTGTCCTGCATGAAGGAACCCGGGTGGATATTACCGACAAGACAATAAATGGATGGCGAGGCATTCGTGTTGCTGATGGCAGAGAAGGTTGGATAGAAACCAAACATATAGAGGAAATATAATGGATTTCAGTAAAATACAAGACATGGACATGCAGGTGTTGAGCCTTTTCAATGGTAGCGACAACATCATGCTTGACCAGATGGTACAGATATTAACATCGGGCCTGACGTGGATACCACTCTACGTCATGCTCTTTTTTGTTGTTATGCGCAACAATGAGACGATGGGGCAGATAGCCCTGGTGGTAGGAAGCGCTATCTTCTGCGTTCTATTTGCTGATGGACTGGTTGACGGCATCATCAAACAGCTGGCTGAGAGATGGCGACCTTCAAATGATCCTACATTCAAGTATATGGTGCAGGTTGTGGACGATATCCGTCTGAAGGGTTATAGCTTCTGCTCTGCCCATGCTGCCAATACGATGTCGCTGGCTGTTTTCTTCTCCTTATTGGTCCGCAGCAAATTGCTCACGATAACACTGGTAACATGGTCTCTAATAAACTGTTGGACGCGATTATATCTAGGTGTACATTACCCTTCAGATATTCTTTGCGGCATGATGATCGGCATTGTCGTTGGCATTCTGGTCTATCTGCTATATTATAAGATTTATCTTCGGATCTCTCCAAAGATTAATTATATCTCCAACCAGTATACCAGTACAGGATACGATCATGACGATATCGATAAGGCAATGGTCATTTTAATGCTCACATTGGTATATGTAGTGACAAGAAGTGTTGTCATGACTGGTTTCGTTTAATAAACTCTACATAAAAGAATACAATAAATAAAACATAATGGATACAAAACATATTAAGATAAGTGATTATAATTACGATTTGCCAGATGAGCGCATCGCCAAGTTTCCTATCTCACAGCGCGACCACAGTAAACTGCTGGTCTATAAGCATGGCGAGGTGAGTGACGATGTGTTCTTCCATCTTCCGGACTATCTGCCAAAGGGTGCCATGATGGTATTCAATAATACCAAGGTAATTCAGGCGCGCATGCATTTCCGCAAGGAGACGGGAGCCCTCATCGAGGTGTTCCTGATGGAGCCTGCTGCACCTACCGACTATGAGCTGATGTTCCAGACATCGGGTCACTGCTCATGGCTCTGTATGATTGGTAACCTGAAGAAATGGAAAGAGGGAAGCCTGAAGCGAGACTTCGAGATTAAGGGGCATCAGCTTACTCTCTCTGCTACCATGCGCCGTGGAGATGCCCTCAGCGCAGAGGCTTCAGAGATGGTGGCTAAAGGTGGTGGCACCAACTACTGGGTGGATTTCGACTGGGACAACGAGCATGTTTCCTTTGCCGAGATTCTCGAAG
>OJML01002012.1_pt1 | contig 10084 bp, 5 predicted proteins | sample 1597221 | NCBI WGS metagenome assembly OJML01 (sample SAMEA2452123, study PRJEB22498) | human gut metagenome | biome: human feces; feature: human gut; material: feces | place: Australia | collected 2012 | reverse complement strand
CTGGCGAGGAGATGCCAGAGTACTTCAAGAACCACCCTATCCTCTATGCTGGTCCTGCCAAGACTCCAGAGGGTTATCCATGTGGCTCTATGGGTCCTACCACAGCCAATCGTATGGACCCATACGTTGACGAGTTCCAGGATCATGGCGCCAGCTTGGTCATGATTGCCAAGGGCAACCGTGGCGACATCGTGACAGAGGCATGCAAGAAGCATGGTGGTTTCTACCTCGGTACTATCGGTGGTGTAGCTGCCGTTCTTTCTCAGAGTTCCATCAAGAGCATCGAGTGCGTAGAGTATCCTGAGCTCGGCATGGAGGCTATCTGGAAGATTACCGTAGAGGACTTCCCTGCATTCATCCTCGTAGACGACAAGGGCAACGACTTCTTCAAGCAGCTCAAGCCCTGGACACCTTGCAAGGAGTGCCAGAAATAAAATCACACTTATCTTTACATAAAGGGTGCGCCACTAATCCGTGGCACACCCTTTTTTCTATCTTGACAACTTCCTTTCCATCAATATCAAGGTTCAACATAAAAGTCATTTCGGTAAAGCTTCACTAACAAACCCTAACGAAGAAAGCAGAGACCATCCCGATGCATACTTCAATGTTTTTGAGATTACGGATAAATGCTATAGATTAGAATTAAAAGTAGATGGAGCCTCGTCCCTATAGGGATGCGAAAGGGACGTTCTGATGGCTATAACTTTTAACGACCGAAGGGAGTTATGACTCCTTTATCATCTAAACTCCTGAACCCAGCGAAAGTTGAGAAAGATAGAAATGAAATTTGCATAAACAAGGATTTATTTGTATTTTTGCATGAGAATGGAGAATAGAAAAATCATACACATTGATATGGATGCCTTCTTTGCGGCAGTAGAGCAAAGAGACAATCCTGAACTTCGGGGCAAACCTATTGCGGTAGGCTTCGACGGTCCACGGGGTGTGGTGTCTACTGCCAGCTATGAGGCACGTCGCTTCGGAGTACATTCTGCACAATCAATCGCACAGGCCAAGCGCCTCTGCCCCGACCTCAACATCGTGCCTTGCCGACACGAACATTATAAAGAGGTGTCGCAGCAGATTCACCACATCTTCCAGGATTATACCGACCTCATAGAACCTATTTCTATTGACGAGGCCTTTCTCGATGTCACCCATAATAAGAAAGGTATAGAACTGGCTGTAGATGTGGCACGCGAAATCAAGGCACGCATCAAAGCAGAGACAGGACTCACCGCATCGGCAGGTATCAGCTATTGCAAGTTTCTCGCCAAGGTGGCTTCCGACTATCGCAAGCCCGACGGCATCTGCACTATTCACCCCGACAAGGCTCTCGACTTTATCTCTCAACTGCCCGTGGAAGATTTTTGGGGCGTAGGCAAGAAGACTCTGCAGAAGATGCACTACATGGGCATTTACCGCGGAGCCGACCTGCGTAAGGTTTCAGAACAGCATCTCGTCGAGGTTTTTGGCAAGGCTGGTCATGTCTTCTACCATTTTGCACGTGGCATCGACAATCGCCCCGTCGTTACGTATCGCGAAAGAAAGTCTGTGGGATGCGAACAGACTTTCTTAGAGGATATATACACTCCCTCTGCCGTCATCATACAACTCTATCACACCGTCCTGGAGTTGCTTACCCGCATAGCCCGCAGCGAGTTCGAAGGCCGCACCCTCACCCTGAAAATCAAGTTTGCCGACTTTACCCAGATAACAAGAAGCATCTCGCAAGACAAGATTCTGAAGAGCAAGGCCGACATACTGCCTCTCTCCAAACTTCTGCTCAAGCAGGTGGAGTATTCCTCCGCCCACCCCATCCGCCTCATAGGCCTCTCAGTGAGCAATGCCACAAGCGAAGAAGCCAAGAAAGAAGACCGTGAGAACAGCACCCACAAACCCGAGTACAAGGAACTGGAATTGGAATTCGAGGAATGGGATGAGTAGTTCCCCGTATTGATTGAAGTCCATTCAGGAGTCTGCTCCTAACTTTCCGAATATGAGTTCATGTAGCTGTATTTTATCATTCTCCTTTTCGTAAATGGGGAAGATTCCTAAAAACCGAAAAAGGCCCATCCCCCAAAAAGGGAGATGAGCCTCGCAAAGTTATGGTGTTTTGAAAAAACGATGTGTCTGATCTACTTTCTCAATTAATACTGACTGATCTTCAGATTGCTAATCTTGACGTTGGCGGCATTATAGCTATTGATACTCCAACAGTTCTTCTGAATACCATAGATGCGGTTGGTATAGCTGCAAACATCATTGATGTACATCACACAGATACTGTTGTCGGTGTAGATGGTGACGTTGTACACATTGTCAGCAGGACGGGCAAACACGTAACCATCAATTCCGGCAATGAAGCCCTTACCCTCTACGCCTTGTTCCTCGAAGTTGATCTTTCGATCGTTCTCGTTCTCAGGGTTGACAACCATGGTGTAATACTTCTTGGAGTCAGAGCCACGAACCATAGAGATGCCAAACTTATCCCATTCGTTGGAAGTGGTGACGGTGAAGCTGATCTTGTTGTGATTGCCCAGGCGACCCATCAGCATGTAAGCATCAGGCTGCCCGGCATTGCCAGCAAGCGTATAGATGCCATCAGCCTCGGTCATGTTCTGGCTCTCCTTCACCTCTACAGCAACATCCTGATTGTACTTCTCGCTCACGGCATCAACCTGTCCGAGTGTCAAAGTACCGTCCTCGTGCTGGATGAGCTTATAGCAAACCAAGTTGCCACCCCACTCAGGCTCAGCAGGCTCAGCACCCACAGCAGTATTGTCCTTGCCGCTTCGGGTAGGACACCAGCCCCACAGATAGCGGTTGGTACCATCGCTGGCTGTCTTGCCGGCATAAAGACCACGGCTGTCGAGGAAGCCCTCGTGAGCATCAGGCCATCTTCCTGCATCGTTGGCAGTACAAGCCTTCAACTCGTCAAGTGTTCTACCCTTGAAATACTGCACTCTGCGTACGGCATGATGAATCTCGCTGTACACCAAGTACCAGTAGTCGCCCATCTTGAAGAGGTCGGGGCACTCGTAGAAGCGGTCCCACATCATGTTCATGAACACGCCGTTGTCTGTCCAGTTCTTCAAGTCGTCGGATACGAACTCAGCTAAGCTACCCTTGCCACCCTTCTTGGTAGAAATGAGCATGTGGAACTTGCCGTCATCGCCCTTGAAGACGAATGGGTCGCGGAAGTCGGTCTTGTCGTAGCCGAAGTCCTGACCTTTGAGCAGGAACGTACGGTCCTTGGTCCATGTCTTGAAGTCGGACGAAGTTGCCACCATCACAGCCTGTGCGCTCTCGTCACCTGTAGGCAGATACTTATTACCCGTATAGAATGTATAGTAAAGCTTGCTTGCCTCATCATAGATGGTAGAGCCTGTACCGATGGCAGCGTCCTGCGACTTCTTGGTGCCACAAGAAACCAGCTCGCCCAAAGAAGTATAGTGGGCAGCATCCTTGGTACTTACACCCCAGATGGGATGGTAAGTTCCTTCAGGATTAGGACGGAAGTCCTGCAGATACAACACTTTGAAATCGCCAGCCACTGGGTCGAAGAAAGGCATGGGGTCGCCCACGTAGCCTACAGTTGGCTTGTAGTAAGTATCCTGCATGGCTGCATCAGCAGAGTAGAAATAAGTGGTGGTAGACCAGTCTTTCTGCTCGGGGGCTGCATCGCTGTCGCTGCATGAAGCGAGAGGCAAGGCGAGGCATGATGCCAATATAATAGAACTAATCATTGTCTTCATTTCTGTTCGATTTTTTAATTGTTCATAAGATAATTAAGAGCATTCTTGGTCATGATGGCGATATTCTTGTGGAACTTCTCGGTATAAGGATTTGAACTGTACCAATCGTAGCAACCAGAACCGATGCAAAGGGTCTTTCCTGAATTGTTCTCTGCAGGGAACTCCCATATTACGACGGCACCGTCGCCACCATAACCGAGGTCTATAGCACCAGTGGCATTTCTCCAAGTTGTATAGTTTGGATAGTCGCCCCAGTCTGTACCTATATGCCATTGAGCAGTAGAGTTGGTGATGCGGTAGTTGACATCTGTCGTGTAAACACAGTTGGCGTCGTCACCCTTGATGAGACCTTGGTAGAGTTCATGGCTTGAGTGGTAGCCTCCGGCATCATTGCCCATCTTGATGTCCCAAGGACCAATACAAAGTTCAGAATTGTCCTCGTTGTTACCCCAGCAGTTGTTTGGTACCAATCCGTTCTTGTCGATACCCAACTCGCCAGGCATATTGGTAGCGTAACGTGTGAAGAGGAAGGAGCCACCAGCCTTGTAGTAGTCTCTCAGCACAGCCTGTGCGGCAATAGCCTCGGGAGCAGCCTGCTCGAATCTTTCCTTACCGTCCACTCCACCGTCTTTGTGGAAGTGCCACCATATCACCTTACACTCGCTCAAGTCTACATTGCCGTTCTTGATATCAGTAAACGAAGCGTAGATAGAGTTGTCCACATTCGCGAGCATCCACTCGCAGGCAGCCTTCTCCTCTGGTCCCAGCTCGTCCATCGTCAGAGCTAAGCTGGCGAATACAGCAGAAGGCTTGCCTATCTGCTTGACGGTTACGGTGTAAGTGCTTGTAGCCGTATTGTTGGTTACGGTATAGGTCACAGGCTCGGTGAAGTCGACCGGTGCACCCGATACAGGTGCGACAGTAGCATTCTCGCTCACCGTGATGGAAGGAATCAGCTTGGTGATGTCCACCGTCTGTGGCACATTAATGGTAATGGTCTTGTTGCTCTCGTTGATGGCACCGGTATAGATACCATTCACCTTGAAAGAGAGAATCTTAGCCTCATCGCGCTTGGCAACGAGTGTCCAGTCGAGGAACACATCGCCATTCTTCACGCGCAAGGTCTGTGCAAGGAGCATATTCATCTTGTCGCCCACCTTGGCATCACACACAGCACCATCGCTGAGCGTGAGTTTGTTCAAGGTCATCTGACTGATGTCGTAGGTCTCAGGCACACGTACGGTAATGGTGCGTGCAGCCTTGTCTACAGTTCCTTCATAGTCGTCGAGTGCCAGCTCTGTGACAGAGCAGCCTCCTGTGAGCTGCAGGTCGGACACATTGTCCTCGCTGCAGGCTGTGAGGGCAAGAATGCCCATCAATATAAATAATAATTTCTTCATATTACCATTCTCCTATGTTCTGTGTGTAATGTCCGTCGGAAGCCGCTACCTGTGAGAAAGGTATTGGCAGATATTCGTTCTTGTCGGCTGTAAAGTGAGCATCTCCATAGATAGAGCAGTTGTTGGTCTCCTCGGCAAAGTACTTGTTGAGAACCTTCTCTGCCTCACCCCATCTCACGAGGTCGAAGAAGCGCTCGCTCTCCATACCCATCTCCAAGCGACGCTCCATCTTCACAATCTTCAGAGCATCTTCCTGGCTGTAAGAACCATTATAGGTAGAGATATTGAACTTCACGCCATAGTCAGAAGGATAATTGGCTATCATACCTGTACTCTGCTTGGCACGCAGGCGAATCTTGTTGACCAGCTTGATGGCCTCACCCGTCTCGTTGAGCTGCGCATAAGCCTCAGCACGCTCCAGGAGTACGTCGGCATAACGGAACACGATGCGGTTCATCGGTGTGCCCCACCAAGAACCCTTTACCAGGTAACCACAGTCGGGATCTACATTCTGCTTCAAGGTTACATAATAACCATAAAGACCATTCGAACGGCTCCATGTGGAACTGGCGTCCATCATGTACTTGCTGTTGAACTCGTATGGAAGACCCGTCAGACCTACAGTGAGGAACAGACGTGGGTCAGCATCCTGTGTCAAGTCGTAGTCCTTATTATTAAAGGTGTCGATGAAGGGATGACCATCGGCATCGGTACGATAGGCGTTCACAAGATTCTGACTGGGCTTGTAGAAGTCACAACCTCCATCGGTAACACCAGGGATATTAGGCACGATAAGACCATAGCTCCAGTTAAGATTACCATACTTGGTACCGTCGTTGATGGAATACTGCATGGCCCAGATGCTCTCCACACCATTCTCGTACTGTGTCTCAGGACGGAAGTTGTTGTGGAAGTCGGGCTCGAGGTCGAAGCCACCTGCGCTGTAGATGTCAGGATTGCTGTACTCGATAACCTTCAGCAAGTCTTCTCTGTTGATGCTTGTCACCTTATTGGATGCAGCATCGTCCTGGCGATAAGCCTTATAGAGATAAGCCTTTGTGAGGAAGGCTGCAGCTGCTGCCTTGGAAGGACGACCCTTATCGGTCTGCTTCACTGGAAGCACACTATAGGCATACTCCACATCGTTGATAATCTGCTGCCAGCCCTCATCGTTGTTGAACTCAGTGTTGGAAAGGGTATTGTAGTCTTCCTGCTTCAGGTTGGCATCCATGATGAAAGGAATGTTCTTGTAGAGACGCTTCAACAGGAAGTGGGCGTAGGCACGCAAGAACTTCATCTCGCCTAAACGCTGAGCCTTGAGCTGATAGCTGTCGCTGGTGGTCTCAAGCACAGAGATGGCTGAGTTGACACGTGAGATACAGTTGTAAAGGCGCACCCACATATCGTTGATGTTCCAGTTGGTGGTGAGCACACCCTGCTCTATCTCCAGCTGATGGAACACGTCACCGTCGCTGGTTCCGTTGCCACCCTTATAGGCATCATCGCTGCGGACATCAAAGTTCCACATCGAGAAGGAAGAGTTGATGTCTTCGGCTGTAGTGAAGACAGCATAAGCCGAGATAACCAGGTTATCCACATTGCTTGGTTCCTTCACCGTTTCGCTGTCAAGCACGCCCTGTGGCTTCTGTTCGTCCAGGAAGTCAGAGCAACTTGTCGTACCCACCAAGGCAAGAACGGTAAGGACTGAATATAATATCTTTTTCATAATTTGACTCTTTTAGAATGTTACGTTAAGACCAAATGTGAGGTTGAGAGGGATAGGATAACCATAGTTTGGATTCTCTGGATCCAGACCCGTAAAGCTGCTGCTCTTGATGGTGAAGAGGTTCTGTGCACTGACATACATGCGCAAGCGCTGCATAGAGAGCTTGGAGGCGATGCTCTGTGGGAAATTGTAACCCAACTGGATGGTGCGCAACTTCAAGTAACTGCCGTTCTCTACCCAATAGCTGGAAACACGTTTTTCATTGTTATTGTCCGAGAGGGTAAGAGCAGGAATATCGCTTGTAGGATTGTCCACGCTCCATGCACTGAGGAGGCGGCGTCCCTTGTTCAGGTTGCCGATGTTAAGACCTGCCCAGATATCGGTCTCTTTCTTCAGGTCGGAGATGATGTCCACACCCTGTACGCCCTGGAAGAAAGCTGTGAAGTCGAAGTTCTTGTACTCCAAGTAGATGTTGAAACCATAAGTGAAGTCGGGCACAGGATCGTAAATCCAAGTCTGGTCAAGCTCTGTAATCTTGCCATCATCGTCGAGGTCCTTCCAGCGCATACGACCTAAGCCTGCACCTTCCTGTGTGGCATGGTTGTCGATTTCCTCCTGGCTCTTGAAGATACCGTCGCATACGTATCCCACCTGTGCACCCATTGGATGACCGATGACACTCTTCACACCATTACCGCCAAAGGTTCCGTTGGCAGCTACGGTAGTAGGCAGCGCTGTAATCTTGTTGCGATAAGAAGATATATTGGCTGTGATGTCATACTTCAGACCGAAGTTGGTCTTATTGCGATAACCGATGTTGAACTCGAAACCGCGGTTCTCCATCTCGCCTGCATTGATCCACTGTGAGCTACCCTCACCCATAACGGCGATACCTGGCATATAAACCAAGATGTCCTTGGTCTTCTTGAAGTACCAGTCGAAGTTACCATAGAGTGTATTGCCAAAGAAGGCGAAGTCGAGACCCAAGTCGGTCTGTGTGGTTGTCTCCCACTTGATGTCGTCGTTACCAATCTGGTTGCGCTTAAAACCTGAAGGCAATGTGCTTCCGCCATTGGTTCCTGCGATATCGTAAGAGGTACCATAGCTCTGACCACCATTCTCGCTCACTCCATAGTTGCTAACAAAGATGGTATAGCGAGCCAAGTTGTCGATTTCCTGGTTACCAGTCTGTCCCCAAGAAGCACGTATCTTCAAATCATCAATCCAAGAAGCCTTCTTCAGGAAGTTCTCCTGATTGATACGCCAGCCTGCAGATACAGATGGGAAGGTGGCATAACGGTTGTTCTTACCGAAACGAGAGCTACCGTCACGACGGATGGTGAACGAAGCCATATATTTGTCGGCATAGTTGTAGTTGGCCTTACCGAAGAAAGACACGAGCGAATAGCCTGATCCTCCACCGTAAGCCTGTGCTCCGGTAGTACCTGCATCAGGCCACATATAATCGGGGTTGAGTACTGCGAAGCCTTCCTTGTAACCAGAGAAGTAGATGTCGTCCTGGCGGTTGAGCTCCATACCTGCCATGAGGTCGAAGCGATGCTGACCTATCTCCTTATTATATGTAGCCACAGCATTCCACATCCACTTGGTCCAGTGTTCCTGCTTGGCCTCTACTGCATTCTTGTCGTTAGCCACATTACCTTCGGTAACAGGATAAGTAAAGAATCGCTGCTGCTTCTGTGAGTAATCGAGACCAAAGGTGGAACGGATGTTAAAGCCCTTGAAGAGGTTGAGGTTTACATAAGCATCACCAAACATACGCCAGTAGGTATAACGGTTGTCCTTGTTGCGTTCCAACACTGCTACAGGGTTATAACGGTCTGGATAACCTCCTACAGGACCTGCATAGTTGCCATCCTCAGTATAGATAGGCAGAGATGGATTGAACTGCAACACATTCTGCAAGAAGCCACCAGGAGCCGCAACCTCAGAAGTACGGTTGACAGTGAAGTGCTCGCCTACAGTAAGACAATTATTCTTCAAGAGCTTGTACTCTGTATTCATACGAGCTGAGAAGCGGTTGAAATCTGAATGTTTGATAATTCCCAAGTTCTTGTAGTAACCCAAAGAGAAGAAACTACTACCCTTGTCTGAGCCCTTACTAACAGATACGTTATACTGCTGTACTACACCTGTGCGAGTTGTCTCATCAAACCAATCAGTATCAGCAGCAGGTGTTGTACCCGCATCGTCGAGATACTTCTTCATACTGATGCCGTTGAGCACAGGGTTGCCCTGCTCGTTATAGCTCCAGTCGTAGCTGTAGCCCAGACCATTGGTGTTAGGATCCATACCATCGTTCATATAGGCACGCCACATCACCTGTCCAAACTCCTTTGCATTGAGCACCTTCATACGGTTCACATAAGAAGAAACAGAGATAGAGCCGTCGAAGTCTACCTTCACCTTGCCCTCCTTACCCTTCTTGGTAGTGATGATGATGACACCATTGGCGGCACGGCTACCATAGATAGAAGCCGAGGCAGCATCCTTGAGCACCTGAATGCTCTCGATGTCATTACCATTGAGTTCGTGCATACCAGCCTTTGTTGGCACACCATCAACAATATAAAGAGGATCATTGTTGTTCAGCGTACCGATACCACGAATACGTACGGTGGCAGTTCCCGAAGGAGAACCGTCAGCAGTAATATTCATACCAGGAACGCGGCCCTGAAGAGCCTTGATAGGGTTGTTCTCGTTCTGCTTGGCTATCTCGTCAACGCTGACTACCGAGATGGCACCTGTCAGGTCGGCCTTGCGCTGAGTGGTATAACCAGTAACAACTACCTCGTTGAGCAACTTGGCATCTTCTTCGAGAACGATGCGCAGACCCTTGGCAGCCTTCACCACCTGAGTCTTATACCCCATAAAAGAGATAGAAAGTTTAGAACCGGACTGAACCTGCACCGTAAAGTTACCATCAATATCAGTAACAGTACCTGCATTTCCTTGTCCCCCCACTACGGTGACAGTGGCACCAATAACTGGTTCTCCACTGTTGTCGGTAACATTTCCACTTGCCTCTTCGACCTGGGCGAATGATACCGCACTGACGAGCAACAAGCATATGCTCATCAAGAGAGTTTTCATTTTCTCCATGTAAATAAAGGTTTTGTTAATCCTTAATTCCGCAACACTTTGATTTAACTTTATTTATAAGTTCCTGAGCAACA
>OJML01002011.1_pt1 | contig 10084 bp, 9 predicted proteins | sample 1597221 | NCBI WGS metagenome assembly OJML01 (sample SAMEA2452123, study PRJEB22498) | human gut metagenome | biome: human feces; feature: human gut; material: feces | place: Australia | collected 2012 | reverse complement strand
GGTTCTACCCTATGTGATACACCCCAAAACGGCCGTTCTCGGACGGGCTGGGGGGGTAATTGCATGGTTTTTACTGTCTTATTTAAAAGTAGAGTCAATGGTGACTGATGCCTTGGGAGTGATGCTCCTTATTTGTTTTTCAAACTTTATAGAGACTCATTCCAATGACAGAATGAAAAGTTTTTTTGAAAAGATAGCCTACGCATCAATGTTTGCCTATCTTTTTCATAGAGAATTTTATCAAGTGGCAAAGAGACTTTTGCATCAGATGGATGGCTCCATACCTTATTTTGCTATAGCAATAACTATCATCATGATTTTTGTTCTTTCCTATTATGGACAAAAAATCTATGACTTGACAATATCAAAATTGACATTTAAAGAAAAGAAATGAAGACTAAGATTGTTTACGTAATAACGAGTACTCCAAATGATATATATTTGGAACAGACATATTTGTCTATTTATTCATTGTGGAAACATGAGAAAAATCCACATGTAGTATTGTTGACAGACAATAAAACCGATGAAACCTTGAATGGTGAAAGAGCTAAGATTCTCGAACTTATAGCAGAGAAAATTGTAGTACCATTCGATGATGATGTAACTAATATGCGTAGGTCTCGTTGGTTGAAAACAAAAATGCGCTCTTTGGTTGAAGGAGACTTCATGTATATTGATGGTGATACCATCATCAATGATTCTCTTGCAGAAATAGACGATTGTTCATTATTAATTGGCTCAGTAGAGGATGCTCATCGTCCATTGAACGTACACTATGGCAAAGAAAAATTGCTTCGTCAGGCTAAGACACTTGGCTTTTCTGTAAATGATGAACAATATTATTTTAATGGTGGTGTATTCTATGTAAAAGATTGCAAGGAAACACATAATTTCTTTGAACGTTGGCATGAGAACTGGAAGATGAGTGTGGAACATGGTATTAATCAAGACATGCCCGCATTGATTCTGACTAACATCCAAATGAAGCACATGATTCAAAAATTGGATGGTAAATGGAACTGCCAGCTGATGTATGGTTTCAACTATTTTACAACAGCCAAGATTATTCATTACTTTGCTTCTCGATATACGACCAACAATGGTGGCTACATCTATGAGTTTATGGATCCAAAGATTTTGGAAGATATAAAGAAGACATGGCAGATAAGCCCAGAAATAGAGGCTAAACTTGAAAAGCCGTTGTCTTGCTTCTCAGAAAGGGTTGAACTTATCGGTGGTACAGATGTAGATATTCTTAACACCCATGTGTACAAAACTGTAAGACTTATATATAATAAGTTCCCAAAAGTTTTTGCCTTTATACAGTCGATTTTGTATAGAGTAAACAAGTTAAATAAGAGTAAACATGAATAAATATCTTGGATGAATCAGGATCACATGTTTCACCTTCACTTCTATATATTGATGCAGATAGTATCAAATCTTAGCCCCCCGCTGCTATATTAGGTGAAATGGAGTGTTTCAAAAAATAAATATAATGACACAATCAAAAATAATTAAACGGGATCAAAGACTTGATATAATGAAAGGCATAGGCATATTGCTTGTTGTCTTTGCTCATGTATTTCATAAAAGTGGAATCATATACCTATTCCACATGCCATTGTTCTTCATCCTTTCAGGAGCGGCAATGACATATTCAAAATCGGGATTTTCATTGAAGAAAAAAGCCAAGAGTTTGTTGGTTCCCTATTTTGTATTTTCGCTTATATGTTTTGTGTATTGGGCATTAATAGAATCAAGGTTCCGCCCGATGCATGATGTAGCAATATTCGATGACGGTATAGACTTGAACGTAAAACTACAACAGTTTGCCAATATATTTACGGCAATCAATTGTAAGCCGGCTTTTATCTATAATATTGTTCTTTGGTTTTTGCCTTGTCTTTTTATGGCGGAATTGCTTTATTCAAAGATAAAGGGTACAAAAGTCGAATGGGTTATAGATGTATTGTGCATCGTAGTTTGTTATGTAGCTGTAAGTTCTTCTAATGGTTGGCCTTGGTGTTTAGGAGAAGCAGTGGTAGCTGTACCTCTCTTATCATTAGGTAATAAATTCTATCAGCCTTTGATGAAAGTTTTGAAGAAAAGGACAATATATGCAGTGGTAATGGGTGGAGTGTGCTTATTGTCCTTTATCCTTTTGTTCCTATTACTGAATCCTCACACGGATATGGCTCATAATGTAATACCTAAAGAGTTCTATCTTATGGCAATATTAGGCAGTCTGTGTGTGATCATTCTTTCTTTAGAGATAGATAGATTTGCAATTCGGGGGGGCAAAAATTAGCATATTTAGGTCGAAATAGTTTGATAATCATGTGTGTGCATGAACCTTTAAAAAGAATAATTCTTATGGTATTATCAAAGGTCATATCAATGCCTACAGACGTTATAAGAGACGAAATTGGGATGAGTATAGTTGCTACGTTAATAGTTGTGGCTGTATGTATTCCTATCATTGAAATCATCAATAGAAAATTTTCTTGGACAATCGGGAAAATTTGATATTCATAAAATAAGAAACAATAATTATGAGAATATTACACATTTCAAAATACTATTCTCCCTATTTGGGAGGCGTAGAGAACATCTGCAAGTATCTTGTGGAGGGTGCCGTAAAGCATGAAACTGCTGTGGTATGCTTCAATGATAAATGTAAGGATGTTATAGAAGAAGTGAATGGACATAAGGTCTATCGAGTTGCTACATGGGTCAACGTGGCTCGACAAGCCTTATCCCTTTCATACTTCTGGGTGTTGAAAAAAGCAATCAAGGAATTTAAGCCAGATGTTATTCAGTTTCATTGGGCTAATCCTTTTCCTGCTTGGGTTTTGTTATGTGTCATTCCAAAGAATGTAAAGCTAATCATTCACTGGCACATGGATATTATCAAGCAGAAACATATCTATCCGTTTATCAAGCCTGTTGAAACTGCGTTGCTTAAACGTGCAGATATGGTTTGTGTAACAAGCCCGCAATATCGTGATGGCTCGTTGCCATTGCAGCCTTTTAAGGATAAAGTGAGGATTGTTCAGAACGCAATGGATGAGGATAACTTCATCTTGCGTGATGGTGATGTAGAGAAGATTAATGCGGTAAAAGCAAAGTATGGCAATAAGCCTATAGTGTTCTTTATCGGTCGTCATATTCAGTATAAAGGTCTTCCACATTTGATTGAGGCTGAGAAATACGTGAAGTCTGATTGCGTATTTGTTATTGCTGGCTCTGGTCCTCTGACCGATGAGTTGAAAGCACAATGTAAGTCATCAAGAGTTCATTTTGTAGGCCGTTTGTCTGATGAAGACTTGAAGCTGAATCATTATGCAGCATCTGTTTTTGCTTTCCCATCTGTCACCAAGAATGAAGCTTTCGGTGTAGCCTTGGCTGAGGCTATGTATTGTGGTACTCCTGCTGTTACATTCACTATTCCTGGCAGTGGTGTGAATTGGGTTTCGCTGAATGGTGAGACTGGTATCGAAGTGTCTAATGGTGATGATAAGGCATTCGCTGAAGCTATCGACAAATTGATTGACGATAAGGAATTAAGCAAGCGCTATGCAGAGAATGGCATGAAGAGAGTGCGTGATAACTTTACCATTCCTAAGATGGTGGAGGAAATGGAAAAATGCTACCGTGAACTGGAAGGCTAGTCTCTATATGACTCAATGTCTTTAACGTATGGCAAACGCAAAACTCTTTGTTCTTCAGCGTCATCCAAGTTTGCATAGATAATACCATTTTCTGTGAGTTGTTGGTGAAGAATGCCATCTATCTCAACTTCTTTAAGTGGAAGTTTGTGGTCTATCTGGAGCATGAGAAGTTGCTGGGATGTTTTCATCTCATAGCCGGGCTGGATAAGTATCTTTTTCTTTGGTTGTATCATTTTATTGTTATATTATATACGTATAAGTAACGAAAAGATTTTATTTTTAGTATTTTTATTGAAAAATAAAGTCTAATAGACTTCTTTTGGGATAATAAAATAAAGTGGTCGAAATAGATTTGGATAGCACAAAGGATATAGATAAAATATCATAAAAATTGAAAAAGAGTTAACTCTCTAACTATTTTATTATCATGTTATTGAACACTATGATTATTCATGGTATTCAATATAATATCATTAACATTCATTATTTGAAAAATGAAAGATTTTAAGAATTTAAGAATTGCAGTAGCCGGTACAGGCTACGTAGGTCTGAGTATAGCAACCTTGCTATCTCAGCACCATCATGTGAGTGCAGTGGATGTGGTCCCTGAGAAGGTGGAGAAACTGAATAACAAGATTTCTCCTATTCAGGACGATTATATCGAGAAGTATTTGGCAGAGAAGCCGCTGAATCTGGTGGCTACGTTGGATGGTAAGGCGGCTTACAAGGATGCTGACTTTGTGGTGATTGCTGCTCCTACCAATTACGACCCTGTGAAGAACTACTTCGATACTTCACATGTAGAGGAGGTCATCGACCTGGTATTGGAGGTGAATCCAGATGCAGTGATGGTCATTAAGAGCACCATCCCGGTAGGTTACACCCGCAACCTCTACTTGAAGTATGCAAAGAAAGGCGTGAAGAAGTTCAACCTGCTCTTCTCGCCTGAGTTCCTTCGTGAGAGCAAGGCACTCTATGATAATCTCTATCCTAGCCGCATCATCGTGGGCTATCCTAAGATTATCGACCGCCCTGAATTTGCAGAGGAGAATGAGGCTATCAAGAGCGTAACGGATGTGGAGATGCTGAAGGAGGCTGCCAAGACTTTTGCGGCTTTGCTGCAGGAGGGTGCTATCAAGGAGAACATCGATACACTATTTATGGGCATGAAGGAGGCTGAAGCCGTGAAGCTCTTTGCCAATACTTATCTGGCACTTCGTGTAAGCTACTTCAACGAGTTGGATACATACGCTGAGATGAAGGGCTTGGATTCTGAGGCTATCATTGACGGCGTAGGTCTGGATCCTCGCATCGGTACACATTACAACAATCCTAGCTTCGGTTATGGCGGTTACTGTCTGCCTAAGGATACCAAGCAGCTGTTGGCAAACTATGCTGATGTGCCTGAGAACCTGATAGAGGCGATTGTGGAGAGTAACCGTACCCGCAAGGACTATATCGCTGATGCGGTATTGAGAAAGGCTGGATATTATAACGAAAACAGCAGTTATGATGCCGGCAAGGAGCATGAGTGTGTGATTGGCGTGTATCGCCTGACGATGAAGAGCAACAGCGATAACTTCCGCCAGAGTGCCATCCAGGGTATCATGAAGCGGATCAAGGCGAAGGGTGCTGAGGTGATTATCTATGAGCCAACTCTGGAAGATGGAAGTACCTTCTTCGGCAGCAAGGTGGTGAATGACTTGGAGCAGTTCAAGGCGCAGAGCCAGGCGATTATTGCCAACAGATATGATGCCTGTCTGGATGATGCCAAGGAGAAGGTTTATACACGTGATATTTTTAGAAGAGACTAGAAATTAGTGATTAATGATTAATGATTAGTGATTAATGATTACAGATTGTATTTTGCTAGTTAATTAATCACTAATCACTACAAAATAATCAATAATAAAATGGTACAATATAATGTTGATTTAACGGGGAAGACAATCCTCGTGACAGGTGCTGCTGGCTTTATCGGCAGTAACCTGGCTTTTAGACTGTTGAAGGAAGTGAAGAACGTCAAGGTAGTGGGCATTGATAACATGAACGACTACTATGATGTGCATATCAAGGAGGAGAGACTTCGCCGACTTCAGGAGTTTGAGGGTTTTACTATGGTATATGGCAGTATCGCAGACAAGGCGGTGATGGACAAGCTCTTTGAGGAGCATCAGCCAAAGGTGGTGGTGAATCTGGCTGCCCAAGCTGGCGTGAGATATTCGATCACGAATCCGGATGCTTATGTCCAGAGTAACCTGATAGGTTTCTACAATATCCTGGAAGCTTGCCGTCATCATGAGGTGGAGCATCTGGTTTACGCTTCTTCATCTTCTGTTTACGGTTCAAACAAGAAGGTGCCTTATTCTACCGATGATAAGGTGGATAATCCTGTGAGCCTCTATGCTGCTACGAAGAAGAGCAATGAGCTGATGGCGCATGCTTATTCAAAGCTTTACAATATTCCAAGTACAGGTTTGAGATTCTTCACGGTGTATGGTCCTGCAGGAAGACCGGACATGGCTTACTTTGGATTTACCAACAAACTGGTGAAGGGCGATACCATCAAGATTTTCAACTATGGTAACTGTAAGCGTGACTTCACTTACGTGGATGACATCGTGGAGGGTATCATGAGAGTGATGCAGCATGCGCCTGAGAAGCAGAATGGTGAGGACGGCTTGCCTATCCCTCCATACAAGGTTTACAATATCGGCAACTCGCATCCTGAGAACCTGCTGGAGTTTGTAAGCATCCTGCAGGAGGAGCTGATTCGTGCTGGTGTGCTGCCAGAGGACTATGACTTTGAGGCGCATAAGGAACTGGTGGCAATGCAGCCGGGCGATGTGCCTGTGACTTATGCTGATACTACTCCGCTGGAGGAGGACTTCGGATATAAGCCAGCTACTCCTTTGAGAGAGGGACTGAGAGCCTTCGCAGAGTGGTACAAGGAATACTACTGTTAATAGTTTATAGTTAACAGTTATTAGTTTATAGTTAACAGGCTACTTAAAGCTAATCTATTAAATAAATATTGTATGGAATTTCAATATCATATTTTTTCGCCTTATCGGGTTTGTCCGTTGGGCGCACATGTGGATCATCAACATGGTATCGTGACAGGTTTTGCTATCAACAAGGGTGTGGATCTGTGGTTTACACCGAATGAGGATGGCAAGGTACACTTGGAGTCACGCACCTTTGATGGTGTTGTTGATTTTGACATTACTAAAGGAACGCTGGTAAGAGAGATGCATTGGGGAGACTATGCCAGAGGTGCCAAATACGCACTGAAGAAACGCTTTGACTTGAGGAAGGGTATCAATGGCGTGGTACAGGGTTCGTTGCCGGTGGGAGGATTGTCATCCAGCGCTGCCGTACTTATCGCCTATGTAATGGCTTTTGCCAAGGCTAATGATATCATGCTCCAACCTTTTGAGGTGGTGAAGATTGCTTCGGAGGCGGAGCGAGAGTATATCGGACTGAACAATGGTCTGCTCGACCAGGCATGTATCGCCTTGGGAAAGAAGGATGGTCTGCTGTTTCTGGACTGTGACAGTGATGATTATCGCATCATTAAGCGAAATCTGGAGATGAAAGATTTCGAGATTGGTATTTTCTTCTCGGGCTTGACGAGAAGTCTGGTGAACAGTGATTACAACCTTCGTGTATATGAATGCAAGACGGCTGCATGGAATGTGCTGGCGTATCAGAATCAGCCATTGAAGGAGTTTAACAAGACTTTCCTGAGAGATATTTCTAAGGAGTCGTATGAGGCATGCAAGGAAAGAATGCCTGCCCGCTTTGCCCGCAGAGCCGAGCATTTCTATTCGGAGTATCGCAGGGTAAGACAGGGTGTGACGGCATGGGAGACTGGTAATCTGGAACTGTTCGGAAAATTGTGCTTTGACTCTTGCGAGTCTTCTATCCATAACTATGAGTGTGGTTCGCCTGAGTTGATAGCCATCTATGAGATTATGCGCAGTTTGGAGGGTGTATATGGTGGCAGGTTCTCGGGTGCAGGATTCAAGGGTGCATGCGTTGCCTTAGTGGATCCTGCTTGTAAGGAGAACGTAGAGAAGGAGTTGACCCGTCAATATCTGGAAAAGTTCCCTGAGTATGAGAAGACCTTCAAGGTGTTTTGGGTGAAGCCGGATGACGGAGCGAGATTCGTTTAAGTGAAGAGTGAAGAACGAAAAGTGAAGAATTAATTTGTTTTGTGTATATTATGAAGAATATTGTGATAGCGGCAGGATATGCCACAAGATTGGGTGAATTGACCAAGAACTTTCCAAAGCCATTGCTGAAGATTGGTGAGAATACGATATTGGGAAGAATGCTCGATGATATTGATAAGATTCCGGAGATTGATGAGCACATCATCATTACGAACCATAAGTTTGCCGGTATCTTTGAGGAGTGGGCATCAAAACAGAGTTATACAAAGCCTGTTACGATAGTGGATGACGGTACGGAGACGAATGACACAAGACTGGGTGCCGTGTGTGATTTACTGTTTGCGATGGACAAGTTGAAGATAGATGATGACATGTTAGTGGTAGCAGCTGATAACATCCTCTTCTTCAGTTTTCAGGAGTTTGTGGATTTCGCCAAGGCAAAGGGTACTTCGTGCATCATGTGTCATGAGCAGCCTAGTATAGAGAAGCTGCAGCGCACAGGTGTGATTGTTCTGGATGGTAACGACAAGGTATTGAATATGGAGGAGAAGCCTCAGGAGCCAAAGAGTCATTGGGCTGTGCCACCTTTTTATATATATAGGAAACAGGAATTGAATCTTATCCGTCATTCTGTAGAGAATGGTTGTGGCAAGGATGCTCCTGGCAATCTTGCTCATTACATGGTAGAACAGGTAGAGATGCATGCCTGGAAAATGACGGCGGGTAGATTCGATATCGGAAGTCTTGATACGTATAAAGAAGCGTGTGAGAAGTTCGGAAAATAACAGAAAAATTCTACATTTGTTTATTTATTGAAAAAAGATAAAACCATATATTCTTAAGAAGTTAAGCTATGGCAAAACCAAGAGTTTTTATAAGTTCAACTTTTTATGACTTAAAGCAAATCCGTGCTGATTTAGATAACTTTATCCTTGGGTTAGGCTACGATGTCGTAAGAAATGAAGAAGGTGGAATCCCCTATGGGACAAACTTCAAGTTAGAGGATTATTGCTATAAAGAGGTATCAATGGTTGATATTGTTGTTGCTATCATTGGGGGACGATTTGGTACAGCCTCTGATGTCAATCAAAAATACTCCATTACTAATGAAGAAATAAAAACTGCGATAGAGCATAATAAGCAAGTCTATGTTTTTATAGATCGGGATGTTGATGCTGAATACCAAACTTATCTGAAGAATAAGGATAAAGATATTGAGTACTCACATGTAGATGATAAACGTATTTTTGAGTTTATCGAGGAAATAAGAAGTTTGAAGCGCAACAATATCATCCATCCTTTTTACTCATCAAATGAAATTATAACTTTCTTGAGAGAACAATGGGCGGGATTACTTCATCAGTACCTGCAAGAGCAATCAAGGTATGCACAAACAGACACGCTTAATGATTTGCGAGAAACTTTGGGCATGGCCAAAGATTTAACAGATTTGCTTGTAAGTGCAAATGAAAGTCAAAGCAAAAATATATCAGAAGTATTATTTACAAATCATCCTGTTTTTGCAGAATTAAGAAAGGCAATGAACTGGAAGTTTCCTGTTATTTTTCATAACTTATCTGAATTGTGTTTATTGCTAGAACCTTGGAGATATAAATATCAGCAAAATTCTATAAAACAGAATTTTTATGAATTTACTAATTCAAGAAGTGGCTATGATTTGTTTGTTCTTAAGGTTCTATTTGATAATGAGGGAAGTTTAATGTCTAGTTATCCTCCTTCTGACGAAGAGTTAGTTATAAAAGAAAAACATGTTACGACTGCGGACGATTTACCTTTTTAAAAGTTTAGGTTCTGTTAATTACAGCAGAACAATAAAGAGAATGCTCAGCCTATGTTGAAGAATGACTATAGCAGATATCTCCTTTCAATTCTTGAAGAGAAAGATCAAACATTAAAAAAGAATTTAGAATATTAAAAAGATGAAGAATATCGTTATCACGGGCGGTGCTGGTTTCATCGGCTCACACGTAGTACGCCTTTTTGTAAATAAGTACCCAGAATACAATATCATCTGTCTTGATAAGTTGACATACGCAGGTAATTTGGCAAACCTCAAAGATATTGAAGATAAGCCAAACTACAAGTTCGTTAAGATGGATATTTGCGACTTCGATAGTTTCTTGAAGTTTATGCAAGATGAGCATGTTGATGGTATCATCCATCTCGCTGCTGAGAGCCATGTAGATAGAAGTATCAAGGATCCATTCA
>OJML01002008.1_pt1 | contig 10094 bp, 9 predicted proteins | sample 1597221 | NCBI WGS metagenome assembly OJML01 (sample SAMEA2452123, study PRJEB22498) | human gut metagenome | biome: human feces; feature: human gut; material: feces | place: Australia | collected 2012 | reverse complement strand
TCCGGATCCATAATTTTAGTAATCTTTGCCGCTACTTCTGAATTCATAGCTCCCAGGATGGCACCTCTGTCATCCGCACTCATGACCTTCAGAATTCTGGCTGCCAGATCCAGATTGTTCGTCATCTGTTCAAAAATTGCCGCTGCCTGCTTCGGCTTCATGGCTGAATAAGCGGCCGCATAATCCTGCACTTCCTGACTCTCCTGCAGCTGAGTCACTACCTGTTTGTAAATATATTCCGCAGTGGCCGGATCCATGGACTCATAATATTTCTTATATTCTTCCGCTCCGGGTCCCTTATCGGAATAAACGACCTCGTCATAGAATTCCTTCTGAATCCGTTGGAATTCCACCTGCTGATTTTCGAATTCCTTCAGCCTGAGAACTTCGGCTTTCAGCTGATCCAGTTCTTCGTCCTTGGCGGAAGATGCATTCTGTATCTGCTCCAGCTGTAGTTCCAGACTCTTGATCTGATCCACCGCATCCTGTAAGCTGGTATAGCCGCCGTAAGCACCGGAATTCGTTGTCTCAGTCACAGAGTTGCCGGGAAGAATCCGGTTAAGTACCGGAACATCCTTTAAGATCGGTGTTACTACCGAGCTTCCGAAGCCGCCGATATCCAGCTTGATGATTACACAGATCACAGCAAGCCACAATGCCACGATCAAGATCGTGGCCCCGAAGGTCAAAAGGCTGTTCCCCTCATTCCCGTCCTCCAGTTCATCTTCCTGTTTGGCAATTTCCCTTGCCCGGCGCTTTGCTTCTTTTCGCTGGGCCTGCTGTTCTTTCTTTAAATTTTTTTTCTCTTCCACCAGCTGTTTTCTCTCGTTATCCGCTGCGTTTTCTTCCGGAGTTTTTTCTCTTGCCATACTAAACCTCATGCCTTTCCATCACCTGCCGGCTTTTCGCCCCGCATCCCCGTTCTAGCGGTTCTTCTGTCCGTAGGTGTAACTGGTCAGTTCATCAATTGCTTTACTTTCCGCATGGTTTTCTTCCTGCAGAAAAGCCTCAAATGCCTTCTCCCGCAGTGTCTCATGCATCTTTCTTTCCTTCATGGCCTCTGCCATCCGTTCTCTGGCAGCCTCCACATTTTCCTTTGCTCTTTCCACCCGGATTGCCTGCGTTGCCACAATGCTGTCCATTTTCAAAAGTGCTTCCTTGTTCTCTTCAATGGCCCGCAGATCCAGCTTTCCTTTTAACAGCCTCGCAGATTGCTCTTCATACTCTCTTCTGCGTTCTTTCAAGCGCTCCAGATGTTCTGTTTCCACATTCAGAGCCGCCTGCGCCGTTCCGAATTCCTGTTTCGCCTGTGTTTCCATTTTTTCTTTGATATTCAGGATGTTTTGCAGAGAATATCTGAATCTCGCCATTTATCTCACCCCTGATCTGCGAACAGCTCTTCCAGCATCTGTACGGTCTCTTCAAAGGTAAATTTTTCATCCGTACCCTGGCATAGGAAGCCGTTCACAGCATCGATTCTGGAGATTGCATAATCAATATTCGGGTTGCTGCCCTTTTTGTATGCACCGATATTGATCAGATCCTCCGCCTCATTATAGGTTGCCAGTACATTTTTCAGCTTGTTGGCTGCCTGTTTGTGTTCCCTGGTGGCGATCTGGCTCATGCATCGGGAAATGCTCTGCAAAATATCGATAGCCGGGTAATGGTTCTTATGTCCCAGCTTTCTGTCCAACATAATATGACCGTCCAGAATGCTTCGGGCGGTATCTGTAATGGGCTCGTTAAAATCATCGCCGTCTACCAGAACTGTATACAATCCGGTAATAGAGCCTACTGCGGCTCTTCCGGCTCTCTCTAACAGCTTCGGCATCTCCGAGTACACACTGGGAGGATATCCTCTGGTCACCGGCGGTTCTCCGCTGGCCAGTCCAATCTCCCGCTGGGCCATGGAAAAACGGGTCAGGGAGTCCATCATCAGCAGGACATCCTTGCCCTGATCTCTGAAATATTCCGCGATAGCGGTAGCTGTCTTGGCCGCCTTGTTACGCTCCAGAGCCGGCCGGTCGGAGGTTGCCACAACCACAACAGATCTGCGCATACCTTCTTCACCCAGATCTCTCTCAATAAATTCCCGTACCTCTCTGCCTCGCTCGCCGATCAGTGCTATGACATTGATATCCGCTTTGGTATTGCGGGCGAACATACCCATCAGGGTGGATTTGCCCACACCAGAGCCGGCAAAGATACCAATTCTCTGACCTTTTCCTACCGTGATCATGCCGTCTACCGCCTTGACTCCCAACGGCAGTACCTGATCGATAATAGTTCTGGACATAGGATCGGGTGGTGCTGCCTCTACCGGATAGGCGGCTCCATTGATCATTTCGCCGTCAATAGGCACGCCCAGTCCGTTCACCGTCTTGCCCAGCAGTTTGTCGTTTACCGTGACCTTCAGGGGATCTCCGGTATTTTCCACCACACATCCCAATCCGATACCATCTACGGAATCATAGGGCATAAGCAGTGTCTTCTTGTCACGGAAGCCTACCACTTCTGCCATGATGGGCCTTGCCCCTTCCGCATCCGGAAGGATCCGGCACAGATCCCCCAGTTTGGAATCCGGTCCGGCGGACTCTATGGTCAGACCTACCACATTGACCACTTTCCCCAGCTTACGGTAAAAGCTCTTTTCTGCCATTTTATTATATTTTTCAAAATCAATGTTCTTAATGACCATTTATCAGCCTTCGTAGGATAATAATTTTAGTTTCTGACGCAGTTCCGACAGTTGAGTCCCCAGTCCACAATCAAAAATGCCGCTTTCGGTCTCGATCATGCACTCACCTTTGCCCAGGGTCATGTCCTCAACGATCTCCACCGTACTGTTCGGTGCAGTTGCCCCTGCCATGATCTGCTTTTTCTGCATGCTGACATAGGGATAATCTTCTTTGGAAACATGTACGAGAAAGCTCCGGTTGTCCTCTGTTTTTCTCATGGTAGCAGAAATCAGATAGCAGAGCACTTCTCTGTAAGAATGCAGATCCACATCAAAAATATGCTCGTAAATACCCGTAATGGTATCTACGAACTGGGGCTCCAGTTCATCCATTCTCTTCTGATATTCCGCATCCAGTCCGGCAGCTTTTTTCTGATATTCCGCTGCTCTCTGGGCCTCTGCGCGTTCAGCCTCCGCTTTCGCTTCCTGCTGTCCCTGCCTTCTGGCCTGCTCCAGTGCGTCTGCTTTCTGTGCTTCTGCCTGTGCTCTGGCATCCGCCAGAATGCTCTCAGCCTTTGCTTTGGCATCCTCTATGATCTTCTGAGCCTCTGCTTCGGCTTCCTCTTTTAATTTCTGCAGGTCTTCTCCGGCCTTGATCACATTGCCGGAAGTCTGCGGATTTTCTTCGCCATCCCCGGTGTCCGTCACCAGTGCCTCTACTTTATCTGCCGCCAGTCCGGAGATAAATCCGGTTCCTTCGTCCTGCTGCATTTTGGCAGCCAGTTCCCGGATCCTTTTCGCTACCAGATCGTTGGTATTGATCACCCGGGCATCTTCTTCCACTAGCTGTGTAAATCCCCGTTTTAAAAGATTACTAGACAACGATCTCGTCACCTCCACCTCTGGAAATGATGATCTCTCCGGAATCCTCCAGCTTACGGATAATATTGACGATCTTCTGCTGTGCTTCTTCTACATCCTTCATACGAACAGGACCCATGAATTCCATATCTTCCTTGATCATAACAACCAGACGTTTGGACAGGTTGTTGAAGATAGCATTCTGTACCTGCTCGTTGGCACCCTTCAGTGCCACTGCCAGATCGTTGTTGTCCACGTCACGCAGCACACGCTGAATTGCCTTGTCGTCCAGGAGCAATATGTCCTCGAAAACGAACATCTTTTTTCGGATCTCGTCTGCCAGTTCGGGCTCTTCGATCTCCAGAGTCTCCATGATATGTTTCTCGGTACCACGGTCTACAGTATTCAGGATATCCACCACTGCATCCACACCACCGATAATGGTGTAGTCCTGATTCACCAGACTTGCCAGCTTGGACTCCAGTACTTTTTCCACTTCCTTGATGACATCCGGACTGGTGCGATCCATGACTGCAATACGTCTGGCTACCTCTGCCTGGCTGTCGGGTGGCAATGCGGAAATGATCAACGCCGCCTGGCTGGGTGACAGATAAGACAGAATCAGAGCAATGGTCTGCGGATGCTCGTCCTGAATGAAGTTGATCAGCTGGCTGGCATCCGTCTTACGCACAAACTCGAAGGGCTTTACCTGTAAAGATGCAGTCAGCTTGCCGATGACATCCATAGCCTTGTCGGAACCCAGTGCCTTTTCCAGCAGTTCCTTTGCGTAGTTGATACCACCCTCGGCAATATACTGCTGTGCCAGACACACTTCGTAAAATTCGTTGATCACTTCTTCTTTGACCTGAGGAGTCACACTTCTGGTATTGGCGATTTCCAGGGTCAGTTCTTCGATTTCTTCTTCTTTTAAGTGTTTAAAAATTCCGGCGGATCTCTCCGGTCCCAGAGAGATCAGGAGGATTGCAGCTTTCTGCAGTCCCGATATTCCACCTTCTGCTTTTGTCCTTGCCATAGTTACTCCGTTTCTTAGTTCCAGTCCTCGTTCAGCCAGTTACGCAACAATGCCGCTGCGGATTCCGGATTCTCATCTACGAATTTTTCAATCATCTTACGTGTCTCAGACTTAGATTCCACATCAATATCTTCCAGCTCTGCTTCAGGGGTAGACTGCAGCATACTCTCCACAGATACCTCTTCCTCCTGCTGTACCGCCTGTCTGGTACGCATGCTGTGCAATATCACAAATGCCAACAGTCCCAGGATCAACAGCAGCATAAGCACGCTCAACACATTCTGTGCCGTAACCGGGCTGCTTTCCTTATCGTAAAAAATAGGACTTTCGTAAGCAATAATCGTAATATTACTCTCATTGATACCGGTGGCATTGGCTACCAGGCTGTACATATCCTGATCAACTGTCATCTTGGTATCTGCGCTGTTCTGGGATTTGTATTCATCCCAGGTAGTGCCATCCAGAAGCCCCTGTCGTTTTACATCCTCATAATGAATTTCTTTATAAGTAATTGCTGCAATAGATATGGAGGAATTAGTGTAGTTGATTCCTCCTGCCGGTGTCACAGTATCCTTAATAGACTCATTCGGCAGATAATCCCGGCTGGTTTCGGAAGTAGAGGAAGAACTGTTGCTGCTGTCCGGAGATACATAGGTACTATTTCCGCTCTCCCCGTTGGAAGTTGTCCCCGGTACACCGCCGCCGTCATTGGTATTCTCGCTCTCATAAGTCTCCTCATGGGAAAGCATACCTTCATCTCTGCCGGAGTTTGCATAATACTCTTTTACGGTCTCCTTATAATCAGAGAAATCCATGCTCAGGTGGCTGGTAACGGCCGCATCATTATACTGTTTTGTTCCCAGCAGTACCTTCTTGACCTGATTGGCGATCATGGATTCCGCCTGATTCTGCAGCTCCTGCATAGAATTAGCGATTCCTGCGGTAGAATAATCATCTCCACCTGCAAACAGCAGGTTGGAATCTGTATCCATAATAGTGATATTCGCCGTAGTATCGTTGCGCAGCCAGGTAGCCACACATTTTGCCAGTGCCGCAGCATTGGCGGAGGTAAAGGTGCCGTCCAGTTCCAGTTGGATGAAGGCAGACGCCTCTTCCTTCTGTGCTGCCAGAGTTCCGTTATCTTTCGGGAAACTCAGATGTACCTTGGCTGATTTTACTGCGCTCTGTGCTTCTATGGTCTGTGTTATGTATTTTTCCAGATAGGAATTGTAAAGTCTCTCTTTGTCAGTGGCGGTCGTAGACATACTACCGCCCAGATAATCATTCAAATCTAACGCATCTGGTACATATCCTGCGGAACCCAGTGCCAAGTTTGCCGCACTCTGTTGGCTGCTCTCTACATCGATCTTCAGTCCGTCATTGGATTCTTTATGTGCAATTCCCGCACTGTCCAGAGTATCTATGATCTCCGAAGCCTGTGATGTTGTCTCACAGGTGATCAGCCGTACATACTGGGGCTTACTCATAACGTACATGATGATTGCAAATGCAAATATCACAACCGCCGCCGCTCCAATGATGATGCTCTTCTGCCTGGTGGTGAATTTGTTCCACCATTCCAGTATTTTTGCAGGTATTTCTTTTAATTTGTCTGCCATTGCAGCTCTCTCCTCTTACGTCAAGAATAAAAATACTTCTTTAGATCTGGATCTGCATCAGTTCCTTGTATGCTTCCATCACCTTATCGCGGATGGCTACGGTATACTGCAATGCAGTCGAAGCCTTATCCATAGCAATAGTAAGGTCGTGGGTGTTGTCGGTCTCACCCAATGCAAATCGTATCTTCTCATTCTCGGCATCCGAGAGATAACTGTTGGTGATCTTCACATTGTCGATTGCTGTATTCAGAAAAGTTTCGAACATAGTGCCTTCTGCCTTTTTCTCCTTCTCCGCCAGCATTCCGGTCAGGGAAGCGGGAGATACTGTGGCAGTACCGTTTACACTGTTCAAAGCTGTAATTGCTGAAATATCCATTTTAATAAACCATGTCCTTCCTCACATATATTCCGGCGCCGCTATCCGGAGCCCGGTAATAAAGACCCGTCAGCTTACTGACCGATCTCCAGTCCTTTTAATGCCATGGACTTGCTGGCGCCAAATGCCGTGGAATTGGCTTCATAGGATCTGCTGGCATCGATCAGATCCGTCATTTCCTGAACAATATTTACATTCGGATATGTCACATAGCCGTTCTCATCCGCATCGGGATGGGAAGGATCGTATACCATATTCATCTCCGTAGTAGTATCTTCAAAGATCTGGCTTACCTTCACGCCGCTGCCGGTATAGCTACTGCTCACGTTGTGCAGCACCTGACTGAAAGTCTGCTGCTGCCCCTTCTGCTGAAAGGTAACGATCTTACGGCGGTAAGGGGTACCATCCTCGGTTCTTGTAGTATTGGCATTGGCAACGTTTTCGGAGATCACGTCCATACGCAGTCTCTGGGCGGTAAGTCCCGATGCCGTAACATCAAATGCTGAAAACATACTCATACACTAACTCCTCATTTCATCACTGTCTTTAGATTGGTAAATTCCTGATTGATACTGCTGATCAGTCCCTGATATTTCAGCTGGTTCTCCGCCAGCATTACATTTTCATTTTCAATATCCACATTATTGCCATCCAGGCGATAGGAATAATTGGCATAGTCAACATAAGCCCTGCCCCGCAGTCTGCTCAGATTCACATTGGCCACCTTATCATCCATGGACTCATATCTGTTGTTGCCAAGAGCCTGCTGCAGTACCGATTCGAAGGCCACATCCTGTCTCTTGTAGCCCGGAGTATCCACATTGGCGATATTATTGGAAATGGCTTCGTTCCGCTGCCAGGCTGCGTCCGCTGCCCGGTCCAGAACATTGATATAATCAAATGCGTTTGTCTGTATCATATTACCTCACATTCCGCGGTCTTCTGACAATAGCGCCCAAAAACCACTTTCTACCATATACCCATTTTATTTTATTATAAAGTATTTCGACAAAAACACAATAGTAAAATAAACTCACTCAGAATAAATATAAAGAAAAGAGACTATTTTTCGCAATAGTCTCTTCTTCCTAAATTTTTCTTATTCTTGCAAATTCTTACATTTTTCATTTAATTTCTGCCGTTCTGACGCTTCAGTTCCTCGATCTCATCGAATACGGCATCATTCAAAACTTTAATATAGGTTCCTTTCATACCGGAGGAACGGGATTCAATCACACCGGCACTTTCGAACTTCCGCAGGGCATTGACGATCACAGATCTGGTGATACCGACTCTGTCAGCGATCTTGCTGGCAACCAGGATTCCCTCCATGCCGTTCAGTTCGTCGAAAATATGGGTGATGGCTTCCATCTCTGAGAAAGAAAGAGTGCTGACTGCAGATTTTACGACAGCCACCTTACGGCTCTCCTCCGCACTCTCTTCATTCACAGCCCGCAACATTTCCAGTCCCACCACTGTGGTACCATATTCGCAAAGGATAATATCATCAATATCATACTGTTCATTGCATTTGTAAATGAAGAGGGTTCCCAAACGCTCTCCGGCAATCTCGATCGGAGTGATGATCGCCTGAAATTTTCTCGTATCGGTATTTTCAAAGCCAAGAGTCTCCAGGTTGACGTTCTCTTTCGTGGATAATACGCCCAGCAGTCTCTCGTTTAACATCGGATCAATAAATCCACCGATATTGTCATCCAGCAGTTCTGTGATCGGCTCAATTCCGTCGGATTTTCCTACGCCGAGGACCTTTCCTTTCCGGCTGATCACCAGTACATTGGAATTCAGAATTTCCCGCATCACCTTACAGATGTCGCTGAATACCACTTTGCTGGAGTTATTGTTGTGTAATAATTTCCCGATTTTACGTGTTTTGTCCAACAGTTGTACGCTACTCATCTATTTCCCTCCGTCTACACATACTAAGAAACTACCAGATGTTATGCACATTGTAGCACATGTAATTTCAGATTACAATGAAAATAGCGTTAATTTATGAGAAAATTCTGACAGTATATAAAACTACTTCTCTTCCGTCGGTTTATTTTTCACATAGCCGCACTGTTCGTCCATGCAGACCAGTTTGTTGCCTTTTTCCAGCAGCAGCTTGCCACAGCGGGGACACTTCTCTCCCGAAGGCTTCTGCCATACCATGAAATCACACTCCGGATTATCGATACAGCCATAATATTTTCTGCCTTTTTTGGTCTTTTTCATGACAATATCCTTGCCACACTTGGGGCAGGCTACACCGATCTTTTCAAAATAAGGCTTGGTATTACGGCATTCCGGGAATCCAGGACATGCCAGGAATCTGCCGTGGGGTCCGTATTTGATCACCATTCGTCTGCCGCACAGTTCACAGACCTCATCGGATTCCTCGTCCGCAATGGTCACCTCTGCCAGGTCCTTCTCCGCTTTTTTTACTGCTTCATCCAGATCAGGATAGAAATTGGACACGATGGTCTTCCATTTTACCGTGCCTTCTTCCACACCATCCAGCAGAGCTTCCATGTTGGCCGTGAAATTCACATCCACGATGGAGGGGAATGCTTCCTTCATCATATTGTTGACCACTTCCCCCAGTTCCGTAACGTAGAGATTGCGGTTCTCCTTGGCAATATATCTCCTGGCAAGGATGGTGGTAATGGTAGGCGCATAGGTACTGGGACGTCCGATGCCCAGTTCTTCCATGGCACGCACCAGACTGGCTTCGGTGTAATGTGCAGGGGGTTGGGTAAAATGCTGTTTCGGATCAAAGCTCTGGAATTCCAGCACGCTGTTCTCGTCCAGATTACCGCCGAGCACATTTTCTTCTTCCTTATCATCTTCCTGGGTGTAGACACTCATGAATCCATCGAAACGCATTCTGGAAGCTGCCAGAGCAAAAATCTGGTCCTTTGCCTGAATCTTCACAGAAGTGGTATCATACTGTGCAGCACTCATGCGGCTTGCCACAAATCGTTTCCAAATCAGCTGATACAGACGGAACAGATCTCTGGGAAGCTGCTCCTTGATAGCAATAGGCATCCGGTTCAGATCCGTGGGACGGATAGCTTCGTGGGCATCCTGAATCTTCTGGCTGTTCTTCTTCTCCGTTGCTGCAGCGGTCTTGTATTTTTCACCGTAATGAACATCAATAAATTCCGCTGCCTGTGTCTCCGCCTCTTCGGATACACGGGTAGAATCGGTACGCAGGTAGGTGATCAGACCAACAGTGCCCTCTCCCTTGATATCCACACCTTCATATAACTGCTGTGCCAGACGCATAGTCTTCTGGGTAGAGAAATTTAATACCTTGCTGGCTTCCTGCTGCAATGTGGAAGTCGTAAAGGGAAGCGGCGCTTTTTTCACACGTTCGCCGTGACGCACTTCTTTTACTTCGAATTTTGCGCCATTCAGGGAATCCATAATGCTGTCTGCCTGTTCCTTGCTGGTAATTCCCTGTTTTTTTTCGGTGGTACCGTAATATTTTGCACAAATAGGCTTCTTCTCGCCTTTTACTTTCAG
>OJML01002004.1_pt1 | contig 10108 bp, 8 predicted proteins | sample 1597221 | NCBI WGS metagenome assembly OJML01 (sample SAMEA2452123, study PRJEB22498) | human gut metagenome | biome: human feces; feature: human gut; material: feces | place: Australia | collected 2012 | reverse complement strand
GGAGGTAAACATCGGGAACGGGCCTCCGTTTTTCAGCCGCTCCAGAAATTCCTCGGACTCTGCGATGGTCGTGAAGTCCGCGCCGAAGGTCGTGTCGTACACCTCGTCCACGCCCATGAGCTTGAGCGCCGTAACGAGCTTATCGAGCACGTTTTCGCGTAATTCTTGCGTTGTGAGCTTGCCTGACTTCATTGTACCTATAAGTATAGCATTGTCCGTCAAAAATTTCAACTGTTTGCAAGCGAAATTTGTCCGAATGTCGCTAATTTTTCAGCCGTTAATCATTGCCAGAAGCTCGTTCTCGGTTATGATTTTCACGCCGAGCGAACGCGCCTTGTCAAGCTTCGAGCCCGCGTTTTCACCGGCAAGCACATAATCGGTGCTTTTCGATACCGACGACGACGTAGTTCCGCCGGCTTTTTCGATTAGCTCCGTCGCTTCAGTTCTCGTAAGCGTGGGAAGCGTACCCGTCAGTACCAGCTTTTTGCCCTTCAGTACGCCGCCCGTGGGCTTGACGACGTTAAACTTCGGGTCAATGCCTATTTCCTTAAACTTTTCGATGAGCCAGCCGTGTTTTCCAAAATAGGACGTTATCGATTCAGCTACGATATCGCCTATTTCGTCCACTTCGACAAGCGTAGCCTCGTCGGCTTTCATGAGCTCGGAAATCGAGCCGAACCGTTCGGCGAGGTCGCGAGCGGATTTTTTGCCGATGTTTTCGATGCCCAGTGCGTTTATGAATCTGTCAAGCGGAACGGACTTGCTCTTCTCGACGGAAGCAAGGAAGTTATCAATCTTTTTGTCCTTGAAGCCGTCTAGCCGCGCGAGGTCGTCCCTTGTCAACGAGTACAAATCGGTGGGGAATCTTACTCCCAGCTTTTCGTGAAGTCCCTCGATTGATTTTTCCGAAACGCCGCGAATATCCATGCAGTCCTTTTCGGCGAAGTGCGTCAGCCTGCCGATTATCTGCGGCGGACAGTCGACCTCGTTCGGGCAATAAATGTGAACGCCGTCGCGCACCAAGTCGCTTCCGCACGCGGGGCACACGGTGGGAACGGGAATTTCCTTGCCGCCGTTGTCCTCGGAAACGCCTAAAATCTCGGGGATTACGTCGTTCGACCTGCGAATAAAAACTCTGCTGCCGATTTTGACTTTTTTTCGCTGAATATCGTCGTAATTGTTGAGCGTTGCGCGGCGAATAGTGGCTCCGCAAAGCTCCACGGGCTCGAGAATTGCCAGCGGCGTAAGCTTGCCCGTGCGCCCGACGTTCCATTGCACGTCCTCGAGAATGGTCGTCGTTTCCTCCGCTTCAAACTTGTAGGCAATCGCCCAGCGCGGAAACTTGTCCGTATAACCCAGCCGTTCCCTGAGTGCCGAATCGTCAACCTTGATAACCATTCCGTCGATGAGAAAATCCAGCGATTTGCGGTCGACGGAATCGATTTTCTTAATTATCTCCTCGATGTCAGTCGTGACGAATAACATATCTGTTTTAAATGAATTCCGTTTCAGGAAGTCAATATTCTCGCGTTGAGAAGCTATATTTTCGCCTTCGATATAATTGACGTTATAGAAAATAATATCGAGATTTCTCGAAGCCGTGACCTTCGGGTCGAGATTTCTTATCGCTCCGGCAACTCCGTTCCGCGCGTTTTTCAGCGGTTCCACAGCCGTTTCGTTGTATTTTTTCAGCGCACTCAGTCGCATTATTCCCTCGCCCTGAGCCTCGAAAACACCCTTATACGGCACAGAAAGCGGAATGGATTTTATCGTTGAAACCTGCGCAGTCACGTCCTCGCCCACTTCGCCGTTGCCGCGCGTCGCCGCGCCCTTAAAGTAGCCGTTTTCATAGGTTAAGCACAGCGTCAGTCCGTCCAGCTTATACTCGAGCGTATACACCGCGTCCGGCGCTACCTTTTTAATCTTTTCGCTCCACTCGCGAAGCTCGTCATAGCTGTTGCACTTATCTAGGCTGTACAGCTTTTTTATGTGTTTGTGCGGCGCAAACTCCTTGATGGGGTCGCCGCCGATTTTGCGCGTGGGAGAATCGGGAAGTACTATACCCGTTTCCTTTTCAAGCGCCGAAAGTTCGTTGTAGAGCGCGTCGTACTGCACGTCGGCAACCGTCGGTTCGTCCAGAACATAATACTGATACGCATATTTGTTAAGAAGCTTCACCAGCTCTTTCATTCTTTCGTCGGAGCTCATTTTTTACACCGCCTTTTGATAATTATATATCGTCCCTAAACGGAAATTTCCTGTTTTATTAGTTTTCAAGCGGTTCGAGCGGAGCGTAAGCCAAAAGAAGCTTAAGCCTGCCGATTCCGTCGAATTCGACCTCTGCAAACGGCTCGCCGGACGTATCGAGATTGACAACCGTGCCCACGCCGAACTTTTTATGCTTTACCCTGCACCCTGCCGCGAACTTCGACAAGTCCTTTTGCGGCTTCTTCTCGGGTGCGGTTATCTTTGTTACCACGGGCTTTGTGTTTACCTTGGGCTGCGGCGTGTACACGGGCACCTCTTCGCTGTTATAAGAGCTACCGTAGGACGAGTACGAGCGCTCGCCGAGATAGCTATCGTACCGCCCCGAATAATGCGAGTATGCGCTCTCCTTGGGCTTTTCATCCTCAAATCCTGCTTCGCGCAAAAATTCGGACGGCATTGCCTCCTTTCGTTCGCCGAAACGGAAGCGCGATTTCGCACGGGTAAGATACAATCGCTCTTTCGCGCGCGTTATCGCGACGTACATAAGTCGACGTTCCTCTTCCTTTTCGCCCTTGTCCTCCGCTCGCCTCGAATCAGGGAAAATACCGTCCTCGAGTCCTACGACGAACACAACCTTAAACTCGAGTCCTTTAGCCGAGTGGATTGTCGCTATGCTCACGCAATCTCCGGCATCGTCCATGTCGTCGAGGTCGCTGTACAGCGAAATCTGTTGCAGATATTCGTCCAAGCCTGCCGCAGGGTTAGCCTGCTCGAATTGCTCGATACCGTGCGCGAGCTCGCGGATATTATTTTTACGCGCCTCGTTGTCCTCGGTATTTTCGGCGTAGAACTCCTTGAAACCGCCTGCTCGGATTATGTAGCATGTGAGGTCGAATAGCGAGCAACCCGTTTTATACGCGTTGTCTATGCACTGCAAAACGTTGGTAAACGGCAAAACCTTTTTTATCACTCCCGTCGGCAAATCTTCGTTTTTGTCCAGCGTGAATATCACGTCGTAAAGGCTTTTGCCGTTCACTTCGGCGTAATTCATAAGTTGCTGCACGGTACCGTCGCCTATGCCTCGCTTGGGAAAATTGATAACTCTCGCAATCGCCTCGTTATCGTTGTGGTTTCCGATAATCTTGAGATACGCGAGAATGTCCTTTACCTCCTTGCGCTCGTAGAACTTGAAGCCGCCGTAAAGTTTATGCGGCACTCCGTACTGCATAAACCGTTCCTCGAACGTTCTCGACAGCGCGTTTATTCTCATAAGTATAGCAAAATCCGACAGCTTGTAGTTGTATGTCTTTTTAAGATTGTAAATCGTCTGCACTACGAAATCGGCTTCGTCGCCGTCCGAACGCGCGGCGTAGTACTTAACATCCGCTCCGTCGGCGTTCTCCGTCCACAGTCTTTTATCCAACCTTTCGGTATTATTCGCAATTATCTTGTTCGCAAGCGCGAGTATTTTTTTCGTCGAGCGGTAGTTTTGCTCGAGCTTATAGGTCGACACCTTGGGAAAATCGTCTTTAAAATTGAAAATATTGGCAAAATTCGCGCCGCGCCAGCCGTAAATACTCTGGTCCTCATCACCCACGACAAAGATATTTCCGTGCTTTGCCGCCAAAATTTTGATTATGTCGTACTGCACCATGTTGGTGTCCTGAAACTCGTCGACGTGGATATACCTAAATTTATTCTGATAGTACTCTCTCGCCTCGTCGTCGGTTTTCAGTAGGTACAGCGCCTTGTTGAGAAGGTCGTCGTAGTCCAGCGCGTTCGACTTTTTGAGTTCTTTCTCATACTCGAAGTACGCCTTTGCTATGACGTCGATATTATCTCTCCACGAGTAAATTTTCGCGTACTCGTCGGGAAGCATGCCTTGATTTTTCGCGTCGGAAATTGACGCGATAACGAGCTTGGTTATGTCCTCCTCGAGCTGCATTTCTTTCAAAATGCGCTTGACGCAGTGCTCCTTTTCCTGCTCGCCGTAAATGGAAAAACTCGAACTGTAACCGCCGAGATTTTTAATGTACTTTCTGAGTATTCTGACGCAAAGCGCATGGAACGTGAACACCCAAATATCGGTAGCGTCACTCTCCAGCATTTTGTCAAGTCTTTCTCTCATCTCGTTCGCCGCCTTGTTTGTAAACGTAATAGCGAGAACGTTGTACGGCGGCACACCTAAATCCTCGATGATGTGCGCGATGCGGTGAGTGAGAAGCCTCGTTTTTCCGCTTCCTGCGCCTGCGGTGACGAGCACCGCGCCCTCCGTCTGCATGACGGGCTTTAATTGTTCTTCGTTGAGCGTGTCGAGAGAAAAACTCATTGGTTTCGTCCTTACATAGTGGCGTTTACCACCCTTATTGCGGCGGTTTGCGGATATAAAATATGCGGCGCACGAATCCGAAAAAGCTTCGTCGCAACGCCGCATAAATCCGCAATATAAATTATATAGGAAACGCGCCTTTAAGTCAAGGCTTTTGCTTCGCTCGTCCGTGATTTCGCCGCGCGTTCGAGATAATATCTGCGACTAAGTTCTCTGAACTTGCCGGCGAGCTCCAGAATATACTTCTGTCTGCCGCACTCGTCCATCTTTGAGTAAAGCTCCTTGTCGATAAGCTGACCGATAGGACTGAGCGTGTCCGAATCGGTATCCAGAATTTTGCATACCTTTTCGTACATTTTCTCCTCTTTCTTTGCCTTGTCGCCGTCGATTATCATCAATGCGTCGCGACGGAACTTGGCGCGTCGCAGTTCTTCTATGCCGCGCTCGTCCAAAGCGCTGCCGCCGTTTACCATTTCAAGACGCTCACGCTCTTGCTTTTCCCAATAGCCCATTCTCAGCCGTTGCTTTGCAAGCAACGCACGCTTTTTGAGCTCGCTCATTTCCTTTACTTTTCCCATTGTTTCTTCCTCCACTTTAATGGTACAATCATAATAGCACACTTTTGCGGCTTTGGGGCGCCTTCATGCAAATTCGACAATATTCGGCAAAAGAAGTCGGATTTCGCGCGCCTTAAAAGCATAAAAAGACCCGAGCGGATACCGTTCGGGTCAATCGTCTTTTGTTTTTCTTTTGTTTTTCTCGCGTGCTTCTTCGCGTTTTCTTATGTACCGCGAAAATCTTATGTGCTTCAAAATCCTTGGTACACGCGAATAATACATTATAATTCAAGATTCGTCAAGCGTTTCGTCGCGGTTTTATAAAATTCGACGAATTTCTTTACTCGGAACGCTCGTTCAAAAAGTGCGAGCACGCAACCGACAATGCGACAAAACGACAGTTACTTTTTACGGTAAACGAAAGCATTACGGCAAACGAAAACGCTCCCGTAATTTCACGGAAGCGTTTTGTTACCTTATTCAGTAAGGCGGTTAGTTCTTGATGCGCTTTCTGGCAGCCTCTGCCTTCTTCTTTCTGCGAACGGAGGGCTTTTCGTAATGCTCCTTGCGTCTGAGGTCGCCCATAATGTTATCCTTCTGGCACTTTCTCTTAAAACGCTTGAGCGCGCTTTCCAAAGACTCGTTCTCGCCGACTTTGATTGCGGACATGCTTACACCACCTTTGTTCTCTACCGAACCTTAATTAGCCCTGTTATTGTAACAAATCGCAAAAGGTTTGTCAACGGTTTTTCGGGGTTAAACGGAGATATTTCGGTATTTGCGCGAAAATCCGCGCGGAAAACCGCTTACAGTTTCGGAAAGTCCATTTTCTGACCGCCGAGAACGTGCACATGCAGGTGATGCACGGTTTGACCGGCGTCGTCGCCCTGGTTGATTACGAGGCGGTATCCGCCGCTAAGCCCCAGCGCGGGCGCGAGCTCGGACAACTTTTTCAGGCACCTCGCCAGATTGTCCGCATCCTCTTCCGTCATGTCCGACAAAAGCTTGTAGTGCTTTTTCGGAATCATAAGGTAGTGCTTTTCGGCTTTCGGCTCGATGTCGGCGATGATAAACATCAGTTCGTCCTCGTAATACTTCTTCGAGGGAATCTCGCCACGCTCGATTTTACAAAATACGCAATCGTTCATTTTATTTCTTCTCCTTTTACTCCGTCGCGGAAAAGCGACGTTATTTTTTGTTTGGTAAGCGTACCGGGAGCGGCATCGCAATACACTCTTACATAATCGGAAGCAAAGCCTGCTCCCATGCCGTCGATTTCTTCCTCGACGTACACTTCCTTGATTTTTCCGAGTTGCCTTGTCAAAAATTCGGTTTTAAGCTCGTCGCTGACCGCGCGGAGCCGCGCCGCGCGCTCTTCCGCGACCGCGGCGTCAACCTGTTTCATCTTGGCGGCTACCGTGCCCTTTCGCGAGCTGTACGGGAACACGTGCAACCAGGCAAAGCCTGCTCGCCTGCAAACGCGCACGGTTTCCTCGAACTCCTCGTCCGTTTCGCCCGGAAAGCCGACTATCACGTCGGTTGTGATGCCTGCGTCGGGAAAATATCGCTTTATCAAATCGCACTTTTCAATAAAAAACTCGGAAGTGTATTTTCTGTTCATACGCCTTAGAACCGTATCGCTTCCGCTCTGCATAGACAAGTGCACCGAGTCGCACCAATCGCCGTTTTTCATTTCGTTCAGCAACTTTTCGTCGACGACGGTACACTCGAGCGAGCCGAAGCGCTTTCTCGCAGGAACAGCTGAAAGCGCGTGCACGAGGTCGAAAAGCGTAAGCCCTATATCCGAGCCGTAGTCGGAAACGTTTATTCCCGTAACTACGATTTCGCGCGTCCTTTTCGCCATTTCGTTCGCTTCGTTCACTATGCTGCAAAGAGAGCGCGAGCGGCTTCTGCCTCTCAGATACGGTATGATACAGTAGGAGCAGAAATTATCGCAGCCGTCCTGCACCTTTATGTAGCCGCGAGTCTTTGTGAGCTCGCAATACAAGTCGTCTTCATATTTTTTAGGCGGTTCGGACACAAAATCGCCCTGTACTATGTCAGACATAATACTATCGATAATCGACATTTTCTTGCTTGTTCCGCCGATTATCGTCACATTCGGTTTGTTTTTATAGGGTTTTGCATCATTCTGCGAACTACAACCGCAAATCGCGATTTTGGCGCTCGGGTTGAGTTTTAATACTCTTGCGACGGTCTGGCGCGACTTTCTGTCCGCTTCGCCCGTAACCGAACAGGTGTTTATTATGTAATAATCCGCCTTTTCCAGCTTGTCCGTCGCCTCGAAGCCGCGGCTCTCGAGCTCCTTTATCAGAGACTGTCCCTCATATTGATTTACTCTGCAGCCGAGCGAAAATACGACGAATTTCATTTGTTTCTTCTCCATTCGCCGAACGCGTACATAACTACGGAAACCACGGCGACGCAGGCGGTGTCGGCGCGGAGTATCCTCTCTCCCAGCGTAACGCTGCCCCCGGCTATTTTGCGAAGCATGTCGGCTTCCTTTCTTGAAAAGCCGCCCTCCGAGCCTATTACTACTGCCGTTTTTCCTCGCGCGCTTTTATTCAAATAGTCGTCTATCGGCAGTTCGTCCTCCTGCTCGTATGGAAAAACAACCGTATCGTAGCCGCGCAGCAAATCGGACAAATCATTAAATTTTACGGGACTACTTACCGTCGGCACGAAACCGCGGCCGCTCTGCTTTGCCGCTTCCAATGCGATACGCGACAGCCTTTCGATTTTTACGGATTCGCTCGTCACGGCGCAAAAATCGGAAATAAACGGTACAAATTCTTTCACGCCAAGCTCGGTGCATTTTTGCACGACGTAATCGTTTTTATCCCCTTTAAGCGCGCCGAAAAACAAAGTAAGCTCTATGCTCGGTTCGGAAACGGAACGAGCCTTGCCGGTGATTTCGGCAATCGTCGAGGTCTTTGTCATTTCGCGGATAATCGCCGTGTAGTCTACGCCGTCGGCGCACACGGTTATCTCGTCGCCCTTGCGCATACGGAGCGAATAAGCGATGTGTTTGTGGTCATCTCCGCTCAAGGTTATCGTATCGCCGTCTACCTTATCGAGAAACAATTTGCGCATTAAGCCTTTCCTCCGTTCTTTTTCAGCAGCATTGCGTTCCACTCGCCGCGATTGACCGCCTCGCGCAGCGTAAAGCCGTCCTCATAAGCCGCCTTTACCTCGTCTGCTCTCGCGTTGATTATGCCGCTGATGACCATATCGCCGCCCGACTTTAATGCGTCGCCCAATAAGCCTTTCAGCCTTATGAGCACATCGGCGGGTATGTTTGCAATTACGATGTCCGCTTTGATTTCGCCCGTGTCGAGGTCGCCGCAAACGGTTTTACACAATTCTTCGACCTTGTTAAGCCGAACATTAGCCTCGGTAGCTTCGATTGCCTGTCTGTCGATGTCCGACAGTATTACCGATTTCGCGCCGAGCTTAGCCGCCGTAATGCCGAGTATTCCGCTCCCGCAGCCCATATCCAGAACGGTTTTATCGAAAAAATCCAGCCTTTGCATCAATTCCACGCAAGCAGACGTCGTTTCGTGATTGCCTGTGCCGAACGCCATTCCGGGCTCGATAAACACGGGGATTTCGCCGTTATCGGGCGCGGACTGCCACGCAGGCACGATGACTACTTTGCCGATTTCGATAGGCGCATAGTACTTTCGCCACTCGTTTTCCCAATCCTCGGAGTCGATGCCTATTTGCGAAACCTCCAGACTTCCCGTCGGGAAAATCGAGTGTTCCCTTAGTTCGCACAGCGCGGAATGAATACCGCAGGCGTCGAAACCCACGGGGAAAAAGCCGCTTACAAGCGCCATGTTGTCGTTCGCCGCAAGAAGGCTCTCGTCGACGTAATCCCAATTAAGTTTCTTTTCTATAAGCTCGCGTATGTCCGCGTCGTCCTTTATCAGCACACCCTCGCTGCCCGCGTCGTACAGCAGCATCGCCACCAGCTCGCTGCACTCGCGCGTCGTGGAAATAGTAATTTGTAGCCACTCCATAAAGTAAATCTCCGATATGATTTCGTTATTATTGTAGCATTTTACGTCCGTAAAGTCAACGAAACGATGACTGCGCTTGCCGCCCGAGCACAAAAAAACAGCCGCTTTCTTTATTTAAGCGACTGTCTTATCGTTTAATACTTTTCAAGCGTTTGCGCAAGACGCGCATAGTTCGTTACTTAAACGCTTTCTTGTTGAATACCTTTACCTCATCAAACTGCTCGGGCTTTAATTCAGTTTCGAGAGCCTTAATCTTAGCCTTTTGGTCTTTGGTGAGCTTCTTGGGCAAATCGACGATTACGGTGACGTACATATCGCCCGTGCCGCGCTTCGTGGTGATGCCGCGCCCTTTGAGTTTAAGTACAGTGCCGCTCTTCACGCCCTCGCTTAGCCCGAACTCGAGTTCGGTTCCCTTAAGCGTAGGCACCTTTACCTTTTCGCCCAGCGCCGCCTGAATGAACGTGACGGGGAGCTCGACGTAAAGGTCGTTACCCGAACGCTTGAACACCTTGTGCGGCAATACGTTGATAATCAGCTGGAGATTGCCCGGCATGCCGCCGACAACCTTTTCGCCCTCGCCGCGCACCGTCATGACCTGACCCGTTTCCACGCCGGCAGGAATGTTGACCTTAAGCGTGACGCTTTTTCTGACCATTCCTCTGCCGCCGCAGTCGGGGCACGCTTCTTCTATAATCTTTCCCGTACCCTTACACGAGGGGCAAACGCGCTCGCTTACCACTCTGCCGAACGGGGTTTCTTGCGCTTGCTTTACTCTGCCCGAACCGCCGCAGGTTCCGCACTGCTTGAATTTAGTGCCGTCCTTTGCGCCCGTGCCGTTACATGTCTTGCACGGCTCCTTGCGCGTGACGGTAACTTCCTTTTGCGCGCCGAACGCCGCTTCCTCGAACGTGAGCGTAACGTTGACGGTAATATCGTCGCCGATATTCTCGGCTGTTCTGCCGCCGCTCCTC
>OJML01002002.1_pt1 | contig 10116 bp, 9 predicted proteins | sample 1597221 | NCBI WGS metagenome assembly OJML01 (sample SAMEA2452123, study PRJEB22498) | human gut metagenome | biome: human feces; feature: human gut; material: feces | place: Australia | collected 2012 | reverse complement strand
CGTTCAAATCCACTCCGTCAATCGGCAATTCACCCCGAATCTGCTGAATCATCTTTTTAACGGCAGCCGATTCAATCACCTTATCATAAGTATCCATGCGATAGGAAAACACTTTCCCCTTATTTCCCTTGCGATAAGGATTAATTGCCACTACATGTACTATCTCCATTTTACCTCCATCTTTTTATTAATCGAACACTTCGCTGTTAATCATGATATACCCGCTACCATAACTTACATTGATAGGCAGAATCAGCGAGTTATCCGAAATCTCCTGGACCCCGTTCGCCTCGAAAAGCGAAGCATTCTCGGCATCAGTCAGTCTGCTCTTGACGAAGTCTATTACCCATTTTGCCGCAATCTTCTCGGCTGCAACATGCCTGTCAACGAGGTCCTTGACCAGCTGTTCATCGCAGAAGTTGATATCCGCATTCACGTTCTCAGCCTCCGCTTCTTCCTTCCCCATTTCCTGGTTCTCGAAGAAGAGATTATACTTGATTTTCATATCCTTCATCATCACGATGTTCAGATTTTTCAGTTTCCCCTCCGAGTCAGCAATCGTCTCATAGAGTTTCTGTACCGACTTCTTGAAGATGTTCTTCACGTCCATCAGGCAGTAATAGATTTTGCCGTCAATCACCACCACCCTCAGCTTTCCGTACTGCGGATGAGCAAAATAAAAAGGTTTCATTGCTTTCATTTTCAATATTCCTTTTAAAACAGTTGGGCGCTCCCACAACGGTTGATGTGCCTATACACAAAAGCCCCCGAAACTCAGACCATATCGGTTCTGAATTCCGGGGGCAAAGGTACAACAAGATGCTGGAACCTACCTGGTACGTACCTGGTACGCGTACCAGGTACGAATTAATTTACGAAACGTCATTCACGTTATATAACAGACTAGCTAACAGATATTTATCGATTTTGCAGTTTCTCCGATAAATCCAGACATCTGTTGCTGGTCCATCCCTTTATTATAGGCAGAGCGAAGATTCTCCTTGTCAATATTCCAAAAGGTACCGAACACTACCCATACATTCTGTATGCCGAGTTTGGTAGAAATCTGGAATGCGAGAACTGCAGTTTTAGTTACAGAGAGTCCCTTAGGTTGGAAATGCTCATCAAGAAAGCCATGTATCGCCAAACTGGAGAGCACCATTAACCCCTGAGGATTAGCAAGAGATTCTGGCAGCGGACGGAATTTCTCTTCTGCCTTTGCCTTTTCTTCCTTCTTCTTAGATCCATCACCATAATTTTCAATATACGTTGCATTATCGTGCAATTCGATTGTTCTATTATCACTCATGATTATTATGCTTTTAGATTCCATATAATTTACAATAAACTCACTGTCCAGACTTAAATAGACATCTGTTATAAAAATATATAGTGCCTTTATCCTCGACAGATTACGCTTGATTCGCGTACTTAAGTTTTCTTTCATATTGTATTATTATTGTAGTTGTTTTAAGTTTCTTGCCTCATTATAGCAGAGTATGAGTGTTTGCGCTAACAATTTATGAGGGCGTAAGCAGGCTGGAGTGCTGGTGATCGCCTCTTATCGTGAGGTGTGGGACCGATTCTACGTCATTTTTCCTTTTGTTGAGTATTTAAGTTTATAAAATGACCGAAAGATGCGTTTTTCAGTATCTAAGGCCGGTTAATTCTATCCTCCTCCCATTTTTCGAGATGCAAATATATAAAAAATATTAATACATACGCAAACCAAGTTTAATATTAACACAATTTTAACACAATTAGTAATAGAAAACAAGTTTTAAGCACAAGTATAGTATAAGTTAAACATAAAATCATCATCAGAAGTCGATATCAAGTAGGAGGAAAACACTTATCATAGGTATTTATATCTCCTATTTCGTGTCTGCGACATTTCTGTTGTGCAAGAAACATGTGCATATAACGTATAGATATAGAACCATATAGAGGAATATCAAACTGGCAGTCCTATCAGATTGAACACTTAAATTTTATCAGGCACCCAAAAAACAAATCTCAATGAAGGTGATTACAATATTGGGATTCTTTTCGTCTTTATGATAATCTTATTTGTTTGTAGCAGTATACTAACATCACGATACAGATGATTGGGAACAGACTATTTATGAAGTTAGATTAAAACATAAAAAAACAAACCTAAAAGAATCAATTATGAAGAAATTGAAAAATCCTGGCGCTATCTCAGGAATTACCTCTAAGGTAATGTTGGTTTCTACTATCTTGTTGACTCCAACAACTATGATGGCAGGTAAAATTCAAGGAGGAATTCAAACACCTCTTTCTGTAGTACAGCAGTCAAACTCCATCAATGGTACTATTGTTGATGAGACTGGTGAGCCGATGATTGGTGTAACCATCAAAAAGAAAGGTAGTGGTGTCGGTGCCATTACTGACATGGATGGCAAGTTTTCTGTAAACGTACCTGCTGGTACAGTCTTGGAAATCAGTTACACAGGTTATAAAACTCTTACTGTTTCTGCCAAGCAAAATATGGGAATCAAGATGGAGCCTGATGCTATAGGTCTTGAGGAGTTGGTTGTTGTAGGTTACGGTACACAGAAAAAACGTGACTTGACAGGTTCTGTAGTATCCGTTAAGAATGAAGATGTAGTAGTGGCTCCTACTTCCAACGTAATGGAGGCTTTGCAAGGTAAAATCGCAGGTCTTGATATTACAAAATCCAGTGGTCAGGTTGGTGGCGGAGTAAATATTTTGCTTCGCGGTTCTCGTTCTATCTATGGCGATAACAGTCCTTTGTTTATTATCGACGGACTGCCTGGAAGCTATGATGACATAAGCCCTAACGATATAGAGAGCATCGATGTATTGAAGGATGCTTCATCTACCGCCATCTATGGTTCAGCAGGTGCCAATGGTGTCATCATTATAACAACCAAGCGTGGAGCGAAGAATTCCAAGACAAAGGTTAATTTTGACGCTTTCTATGGTTGGAGTGGTTCTCCTGAGTACAAGAGTGGCATGACTGGTGAAGAATGGGTTAATTATTATACAGAGGCGTATAAATATAAAAATGGCGTAGCTCCAGCGAGCGTTTCAGACCTCTTCGGTGGTAACCAGGATTATGTAGATGCTTATAATGCAGGAAAATGGATAGACTGGGTAGATCAGGCTATGGATAATAGAGCTACGACTCAAAAATATTCACTTTCCATTCAGGGTGGAACTGACAAGACAAATGTGTACGCTTCATTGGTGTATAACCGTGACCAAGGATTACTGTCTAATGAGAAACTCAACAAATATTCTGTACGTTTGAACATCGATCAAAAGGTATTTGACTGGTTTAAGGCTGGTGTGTCGACCAATCTCAACTATAGCATCCGTAATCGCGGCGACAACAAGACATTCACAGGAGCATTGAGGGCTTTTCCTCTTGGTGATGTCTTTGATGAATTTGGTGAGTATAACTCTGAGTATATCAATAACCAATACTCTCCTATGGGCGATTATATCAAGAATCAGTATGACAATAATAATCGATATACCTATATCAATGCAATTGGTTATGCAGAGATTACTCCTTTCAAGGGATTGTCTTACCGTACTCAACTTAATGGTTCGTTAGGTCATGGCCGCCAGGGTACATATTGGGGCAATTTGTGTCATGCCAACAGACCTACATATGCAGGTTCGCCTCACGCACAGATACAAAACTCAGACAGTTATAGTTATACATGGGAGAATATTCTTTCATACAACTTCAGCATTGCTAATGACCATAACTTTGGTGTTACAGGCGTTACTTCTTGGCAGAAGAATTCTAATGAATATACAAATGCAGATGGTAGTGGCCAGGATTTGGACATATGGAAGTATTGGCGTTTGTTAGCAGCCAATAGCCAACGTGTAGAGTCAGGACTGACAACCACCCAAAAAATGTCATACGCCTTGCGATTTAATTATTCCTATAAAGGTAAGTACCTCTTCACTTTCTCAAATCGCTGGGACGGTGTGTCATTCTTCTCTCCAGGTAAGAAATGGGATTCATTCCCTGCAGGAGCATTAGCTTGGCGCGTGTCAGACGAAAGTTTCATGAAAAGCTCAGAAAAGTGGCTTGACAACTTGAAACTCAGAGTGGGTGCAGGTATTACAGGTAATTCTGGTGGCGTAGGTGCTTATTCAACACAAACAAATGCCTATAAATACACTTCTGCCGGCATCACTATAAATGGCAACATGGTGCCGTTCACTCAATATACCGGTACCTATGGTAGTCCTTCTTTGGGATGGGAAAAATCTTATAATTGGAACTTCGGTATAGATATGGCTGTACTCAAAGGACGTCTTGATGGCAGTTTGGATTTCTTCACCACTAAAACACGTGGTTTGCTCTTCAAGCGTACTATGCCTGTAACAAGTGGCAGCACTGGCTGGGGCTCTCCTTTGGCTAGCTGGGAAAATATTGCCAAGACTAGCAACAAGGGTGTGGAGTTCACCATCAACAGCCGCAACATCGTTACCAAGGACTTCAAATGGAATACCACATTGACAGGAACTTGGAGCAAGGAAAAAATCGAGAGCTTACCTAATGGTGACTTGATTTCAGAGAATCTTTTCGTGGGTAAGCCTATTCATGCTATCTACGATTACAAGTATGCTGGCATCTGGGGTACTGATGCTTCACAGGAAGAACTTGATAAGTATGGCGTGAAACCTGGATGGGTAAAGGTTGAGACGATTGAGAAATTTGACGAAAATGGCAATGGTGACGGAGGTGCGCATAAGTACAGCCAGGATGACCGTCAGGTATTGGGACACGAGAATCCTAACTGGATTATTGGTCTTAACAATACTTTCGTCTATAAGGACTTCGACTTGACTATCTATGCAATGGGACGTTTCGGTCAGACTATCTATAGCAAAATGCTCGGTTCATATACAGCTAAGTCTGGAATTGGTACAAATCAAATTTCAGGTATAGACTATTGGACAGAAGAAAACCAAGGTGCTTATTATCCACGCCCTGGTAGTGGTGACGACCAAACGATTGGCAATACAGCCATCAATGTGTATGATGGTTCTTTCATCAAGATAAAGAACATCACATTGGGTTATACACTTCCAAAAAGCATCTCTAAGCATGCGCTTATGGAGAAGTGCCGTTTCTATTTTACTGCCTACAATCCTTGGATTTTCGCTATGGACAGTAAGTTGAAAGGTACAGATCCAGAAATGGGTGGCTCAGATACTTTCCCAACTTACAAGCAGTTTGTTTTTGGTATAAATATCACATTCTAAACAATTAAGAAAAATGAAAAAGATGAATTTTAAGAATATATTGTTCTCTGCAGCTCTCGCTGCTGGTGCGATGTCTTTAGCTTCGTGCTCTTTGGAAGAAGAAAACCCTGGTGGTTTTACCATGGAGAACATGGCAGCGAACTCGGTTGAGTCATACCAGACTTTGCTTAATCAGTGCTATTTTGGTATGGAACGTTTCTTGTATGGTACGGATGGTTTCATGGAATTGACAGAAGGTGATACAGACCTCTGGACTTACCAGGGAAATCAGAATACTTCCTATACTCAGTATTTTTGGTTCTTCGCAGGTGCAGCACCTAACACCACCTATACAAACGGTATCTGGAACTCTCTCTATGATGGTATTGGCAGTTGCAATATGGCTATCAGTTTGGCAAATAAAGCCCCTTTTAAAACTGAGGCTGAGAAAAATGCTAAAGTTGCAGAAGCAAGATTCTTGCGTGCTATCTATTATTTCAATGCTGTAGAGCAGTTTGGTGGAGTTACCATGATTACTGAACCGGCTAGCTCTATGAATTTTGCTCCTACCCGTACAGAACCTCTAACGATTTATAAGGACATCATCATTCCTGACTTGGAATTTGCGGTGGAATGGCTGGATAAAGGCAATGACGCAACTACTACACAGCCTACCAAAAAAGCTGCACTTGGAATGTTGGCAAAAGTTTGTCTGCAGACCAAAGAGTATGCTACGGATGAGTATATACCTGAGGCACTTGATGCTGCTAAAAAGCTGATAACTGACTGTGAGTCGGGTGGCTCTACATATGGTGCTTACATGTATCCTACATATGAGGAGGTTTTTGCTGAGAAAAATAATAAAGAAAATAAGGAGGCTCTATGGAAGCATCGCTGGTATGCTGGCAGCGATGGACATGGTTCTAGTAATGGTAACTTCAAATTGAATCGTAACAATGAGAAGTTCCTCTGTAATATCAATAAGTTTGGTGCTCGTGAAGACAATCAGACTAGCCGTCTAACATGGGAAGGCAGCCAGGCTGGTATCTTCATGCCAACTCAGTATTTGCTCAATCTATATGTACAGCAGGATGGAACACTAGACCCACGTTTTCATAAGTCTTTCACTACTCAGTGGAACGCAAACAGGAATTATGAGTGGGACGAAAGTTCAAAGAACAACTTTGGTAAGGAAGATGCCATTGTCGGCAAGAAGCTGAATACAGGCGACTTGGCCATCAAAATCGTGATGCCTCAGGATGCAGATTATGCAGCGGAAGTAAGTAAGAAAGCTACAGCCAACTACTTAGTAGTAGATTATAAGGATGTATATGATGATGCAAATAAGAATGTGATAACCGAGCGTGGCGCAGGTGAAAACATGTTCCGCTACTTCTATCCATCTCTTAACAAGCATAATAGCAGCAACTATTATGTTGCTAATGCCAACAAAAAACGTAATGGAAACTTGAATGCTACATTCATCATACGCATGGCTGAGATTTACCTCATTGCAGCAGAGGCTGATATCTACCTAAATGATGGGTCTAACGCTATGGGCTATATTAATAAGGTTCGCCAACGTGCAGGGGCTACCCCTCTCACTGGTTCAGCTTCTGTTCGTACAGTATTGGATGAACGTGGTCGTGAGTTATGTGGTGAATACTGCCGCTTCTATGATTTGAAGCGCACAGGTATGTTCAAGGACAATTCATATCTACAGGCTACACATCCAGACTTGGCTAGGTATTTCAAACCAGAGTATGCTCTTCGTCCAATTTCAACAACCTTTACAAATGGTATTATTAATGGCGCAGAATACCAGAATCCTGGTTATTGATTTTTTTAGATTTAACTAATATATACTCGAGTAGGAGGTGAATGCTGATAATAGGTGTTTATCTCCTACAATCTTATGATTCCCAACACAGCCAGGGCAATCTTCTGTTTTACAATAAATTTAGTCATATATCTTCTCCATTTAAGATAGACTAAATTTACTTCCTCAATCTTGAAAGAAGAGGTGGCCCCCTAACCTACAATGAATGTTTCATTTTGTTTTAGTTTTTAAACATTAAGAATTAGTTACTCACTACTGGGTCAGACGACATATTCTCTTCTGCCCAGTTACATTTATATTATTCCTTGCGTTACGAATTTATGCAAATCAATTTTCGACATTTGCAAGAGTCGTGAAAATGCTTAATTTTCACAATGTATACGTTTTTTTTTAAATGATTCTCAGAAAAGTATACAAAAAAAGGGAAAAAGTGAGCAATTTACGTTACTCGTCTTCTTCCCTTATTTTTATAAATTTACGGTAGGTGCATCGCTCTGCACAATCCTTATTTCATTGCAATCTTGATAGAATCCTTACCTACTTTGGCGATAACCAAAGACTCGGAAACGGCATAAGAGGGTGTAACTTAATATACTACCCTCACATTAATTTAGTGTAAACTTGCATTTAGGATAGTTTGAACACCCATAAAAAGAGCCATATCTTCCTTTGCGTAAAACTAACTGACCACCACATTGTGGGCAAACGCCTTGCCTTATTAAACTCTTTGCTCTATATTGCCTGTCGTGAACATTATGCTTGTGCTGTCTTATTTCTTCCTTGTCAGCTATTGTGTAATATCGTTGAATAGTATTGACAATCCAATCTACTTGTGTAGCATTTAGAATAATGTCATGATATTGAGATATTGCCCAATTCAAGTTGCATCTGTTTACAACTATATGGTTATTGACATGAACTTTCAACTCTGCAGAATTATTAAATACAACAATCGGAATAAAAGGGAAATCAACAGGACATTTAAACAAATGGCGAAGAAATCTTACATGCCCCTCATTCTGCTTTATCGGATTATAAAATTGGTGTTTACTTTTGTAGATGACCTGAGTCCAATATTCAGAATTCTCTCCACCTAATATCCAACCTTTATAACCCTTTGTCTCAATGACGAATACCCCATAAGGTGACACTACAATATGGTCAATTTGAGTTGAGCGTCCATTACTCTCAAACAACAAATTGTTGAATATTGTGTATTCGTCTGACAGCTGCAACATTTTCTTATGCACCAACCTTTCGGAATATTTACCTTTCCACATTGGCATCTTCAATTTTAAGAAGATTACCAACGCAAGAAATACTACCAAACAAACTATACCCATATTTTACCAAACCTAACATATTTCATCCATTTCCATATACTTCAAAACATAAATCCATTTTTCAAAACCTGTCTCGCATTCTTCCTCACTCTTATCAAAGAAAGGAAGAGAAAGATAGATGAAACGATTCACAAAGAAGGATACCCATCTGTTCTGCATCTCAACGATGAAATGTTTATCATCGTCGGTAACACAATAGATGTCAAAGATGCAGCCACGGAGATCATTCGTTTCTCCAGGCAGTTCCTTATCCTTTCAGCTGCTGTAACTGACTCTCCGACAATCCTGTTATTTCCATCACCGTGGCAGCATCCATACCATTTGCCAGCATCTTTCTGGCAATCTCAAGGCTTCGCTTGTTCATGCCCTTCTCCATGCCTTCAGCCAGGCCTTTTTCCACTCCTTCAGCCAGGCCTTTTTTCATTCCTTCAGCCAGGCCCTTCTCCATGCCTTCAGCCAGGCCCTCTTCTTTACCTTCTCGCTTGGCGGTATCTATCGAATTCTTGATATCACGATATGCCATCTTGCTGGCTTCATACTCCCGCTGCTCCTGTGGAGTGAATTTTGCAATCTCGGCTTCTTCGAATAGGCGGTCGAAGACCTTGTCGCATAAAGCCTTAGGGCGCTGAGTAAGCTTGTAGAGGTTCTTTAGCGCATAGAGCCACTTGTCGTAGAGCGTTTCCAACTCGTCAAGCGACTTGTTGAACTTGGCGATTTCCACGTAGATAAACTCCAGCTTATCGTAGAATATCTTGTGCGTGGCAGTATCGCACAACTGCACATGATGGCGGATTTCTTCCTTATTGAAGGCTTCCTCGTTCATATTGAAGTTGAGCAGGGCAATGGTGTAGATATGGTTGAGCTTGAAATCCCATTCATTACCCTTGGGAGCCTGCTCACGGATAGGGAAGGTGGAATAGAACAGGGCACGGTCCTTGAAGTAGGTCTGGTATGCATTCTGCATTTCCACGATAAACTTCTCGCCGTTTTCTCCTTCACAATATACGTCGAAGATGGCCTTGCGGTCGGTATAGATATCGCCCACGTTCTCCGGATTCAGATACTTCACGTCCTTAACAACCTGTCTGCCATTAAACAAGCTGTTGAGGAAACAGATCAGCAAATCCTTGTTGGGAGCTGATCCGAAAATTCGCTTGAAACCGAAATCGGTCAGCAAACTGATATATCTTTCTTCTACCTGCTTCATAATCATCTGTCTTTTAAAACCCTACCGCAAAGTTACGATTTTATTTTCATACCTGCAAGAGTTTTCTGATAAAAATTGAGAAAATGTTTATAAGTGCGCAAAAATATAAGATAGATGAAATGGTTGCCGGTTATTCGGATTCTTTTGTATCTTCGCGACATAGAATCAAAAGAAAAGAATTATGAAGAATGTATCAAATGACATGAGATGGTTCGTTGGAATGTTATTTTTATATACCAGCAACTACCCATGCACCTTAAAACAGGGGGTATGGGTAAGACCATCCGTATTCAGTATTCAGTTATTCAGTTTTTTTTTTAACCCTTACATGGATGAAGGGGTTGAAAACCCGGAAGAAAGGAATTTGTAATTTTGTAATGTATTTTTTATTATTATATTATATTATATATATTATATAGATATATAGATAGTATATAAACTTTACTTTTTAAGGGGGTAAAAAGTAA
>OJML01001998.1_pt1 | contig 10128 bp, 9 predicted proteins | sample 1597221 | NCBI WGS metagenome assembly OJML01 (sample SAMEA2452123, study PRJEB22498) | human gut metagenome | biome: human feces; feature: human gut; material: feces | place: Australia | collected 2012 | reverse complement strand
CGGGGCAGGTTTATCTCTTTTACGGGTATTCGATCGCATGGAATAGGGGAATCGGATATCTTCAGATTAATCCGTCTCTGGCAAGTTATATTATGCTTGTGATTGTAAATATCATTTGTGCTGTGCTTGGCTTTTACAGTCTATTTAAATATACAAAAGGTGATTATGAAGTTGCCATGACGGATGTTGTGATGGAACGGAAATTCGATACAGTGAGGGTAGGAGTTTCAATGTTCGTTCACAGCATGAAAAATCAGCTTCTTGCCAACAAGGTTATTTATAAAAGAATTGACCAGATTTACAGTCAGCCGGAGCCGGATACGGTGAAGCTGAAAGAATGTATTGATGCACTCCGGGCTACAAACGATACAATGTTTACAAGAATTGAGGAACTGTACCGCAGTGTAAAATCTAATTCCATTACGATGATGCCGGTTAATATTCAGGAGATCATAGACACGGCATTAGAACGGTTTCACAATAAATTTCCGGATGCGGGAGTGCGCATCCAAAACGAGGAAGTGTCTATGGTTCTTGCAGATAAGGATCATCTGTGTGAGGCAATCTATAACCTTCTGATCAATGCAGAAGAAGCCGTCATAGCTGCAGAACGGGGAGAAGATGGGCAGGTATGCTTAAAATGCAGGAATGAAAGATTATATACTTTGATCGAGGTCAGTGATAATGGACTTGGAATGTCAAAGAGTCAGATAAAGAAGATTTTCGATCCGTTTTATTCCAGCAAAAATTCTAACTATAACTGGGGAATGGGCTTATATTATGTCAGAGAGGTTGTAAAAAGCCATCTGGGTAAAATGAGAGTGGAAAGTACAGAGGGAAAGGGAAGTAAATTCTATATTTTAATTCCAAAGTACGAATAGATAACAGACAGGAGAAGAAAATGGCAGATAAGAAAAACGAGATTGCAGAAGAAATGCCGGAAGAATCTCTGGAAGAGCTTTTTGCAAAGCTGGATCAGGTGGCAAAAGAGCTGGAATCGGGAGATACTTCGCTGGAAGAGTCCTTCGGACTGTATCAGAAGGGTATGGAAATGCTGAAGCTTTGTAATGAGAAGATTGATACAGTAGAGAAAAAAGTGCAGGTGCTGGAAGAGAATGGAGAAATACATGACTTTTAAAGAAGAAATGAAAGAAAGAACAGAAGTGATTGAAAAGCTTCTTGTAAAATATCTGCCGAAAGCAGAAGGTTACCAGAGCCAGATCATGGAGGCGATGGAGTACAGTGTGATGGCAGGCGGAAAGAGACTCCGCCCAATGCTGATGCAGGAGACATACCGCCTTTTCGGAGGAGAAGGAAAAGAAATCGAGCCGTTTATGGCAGCAATGGAGATGATCCATACTTATTCCCTGGTGCATGATGATCTGCCGGCCATGGACAATGACGAGTACCGCAGAGGCCGCAAGACCACCTGGTCTGTGTACGGTGACGGTATGGGAGTCCTGGCAGGAGACGGACTGCTCAATTATGCCTTTGAGACTGCATTCCGAGCTTTTCCGGCATATGCCGTGGGAAAACTGGTGGATGAGAACTATCCTTTTAGTCAAAAGGGCGATCTGCACCTCGGGAGAACCGGTAGATCCGAATTACCCGAGAGTGGCGGCGGCACTGAATATTTTAGCCCGCAAGGCAGGAATCTATGGGATGATCGGCGGCCAGAACGCAGATATTGAAGCGGAGGAACAGGCAGAACCTCTGACCACAGAACAGATCCTGTTCATCCATGCCAACAAGACGGCAGCCCTGATCCAGTCGGCCATGACCATCGGAGCTACGCTGGCAGGGGCAACCGATGAAGAGATTGCGGCATTGGAACTGTGTGCCTACAATGTCGGCATTGCATTCCAGATCCAGGATGACATTCTGGATGTGATAGGGGACAGCAAGGAGCTGGGAAAAGCTACCGGAAGTGATGCACAGAATCATAAGCAGACCTATGTGACTTTACACGGACTGGAAGAATCCGGCAGAGAAGTGGAACGGCTGACCGGGGAAGCGGTAGCGATTCTGGACAGCTTTTCGGGAGAACATGAATTCCTGAAGGAGCTGTTGCTGCACCTGGTCCATAGAACGAAATAGCAGAGGAAAAGCCAATGTTACTGGATAAGATCGAGAAAGCAAACGATATCAAAAAAATAGATAAATCAGACTATGGGGAACTGGCGGAGGAGATTCGGCAGTTCCTGATCGAAAAGATCAGTGTGACCGGGGGGCATCTGGGTTCGAACCTGGGAGCGGTGGAACTGACCATGGCACTTCATCTTGCTCTGAATCTCCCGGAGGACAAGATCATCTGGGATGTAGGTCATCAGTCTTATACCCACAAAATATTAACGGGCCGCAAGGACGGTTTCGATGTCTTACGCCAGTTCCATGGCATGAGTGGGTTCCCCAAGAGAAAAGAAAGTGATTATGATGCATTTGATACCGGACACAGTTCTACCTCCATATCCGCAGGACTGGGACTGGTGAAGGCAAGAGATCTCAAAGGGGAGAAGACCACCATTGTATCCGTGATCGGAGACGGCTCTCTGACAGGAGGCATGGCTTACGAGGCCTTGAACAATGCAGCCAAACTGGAGACGAACTTTATTGTGGTATTAAACGACAACAATATGTCCATCTCCGAAAATGTGGGCGGTGTTTCCAAATATCTGAACAATATCCGTACGGCGACCGGCTATCTGGATCTGAAAGAGGGCATATACAACGCTCTCAAGAGAAAACCCGGTGGCGACGGTATTGTCAACAGTATCCGCCGGGCCAAGAGCAGCTTTAAACAGCTGGTGATCCCCGGAATGTTTTTTGAGGATATGGGAGTGACTTATTTAGGCCCGGTAGACGGACATGATATCGAAGGCCTGATCAAGGTCATTGAGGAAGCCAAGAGAGTCAAGGGAGCTGTGCTGGTGCATGTGATTACCCAGAAGGGCAAGGGCTATGGACCGGCGGAGAAACATCCCGCCAGATTCCACGGGGCAGAGCCTTTTGACATCGAGACGGGAATTCCTTCCCATCCCCGCACCGTGGCCAATTATACGGATGTGTTTTCCACTGTTATGTGCAAGCTGGGCCAGCGGGACGAACGGGTAGTGGCTATTACGGCAGCCATGCCGGACGGCACCGGACTGAAGCGCTTCCGGAATATGTACCCGGACCGGTTCTTTGATGTGGGAATTGCGGAGGAACATGCGGTGACCTTCGCAGCAGGACTGGCAGCAGGAGGCATGAGGCCTATTGTTGCGGTGTATTCTTCATTTTTACAGAGAGCCTACGATCAGATCCTGCATGATGTATGTATTCAGAACCTGCCAGTAGTGTTTGCTATAGATCGTGCAGGGCTGGTGGGGAGTGACGGTGAGACCCATCAGGGTATTTTTGATTATACCTATCTGTCGGGAATTCCCAATATGCATATCTGTGCGCCGAAGAACAAATGGGAATTATCGGATATGATGAAGTTTGCCGTGGCACTGGATGCGCCCATTGCGGTGCGATATCCCAGAGGAACGGCTTATGCCGGACTTGCCGAACACCGTGCTCCCATTGAACTGGGCAAGGCGGAGTGGATCGCAAGAGAGGGCGGTATCGCATTGTTTGCCATAGGCAGTATGGTAAAGACAGCGGAGGAAGTCCAGAAGCTTCTGCATGAAAAGGGTTACAAGGCAAGTATCATCAATGCCAGATTTATCAAGCCCATTGACGAAGAGGCAGTACTTTCGGCCTGTGAAGATCATGAGATGATCGTGACCATGGAAGAAAATGTCCAAAGCGGAGGATTCGGAGAAAAGGTGTTGGATTGTCTGAATGACCACGAGAAACGGATCAAATGTGTCATGGCAGCTATTCCCGATGCTTATGTGGAACATGGAAATGTAGAGCTTTTGAAAAAGGAGATCGGATTGGATGCGGAAAGCATCACGGAGAAAATTCTGGAAAGATTATAAATAATTAGGAGACGAAGATGAAAGAACGACTGGATGTGATTCTGGTAGAGCAGGGGTATGCTCCTTCCAGAGAAAAGGCAAAAGCCATCATAATGTCGGGCAATGTCTATGTCAACGGACAGAAGGAAGACAAGGCCGGCACCGGATTTGATGTCAGCAAGATCAAGCTGGAAGTCAGAAATCATACCATGAAATATGTCAGCCGCGGAGGCCTGAAGCTGGAAAAGGCAATGGAACAGTGGGGATTTCTGCTGGACGGCATGATCTGCATGGATATCGGTGCATCTACCGGAGGCTTCACGGACTGCATGCTCCAGAACGGAGCCACGAAGGTGTATTCCGTGGACGTGGGACAGGGGCAGTTAGCCTGGAAACTGCGGAATGATGAGCGGGTGGTATGCATGGAACAGACCAATTTCCGTTATGTGACCCCGGAGGATATCCCGGATGCACTGGATTTCGCCAGCGTGGATGTGTCCTTTATTTCCCTGACCAAGATTTTGATCCCGGCGAGAAATCTGTTAAAGACCGGCGGACAGATTGTGTGTCTGATCAAGCCCCAGTTCGAGGCCGGCAGAGGCAAGGTGGGCAAGAACGGTGTGGTGAGAGAGCCTCAGATCCACGAGGAAGTGATCCGCAAGATCATCGACTATGCGGACAGCATCGGTTTCGAAGTACTGCATCTGGAATATTCCCCCATCAAGGGACCGGAGGGCAATATCGAATATCTGCTGCATATCCGTAAGCCGGAGGAAATCTCCGAAGAAAAGCTGGCGCTGACCGAGCATGAAGCGGAGAGCGCCTTACAGACTATTATAGAGGAAAAGACCGGACTGTCCTATACCCCTGAATGGGATGCCGTAATCAAAGGTATCGTAGACAACTCTCATACCCTGTAACAGACAAGGAGTGCGAAGCTATGAAGCATTTTCTGATATATACCAACAAGCATAAGGATCAGGAGCTTGCGACCACGAAACGGATCCAGAATTATCTGGAAACCAAAGGCTGTACGGTGAAATTAAAGGTCAAGGAATCCGACTGGAAGGAAGAAGCGGATTCCGTGGCGGAAGAGGAAGCAACGGACATTCCGTTAGATGTGGACTGCATGATCGTATTGGGCGGCGACGGCACGGTGCTGCAGGCAGCCAGAGAGACGAAGAAGATCCTTGTCCCCATCATCGGAGTGAATCTGGGAACCGTAGGTTATATGACGGAGATCGAACTGTCTGGATTAGAGGAATCCCTGGACCGCCTGATCCGGGATGATTTTAAGAAAGAACGCAGAATGATGTTAAACGGTAAAGTCTGCTGTGCGGATGGAACCGTGTCGGAAGGCTGGGCTTTGAATGACATCGTCATTTCCCGAAGCGGATCCCTGCAGATCATAGAATTCAACATCTATGTCAACGGACAGCTTCTGAATCATTACAAGGCAGATGGAATGATCGTGACTACACCGACAGGATCCACGGGATATAATCTGTCGGCGGGCGGGCCGCTGGTGGAGCCCAAGGCGAAACTGATCACCCTGACACCGATCTGCCCCCACAGCCTGAACCAGAGAAGCATTATCCTGTCCCCGGAAGATGAGATCGTTATAGAGATTCCCGGTGGCAGAGAGGGCAAAAGCCAGACCGTGGAAGCCAATTATGACGGCAGCCACAAAGTGACCATGTGTACCGGAGACCGGATCCGTATTGTGCAGTCGGAGAAGATCACCGAGTTTATTCAGCTGAATCAGGTAAGCTTCCTGGATGTATTGCATCGGAAAATGAGAGATTCCTGACGAATTGTTGTGAGAAAGGCATGAGGTCAAGATGAAGAAAACAAGACATCGCAAGATCGTGGAGATTATAGAAAAAAGAGATGTGGAGACCCAGGAGGAACTGGCGGGCTATCTGAAGGAAGCCGGTTTTGCTGTGACACAGGCTACCGTATCCAGAGATATCAGAGAACTGAAGCTGTCCAAAGTACCCACCGGTGGCGGCAAACAGAAATACGTCATTTTAAAACAGGATGACAGTCATATGGGAGATAAATACATCCGCGTCCTCAGAGACGGTTTTATCTCCATGGATATGGCACAGAATATTCTGGTGATCAAGACCGTATCCGGCATGGCCATGGCAGTGGCGGCGGCACTGGATGCCCTGAAATTCTCCGAAGTGGTGGGATGTATCGCCGGAGATGATACGATCATGGTGGCAGTGCGGACCGTGGAAGATACCCAGATCCTTATGGACAAGATCCATCTGATGATAGAAAGGTAAGACAGGGGGAAATACATGCTTCGTAGTTTACGCGTGAAAAATCTGGCTCTTATCCGGGAGACAGAGGTAGAGTTCGGAGAAGGACTGAATATACTGACCGGTGAGACCGGTGCCGGTAAATCATTACTCATTGGATCAGTGAATCTGGCACTGGGAGGAAAGTTCGAGAAAGACATGCTCAGACGGGGAGAAGAGAACGGTCTGGTGGAACTGGTCTTCGACTGCGAGGAAGAAAGGCTGGCGGAAAAATTAAAGAGCATGGATCTGGAACCTTCGGAAGACGGAACCGTGATCCTGAGCCGAAAACTTTCCTCCGGGAAAAGCATCTGCCGCATCAATGGAGAGACCGTGACGGCAAAGCAGGTGAAGGAACTTTCGGAGCTGCTGATCGATATTCACGGACAACATGAGCACCAGTCTCTGCTAAACAAGAAAAAACATATGGAGATCCTGGATGCCTATGCGGGAGCGGAATTTGCAGAATGCGCAGGGCGGGTGGCTGCACTTTATCATGAATGTACTGCCCTGGAGAAAAAGATCACAGAGGAAACTCTGGATGATACCTCCAGAAGCAGAGAACAGTCTCTGGCGGAATTTGAACAAAAGGAGATCGCGGATGCTTCCCTGCAGCCCGGAGAAGATGAGGAACTGGAACAGGCGTACCGCAAAATGTCCAACAGCCGAAAAATTGCGGAAAGCCTGGCGGAGAGCTATCAACTCAGTGGCAATGATGCGGAAGACGGTGCCGGGAATTCTTTGAGCAGGGCACTGCGGGCATTGCGTAGTGTGACCATGTATGATCCTGCACTGGAACAGATGGAGGAACAGCTGGCAGAGGTGGAAAGTCTTTTGTCAGATTACAATCATGATGTCTCCGAATATATGTCGGATCTGGAATTTGATGAAGAGGATTTTCGCAGTACAGAGGATCGTCTGAATACCATCAATCACCTCAAGGGAAAATACGGCAACACGATCGAAGAGATCCTGCGGTACAAAGAGGAAAAAGAAGCTTATCTGGAAAAACTGGCGGATTATGATGCCTATATGCAGAAATTGAACGCCGAGTGGGAGGAAAAGCAGGCGTTACTGAAGAAAGCCTGTGAAGAACTGTCTGAGATCCGCAGAAAAAACGCAGCGGTACTGACGCAGAAATTGAAAGATGCGCTGATAGGTCTCAATTTCCTGACGGTGGAATTTGACATCGCAGTCAGACCCGGTCAGGCCATTACAACAAAAGGCTATGATGATGTGGAATTCCTGATTTCCACCAATCCCGGAGAAAGTCTGAAACCTTTGAACCAGGTGGCCAGTGGCGGTGAACTGTCCCGGGTGATGCTGGCGATCAAAACGGTACTGGCAGGGAAAGATGCCATTGATACATTGATCTTTGATGAGATCGATACCGGTATCAGCGGCAGAACCGCATGGAAAGTAGCGGAGCAGCTGAGTATTCTGGCAGGAGCCCATCAGGTCATCTGTATCACTCATCTGCCTCAGATCGCAGCCATGGCGGATGTGCATTTCATTATTGAAAAGAGCAGTACCGATGATATGACCATTACGGACATTCACAAGGTGGCAGAAGAGGAAAGTCTGGCGGAGCTGGCAAGACTGTTAGGCAGTGATGCACTGACGGAAGCGGCGCTTTCCAATGCAAAGGAAATGAAAGAACAGGCAAACGGGTTTAAAGAAGCCAGATAAGGGAAATGCTATAGTGAAAGAAACATTGAAAAAGGATGAAGAAGTATTTCATCCTTTTATTTTGTGCAAATTCAACCAAAATAAAGCACCATATTTGTGAATTAAATTGATTGAATTTGACTGAATATGAAGATATAATATCATCATAAGAACAAGAAAGATGACAGACAGGAGGGATAGAAATGATTTGTACCGTGACCTTCAATCCGTCACTGGATTACATCGTGTCCGTGGATGACTTTCAGCTGGGGATGACGAACAGAACCTCATCAGAGCTGATTCTTCCGGGAGGAAAGGGAATCAATGTATCTATTGTACTGAAGAATCTGGGACTGGATTCCACAGCCTTGGGATATGCGGCGGGATTCACCGGAGGGGAACTGATCCGAAGATTGAGCGAGTTTGGCGTAAATGCTGATTTCATCAAAATCGATCACGGAATGACCAGAATCAATCTGAAGCTGAAAAGTATTGACGGAACAGAGATCAATGGCTGTGGCCCGGATATTGATGCAAAAGCTTTGGAACAGCTGATGGAAAAGATTGACAGACTGGGAGACGGAGATGTCCTGGTATTGGCAGGAAGTATTCCTTATACCATGCCGGATGACATTTATCAGAGAATTCTGGAGAGAATTCAGGGAAGAGGTGTTCTCACCGTAGTGGATGCCACCAGAGACCTGCTGGTAAAGGTATTGCCGTATCATCCTTTTCTGGTAAAACCCAACAACCATGAATTGGGGGATATCTTCGGTGTGAAGCTCTCCACAAGGGAAGAGGTGGTTCCATACGGCAGGAAACTGCAGGAGATGGGAGCACAGAATGTACTGATTTCCATGGCAGGCGAAGGAGCAGTATTGATCGCAGCGGACGGACAGAGCATGGGAGCTCCGGCACCGAAGGGAACACTGGTCAATGGTGTGGGTGCAGGCGATTCCATGGTGGCAGGTTTCCTGACAGGATGGATGGAAAAGAAAGATTATGTACATGCGTTCCATATGGGAATTGCTGCAGGAAGCGCCAGTGCATTTTCCGAGAATCTGGCCACCAGAGAAGAAGTCTTGCAGGTATTACAGCAGGTAGAACAATAACAATGATAAATATAAAAAGAGAGGATGGGTCACAACATGAGAATTACAGATCTTTTGGACAAAAATAGTATTTCCCTGAATGCGGCACCGGCTGACAAAAAGGAAACATTGGATCTGGCAGTGGAACTGATGGCAAAAAGCGGAAAGCTGTCTGATGTGGAGAAGTATCGTGAACAGGTCTATGCAAGAGAGGAAGAGAGTACCACGGGAATCGGAGAGGGCATTGCGATCCCTCACGGAAAATGTGATGCGGTAAAAGCCCCCGGACTGGCAGCCATGGTGATCAAAAACGGTGTGGAGTATGAATCTCTGGACGGGGAACCGGTGACCTTACTGTTCCTGATTGCAGCACCGAATACAAAGGATAATGTACATCTGGATGTACTGAGCAAATTGTCCGTGATGTTGATGGATGAGAATTTTACCACTTCTCTGAGAAATGCAAAAAGCGTAGAGGAATTCTTACAGATCATTGATGCAGCAGATGAAAGTGCCAAGAGCATTGATGACAGATTAAGTGATACCGGTATTACCACCGAGGAGAAGAAAGGCTTTAAGCTGTTGGCAGTGACCTCCTGTCCGACCGGAATCGCTCATACCTATATGGCAGCGGAAGCTCTGGAAAAGGCAGCAAAAGCAGCAGGATGCCAGATCAAGATCGAGACCAGAGGCTCTGCAGGAGCGAAAAATGTATTGACTGCAGAAGAGATTGCTGCAGCGGACTGCATCATCGTGGCGGCTGATGCCAAAGTACCCATGGACCGCTTTAACGGCAAGAAAGTCATCAGCTGTCAGGTATCCGACGGTATTGGCAAGGCAGACCAGCTGGTAAAACAGGCAATGAGTGGAAACGTGGAAGTTTTCCACGGGGAAAGCAGTGAAACAACTACAGCCGTAACCGGTAAGGAAAGCGCAGCTCATAAGATCTATACCCAGCTGATGAACGGCGTATCCCATATGCTTCCTTTCGTAGTCGGCGGTGGTATCCTGATCGCCATTGCCTTCCTGATCGATGGCCTAAGCATTGACATCAATGCACTTCCGGCAGATCAGAGAGGCAATTTCGGTACGATCACTCCGGTAGCAAAATTAAGC
>OJML01001993.1_pt1 | contig 10149 bp, 7 predicted proteins | sample 1597221 | NCBI WGS metagenome assembly OJML01 (sample SAMEA2452123, study PRJEB22498) | human gut metagenome | biome: human feces; feature: human gut; material: feces | place: Australia | collected 2012 | reverse complement strand
AATGCTCAATTCAGTTGTTTGCTTCCCTAATTAAGTTTTCGGACGACCTCCCCCATTCATTTTTTTTTCCTACTTTTGCCCCAAGAAAATGCGAACTATCATGTAAACGGTTAATTTATATAATTACCTATTGATATAGTAAAAACGGAATAAACAAATAGACTTAACTAAACTCTTTTAATAGATGGTGAAACGATTAATTTTAGCTATAGTGTTACTCTTATTTGTATCTCTAGCTAATTATGCGCAAAACACGGGAGTCAAGTCCAACCTCTTATATTGGGCTACAACAACTCCTAATCTCGGTGTCGAGACTGCCTTAGGCAAGAAGCATACCGCTCAGGTATTCTTTGGCTTCAATCCTTGGAAACAGTCCGGTGGCGACCAGTCAAGCCTTCGTCATTGGCTTTTGCAACCAGAATACCGTTACTGGTTCTGCCAGAGCTTCAATGGCTGGTTCTTGGGTGTTCATGCCATGGGCGGACAGTTTAATGCAGGAGGAGTGAAGTTACCCCTTGGCATTTTCAAATCTCTACGTGACCATCGCTATGAAGGATGGTATGTAGGTGGTGGTGTGACCGCTGGTTATCAATGGCCTCTTTCCAAGCACTGGAACCTGGAAACCTCTGTAGGTTTCGGATATGATTATATCCAGTACGACAAGTTCAAGTGCGGTGCCTGTGGCGAGAAGGAGAAGTCATCTCATGACAACTACGTGGGTCCTACCAAGGCAGCCATTTCTCTTATTTATATGTTGTAACTCATTAAACATAATCTATGAGTATGAAAGATTTTAAGAACTACATATTATTATTCAGCTCTCTTTTGATGGCTATGCCTCTTGCAGCCCAGGATTGCAAGAGTCTCAAGCTGGCTGCCGATAAGATTCAGGTATCTAATGTACAGATGTCTCATTACAATGACCTGGTTACGGTTGCGATGGATTTGAATCTCGATTCCCTGGATCTCCCTACCAACAACCAGCTTGTCTATACTCCGATGATCAAGCATAAGGGTGAGCTGCTCAAGATGCCGGAGATTGTTATCAACGGCAGAAGGCAGCAGATTATGTATGACCGTGGAGTAGGAAAGAAACAGTTGCAGCTTTCACCTCAGGCTTTGGTGGTGAAGCGAGACAACAAGAAACAGCAGACCGTGAAGTATCTGGCATCAGTACCTCTGTCTTCTAAGGAAAGAAACTACGATTTGGATATTCACGAAGACCTCTGCGGTTGTGGTGATCTGCAGGATGGCAACGATTTCACGGTTTCTCGCCGTCGCCAGCCGGTAGCTTCCTTCGTCCGTCCGGAGGTAGAGATAATCAAGGTCCGTCATCTGGATAAGCGCGCTTATATCGATTTCCCGGTAGACCGTATAGAACTGCATCCTGATTACCGCCGTAATCCGGAACAGTTGGATAGCATCATCCGCACCATCAATGCATTGAAGGAAGACAGGAACCTCGAAGTGAGCGGCATCAACATTCATGGTTATGCATCACCTGAGAGTCCTTACACCCATAATGATTATCTGGCAAAGAACCGTGCCAAGACGCTGACCGAATATGTGCGCCGGATGGTGAAGTTGCCAAACAACCTCTTCACGGTTTCTTCTACTCCAGAGGATTGGGATGGTCTGATAGCTTATATTAAAGGTAGCAACCTGGAGCATAAGGATGCCATTCTGGCGATTATTGCCGATAAGAGTCTGAATCCGGATGCCCGCGAGTTGAAGATTAAGAAGCAGTATCCTTCAGAGTATCGCTTTATGCTCGACACCTGGTATCCAGCCCTCCGCCATTCCGACTATCACATTACTTATAAGGTGAAACCTTTCGATGTGGAAGAGGCAAAGGAGATTATCAAGACCAAGCCACAGCAGTTGAGCCAGGAGGAGATGTTCATGGTAGCCCAGACTTACGAGCCAGGCAGCAAGGAGTTTAATGAAGTGATGGAGATCGCCGTCCGCATGTTCCCAGAGAATGAGACAGCGAATCTGAATGCAGCCATAACCCGCTTGAATGCCGGTGATGCAGATAATGCGAAACAATATCTCGACAAGGCTGGAACCAGTGCCGATGCCCAGAATGCCCGAGGGGTCTATGAGATGCTGAAGGGCAACGAGAAGCAAGCTCGTTATTATCTGGAGCAGGCAGCCAAGGCAGGTATTGCTTCTGCAAAAGAAAATTTACAGAATCTATAAAGTTATACATACTGTCTGTTTAGGACAATATAGCTATTCCTTAGAGCCAGGGTACTGCCCTGGCCTGGGACAGGCTCCTAGCTCAGGCATATCTTTTCTAAGTACAAATATAGAAAGTGACTCAAATATAACGTATTAGATGATTTGTAAACCGAATATATAAAAATGTAATATAATTAGATTTTTAAGAACGTTTATAAGTAAAGAAATAAAATATTAATAACAATAATAAAAAGTTAATAAGATGAAGAAAACTTTATTATTTTCCGTTGCATTGGCGGGGCTGATGCTCGGTTCTTGTTCAAGTAGTGATGATTTGAATGGTGGTGGTAACAACACAGGTTCTAATCAGAGTGGTGATGGCTATGTAGCATTCAACATCAATTTGCCTACTCAGTCAGGTTCTAGCTCTCGTGCTGGTGGTTCAGAAAATGATCAGTTTAAAGATGGTCTGGCATCTGAGTATGATGTAAAGAACGCGACACTTTTACTTTTTGATGGAAGTGATGAGAGCACTGCTACCTTTGTTAGGGGTTACGCATTGAATACTTCACCTTGGACACAAAAAGGTCCAGATGCTAATGTTACCAAAACTTCAGCTACCATTGTACAGAAAGTTGATGCCCCTTCAACAAATTATTTAGCTCTTGTCGTTTTGAATCATAATAACGTATTCTCTCTTGATACTGATGGTAAGATTACAGTTGACGGTACAGATCTCACTGGTTTAACTCTTAGCAAGTTCATGGAAAAAACTAATGCAACAATAGGCAAGTCTTTAACTGAATCAGGTTTCTATATGGCTAATGCGCCTTTGGCAACTAAGGGTGGAGGTTCTACATCCCCAACCGGTGCAACCATCAATACTTTAGTAAGTCTTGATGGTAAGATTAAGCCTACAGAGGCTGAAGCCAGCGCAGCTCCTGCTGATATTTATGTTGAGCGTGGTGTTGCTAAGGTTACTATGGCGGCACCTACAGTATCAGAAGTAACAGGATCTTACACAAATGAAACTCACCCTACTAAGGTTCCGTTTAAGGTTACATCATGGGCCTTGGATAATACCAATAAGAGTACCTATTTGGTACGCTCTACTGATGGTTTCAGCACTTGGTTAGATTTAGCTACAAAAGAAACCGTTGCTAATCCGTATCGCTTTGTAGGTTCTGCTGCAGTTGCTACAGGTCTCTATCGTACTTATTTTGCAAAAGATCCTAATTTTGATACTGCAGGAAATACTGGGGTAACTTTCAATAAGGCTGCAGATACAGATTACAGCACAAACTTTGGTGATGACAACCCTAAGTATTGTTTTGAAAATACATTTGATGTAGAGAATCAAAATGATAATAAGACTACTCGTGTCTTGATTAAGGCTCAATTGAATAGTGGTAATACTTTCTATGTACTCAATGGTAATCAGAATACCATCTATAAAGAAGAGGATGTTATTAAGGAGATTAAGAATCAGTTCTTGACAGAGTATGACCAGTGGCTCAAAGATAATGTTGCAACTCCTGCTAAAGTAGGTGAAACTAATGTAAATGTTACTATTTCTACCGCAGTCGGAAAAGATGCCGGAAAAGTTACAATTACTAATATAGAATTAACAGGTGTTACATTAAAAACTGGTTCTACTCCTCTTGTAACTTCTGATGTTGTGAACAATGTAACTGCAAGACTTGGTACTATTGATAAGTATAACAATGGTGAATCATATTACTTCGTTCGCATCAAGCACTTTGGTGATGATTTGACTCCATGGGCTAACGGAAAACTTGGTGTTGGTACAAAAGTTTATCCAGCTCCAGATGCCGAGGCAAATTGGTTAGGTCGTTATGGTGTTCTCCGTAACAACTGGTATGATATTGCAGTAGAAGGTGTAAAGGGCTTGGGTTCAGCTGAAGTACCAGACGTAACAACTACAACTGATGATGAACTTGAGTCTTACATTGCAGTACGTATCAACGTCCTCTCATGGGCTAAGCGTACACAGAATGCTACTTTGCACTAAGATGTAAATACATTTAAGATAAAATATAGAAAATAATAATTGATTAGCGATATGATAGCGCAGAAGATTAATAAATGGTTAAAGGGTGTCATGGCAGCTGCCATGACCCTGACCGTCGCGACCTCATGCCACGATATGTGGCACCAGGATTACAGCGATTGTCCTAATGGTGTATATGTGAAGTTTAAGTATGATTATAACCTCCAGCGTGCCGACATGTTCAACGACCATGTTGGACAGGTAACGCTGTATGTATTCGACGAGAACGGAAACTATATAACCCAACAGACCGAGACGAATTCTGCGCTATCATCGCCTCTCAAAGACCCAAATTATGTGATGCACGTCGAGAACCTGCAGCCAGGTAAATATCAGTTCCTTGCCCTTGCCGGACAGAATGCTTACGCCGACCAGTTAACTTCAGGTCGTGCCAAGTTCGTTCGTACCGCTCCATCGGCTACAGGAGATAAGATGCAGAAACTGGAAGTGAATCTCGATCATGAAAATAGGGGAGAGTATGATGAGGTTGTCAACAACAGCCTTCCTCTCGATACCCTCTGGCATGGTAAACAGCTGGAGGCAGTAGAGGTATCATCCTCAAAACCTTCTTATGCAACCATCCCTCTGGTGCGTGATACCAAGAAGATCAATGTGGCGCTCCGTGACCTTGACTCTCCACAGGATATGGATGTCAACGACTACACGATGACCATCGAAGACCATAATGCCCGCATCCTTTGGGATAACTCTCTCGATGAGAGCCGTAAACTCATTTATACCCCTCATGCCACATGGAATACGGTAGATGAGGACGAGCAGGGCAAGATAGCCCATGCAGACTTTATGACTTCCCGCATTCTGAAGCACGAAGATTACAACCAGGATGGCCGACTCCTGATTAAGAGTAAGGAGACCGGAAATACGGTAGTAAATGTAAATCTTCCTGACCTCTTGAGTCGTCTTCGCACCAGTGAGGAGTACAGTTACAGTGCACAGGAATTCCTAGACCGTGCCTACGATTACAAACTTCAGTTCTTTATCCAGGGTGGCAAGCTCAAATATTGCTACATCACCATCAGTGTGAATGTACTGAGTTGGAGCAAGCGCATCCAGTTTGAAGAACTCCATTAACATGTCCTACCCGGCTTTCAGCAAGCCGATATAAAAAGAAAGTGTATGTTTAAAATGAAAACTATAACCCTCTCATTGCTAGCCCTTTTACTGGTTATGTCGTTCGCATCCTGTGCGAGTGACACTACTAGTGATTTGCCTCTGCCAAGCAAAGATATGAAGGCATATCTGCAGGTAAAGGTAACGGTGGAAGGTAGTGGAGATACACGAGCGAGTAGGGCAGATAAAGAACCTGACGGAGGTGAAGATGGAAATGGAAGAGAACCAGGAATCAATAAAGAAAATGATGTCAATTCTCTTACCGTCTTACTATATAATTCTGATAAAGATGACCTGTCGGATGATAATGCTATAATAGATTATGTATATACATTTACCAATTTAACGAAGTCAACAACTTCTACTTCCGGCATAGATGCAACTTATACTACCGTTCCAAAAGAAATAGATGCTGCAATTGTCGGCAAGAATTATCATGTTATAGTGATAGCCAATGCAGACGATATGACTTCCAGATGTAAAGGAATGAAGATAAGTGAAGTAAGAGATTTGCAGATGTCGAAGGTGTGCACCCGAGATGCTGATATTACAAAGTTCTCAAACTTCATCATGTCATCAAAGGAGGATGCTAAGATAGATTTCAAAACGGAAGGTTCAGAAACAGATCCGTATCAGGTAACTGTTGACATCGAGCGTCTGGCTGCCCGTATCGACATAATTCCAAATGCTACTTATGATGTTACCGGTAAAGGTTATTATTATAATGTAATGGATGGAACGAATGTTATAGGCGGTTTTAAGCTCGAATCTGTTACTCCTACCAAGGTTATGACATCAGGAGAATACCTGATAAAGCGAGTATCTTCAGATAAAGATGTATCTACAGTTACTTATTTCGGCCAAGAAGTAATGAATCCTACAACCAAGGCTTCTACTAATTATGTGGTTTGTCCATGGACAAAGAATCGTACAGGTCTTACTCTCGCAGAAGCCGAAGGCCCTGCATCTCTATATAATGTAAAGAAGACAACTTCTACCAGTACAGCTGTAGGAGAAGCATCTTACATCCTCGATTATCTGATGGAGAATACGACCACCGATAATGCCGAGACTTATTCTACAGGTCTTATCTTTAAAGGCAAGTATTACGAGTCTTCCGAATGGGATGCAACAAACCATCGTCCGATTGCAGGTGCAAAAGATACTGAAAAGGAATATACCTATACGCTCCGTCATAGCGACCCTTCAGGAAGTGGAACCACCGCTGACCCGATGCATTTTGGTGTTGTTCGCAACAACATCTATCAGGTAAAGGTAGATGGTGTAGAAGGAAAGTCAAAAGGTTTGAAGTTGACCATACATGTAGTCCCTTGGGCACATTACGACCATGGGGAAGTAATATATTAAACTCTAAGATTAATTTACAAAGTATAACTAAAATGAGAAAACATATAATGAAATATATGGCTTGCCTGGTGATGCTGCTGACGGCTTTTGCAGCATGTTCGCCAGATAGTGATGCTTCTGCCCCAGGAAGTACCACCAACAAGACATATACTCTCCATTTTAATCTGTCTCCAGTATCAGGAAGTTCTGCTTCATCCCGTGCAGAAACTAATACTGCAGGAACTCCCGATTCATGGGAGGGCGGTTCTAAAGAAGAGAACATGAAGAGTTGGACAGTTGTCTTTGTAAAGTCTGATGGAACGGTAGCGAAAGTTGTCAAGCAGCCATCCGTAGCAGAAGGCAATGATAAGAAAGATGATGTAATAGTTACCGGTTTGGAAGCAGGAACCACTTATTCGGTCTATTCTTTTGCCAATATATCAGATACAGAACTCGGTACGATTACGGAGGGTTCTCGTTCTCCTAACTTCGATTCCAAATCATTTGCTGTCAATGGTAATGATATGGATATTAAAGCGAATGGTATCCCTATGAGTAATAAACAGGTGGTAACTATCGGCTCTGACGGCCAACCGGATGTCAAGGATTTATATGTAGTAAGAATGCTATCCAAGATTACGCTCAAGTTCCGCAACATGACAGGTCAAGATATTACTGTAAATAATGTGAGTATCAGTGATATTACAAGCAATCCTGCTACAGGAACAGAAAATGTCAAGTTGCTTCCGGCAAAGCCAGTTTCATCTGCGAATGTTCCCCAAGCGCCAAATTTGGTAGAAAATGCTAAAAGAGATGATTTTACACATGCGATTGGTTTGACAGTAACCAAGGACGAAACCGATTATGATACAGATAACAGCTCGGTTTCTTTCTATGTCAACGAGAGTCGAGCAGGCAATGCTTATCCTTACTTTGTAGTAACGCTCGAAACGAACGTTGGTTCACAGAGATACTTCATGTATACCGACTGGAATCAGATAGCCCGCAATGACCATCATGTCTTAAAGTTGGCACTGAGTGATTATAAGCTTCGACTCAAGGTAGAGGACTTTGGATCTATCGGTTCGGCTCCGTCATTGAAAGATGACGGAAAACAGCTCAATCTCATTTTCCATGATTTAGAGGAGTTCCATATCGTTCCTTCTGTTACAAAGTATAGTGATGGTTCATCTGTCCCTTTCACTAATCTCGAATGGAAGAAACTTTCAGAATCGGAGACAGATGCAGAGAAAAATGCCTTCTTGACGAAACCATATATCGTAACTGGTGAAAATAGAATAGAGGCAAAAACCTTAGGTGAGTTAGGCAAGAAGATAGGTCCTATCATCTATCAGCTTTCAGTAAAAGTTAATGATACCACAGATTCACCTACGCTAGTATATCGGGTAGCCATCTCTCAGGATTTAACCTGGTACTCAGCAAGGCGCCATAACGGTGCATTTTGGATATGTAAACAATAATACTTATATTAAAAAACATTGAAGCTTATGTTTAAGTCTAAGATTTTTAATAGTGTAATGAGATATATATTGGTAGCAATGCTTGCATTGCTGCCAAATGCTATATGGGCAGATGATACTACGATTTCCGATGTTGCTTATTTGCAAGAGTGTAAAGATAATTACGGTAACAGGCAAGGAGTAGGTGTTACGATTGATAATATTGAGTCTCTTTTGTTAGCTAAGGGAATGTTAGCAAAATCATCTGATGGAACCCAATATGATGTCAAGCAAAAGCCTTTATATTTGAAAATTAGTATATATAAAAAAGAAGACAATTCTCTTCAAGATGCATCTGCTTTTAAGATTCATCGAGGAGGACAATATGGTTTTAATGAAATAAATACTTCAGATTTATCTTCATGGCCTAATGTTGCTTATAAGGCAAAAGCTGGTGTTTTTTATTATTCTGGAACTAATAATAATTTTCTTCCTCAAGATATACAATTTAGAATCCTTCAAGGAACTTCACAAGATTTATCTCTTTATACAATAAAAGTAGAAGCAAGTAATGATGTTCCAACAATTGAAAATAATTTAATTGTATCAGAACCAACCAATTCGTTGAAAATAATCTATACGATTAAAGAACGCCCTTTCAAGCATTATAAGGGTTACGCCAATGCTGATAACGATTATGAGGTAATTGATGCTTCGAAGAATCAGTTGCGCCAGAAGGTGTCTACATGGGAGTATACCTATGTTGTTGATAATGCTGACCATAAGACTGTGTCTCTTATGTTGCCTATACAGAAATTCGAATCCTCTGGTGACCAATTGGAGCCTTTAGGTTATTTCAGATGGTATAATTATGATACAGATAATGCATCAGCAAACTTATCTGTAGAGGGAACTTCTTCTCTATTGAATTCTGTGAAAGATGAAGATAATGTAGATAAGGGATTGATGGCTTTCAATTTGACGCAGCATGCTATACAGTCAACAGTGGGTGTAAAGTATACTCGTCCTAGTGACCCAGATTGGAAGGGTGAAACTATTGCTTGTGACGTAAGCCGCTACATTGATGGAATAGATGCTACAGGAACCTATATGGAACATGAACCAACCTTATCCATCAGATACATTTTCCATATTATTCCGTCTACTCAAATGGCTGATATTCTCCAGGAAGACCTTATTAACGACAGCAAGGACCTTACCTATGAGGATAATAAAAATGTTACGGTAGGATTTAAGGATGATAACTCGAAGATGACTTTGCGATTGGATTTTGTAGATCCTAAAATGTATTATTTCTATCCAGTTACCAATCCTAAAAAGCATGTATATTATCCTGCCGGTTCAACTGAAACAGAGACAAATGCAATTATCGCTCAACGTAAGATTACGAAAGCAGACTTTTCTTCTGATATCAAGAAGGCTGCCACGATAGAATGGCGAGCTTATAATGGTACCAGAGACAAGATGTGTATTCTTGGAGCAGGTAACGTTCCTGATTTCCCACGTTTCTTTGATTTGAGCATAAGTCTTCTGAATAGTGCAACTTGGACTGATTTGGATGGTGGTGCTGCTACCAAACTAACCTTTAATCCAGGTGATCACTTTTACGTAGTGGCTTATGTTAAGGATGAGACTGGGAATTTTAGTAGCCCGATGGCCAATTTCAGTATACGATACTTCCGTTTCTATCCAAAGACTTTCGAAGAAATGGGTGCTGAAGATGTGACTCGCCAAATATCTTATCTTGATGAGAACTATAACAATATAGCTGTTGTCTCTTTTGATAATGATAGTCCAGAACAAACATTGTCTGCGCCTACAAGTCCTGATGATAATCAAAGTAAGAATCCATCAGCATGGAACAGGCGCAGTTATGGTTTTGTTTATCCTAAAATCCGCAACTATCATCCAATACACGATTAAGGGTAGATTTAT
>OJML01001991.1_pt1 | contig 10151 bp, 8 predicted proteins | sample 1597221 | NCBI WGS metagenome assembly OJML01 (sample SAMEA2452123, study PRJEB22498) | human gut metagenome | biome: human feces; feature: human gut; material: feces | place: Australia | collected 2012 | reverse complement strand
AATAATTTTTCAAAAATATAAGTGAGATTTAATTCACCGCCCCAACCAAAATTTTCTGCAAATGGGAGCGCAATACAGTTTCCATCGTTTACCTGTGAGAACAGATAGGCATCTAACGGAGATTCAATATGACCGCAGAGTACCTTTGGGAAAGCGTTGCAGGCGAGCATAGCACCCTCGCCGGTTCCGCAGCCTGTAATAACAAAATCAGCAGCCCCGGAGTTTAATAATACAGCGGCAAGAATTCCATTTTGTACATAAGTGAGCGGATGATCGTCCTCGGCGGAGTACATTCCGTAATTGACAACTTCGTGCCCCATAGGCTCAACGACTGATTTTAACGTCTGGAAAATCAGTTCATTTTTGGCAGCCTGACTGTTTTCGTTGATTAATGCTATTTTCATAAAAATAATACCTTCTCTCAAAAAAATGTAGGATGGATGATGGAAAAACTACATCAGGTCTTTCATGGCACAGTTATCCATGTCATCAAAGTCCTGATTTTCGCCAACCATTCCCCAGATAAATGTGTAAGCCTGGGTGCCGCAGCCGGAGTGGATGGACCAGCTAGGGGAGATGACTGCCTGCTCGTTCCGCATCACGATATGACGTGTTTCCGTTGGCTCTCCCATATAATGCATGACAAGGGCATCTTCTGGCATATCAAAGTACAGATAGACTTCCATACGTCTGTCATGCGTGTGGCAAGGCATCGTGTTCCATACGCTGCCCGGTTTCAGTTCGGTCAAGCCCATCTGCAACTGGCAAGGTCCCTCTTTGAGCACATTCTTGACGATCAACTGATTGATGACACGGTCGTTGCTCTCTTCGAGTTTACCGGCAGGGAATGAATTGGCTTTCAGTGAGCCCTTGATACCGTCGATCGTTACCAGCTGAGTTGCGTATGCCTTGTGAGCGGTAGCCGAGTTGATGTAGAATTTGGCCGGTTTCGAAGCATCTTTGCTCTTGAAGGTCACCTTCTCGTTACCACGACCAACATACAGTGCATCGCGGAAACGGAGCGTGTACTCCTTGCCATCGACCGTTACGATACCGTCACCACCGACATTGATCACACCCAATTCACGAGCATAGAGGAAATAGGGAGCTTTCAACGGATCGATCGTCTCGAGCACCAACTCTTTGTTTACCGGCATGGCACCACCGAAGATGAAACGATCATACATCGAATAGGTCACGTTGATCTCATCGGGGACCATCACCTTCTCCATCAGGAAGCTGCTGCGCAGACGTTCCGTATCGTAGGTTTTCACATCCTGCGGGTTGCAGGCAGTCTGAATCTTGTAGTTGACCTGGGCCGAAGCCGACAGAGCGGCTACACCGGCGATCAGCATAAAAAATACTCTTTTCATATGATTCTTTCTAATTGTTTGTATTGCGTTTGGGATTAACTTCCTTATTTCGCATCGGTTTCACTTTTCTCCTCGATCTCACCTGCAGCCTCCTGCTCGTGCTGACGACTCTGTTTGAGGATGGCTTTGCGGTTGAGCAACATCAGTCCCAGGGTACCCAGCACCAAAACAATCGGGCCGATGATCTTAATGGATACGGTCAGGTGGTAGATAATCCAGGTGAAGGGGCTTGAAGCGAAGTCAATGGCTGCGGCATCGTTAAATCCGTCCGGAATGCGTACGGCTGCATCCTGCGTCATTTCGTAAACATCACGGGCAGCCAACGAGAATACCGGCGCCAGATTTGTTACGATGTAAACACCTGCCACCAACAGGATCAATCCGATCACAAACGTTTTGAAAACATTACCTTTGGTAATCGGCAGAATCAGGGGGAAGATGTAGAACATACCGGCCAACGATGCCAGCGGCAAGAATTCGTTACCGGGCAGAATAACCGCCAACAGAATGATCACCGGGATCAGCAACAGTGACACCACCAATGTGGCAGGGTGACCGATCACCAACGCCGGACTCATACCGATATTCAGACCGGCACTCTTCTTGAACTTGCGAGCGATCATCGATTTGGTTGCATCCGAGATCGGCAGCAGACCTTCGATAAACAGACCGGTAATACGCGGGATCAGCTCCATTACGGCACCCATCTGCACACCCAACATCAGCACTTTCGGCAGGTCATAGCGGGCCAACGCACCGATACAGCAGCCGATCACGACACCGAGGAAGAGCGGTTCACCCATCAGACCGAACTTCTTTTTCATTCCTTCGGAGTCGATATTGATCTTGTTCACGCCGGGGATCTTGTCGAGACCTTTATTGATGGCCCAGGCAAACGGCACGAAACCGGCACAGAAGGGTTGTGGAATCGAGATTCCGTCCATCTTCTCGTAGAACTTCTGGAAATGGGGTGCTGTAAAATCGGCGATAATCAACGTAATGATGTAGCAGATGATCGCAGCGAAGAATCCCCACAAGAGGCTGTCCGTTGCGAAATAGGCCAACGCACCGATAAAGGCGAAATGCCAGTAATTCCACAGGTCGATATTGACGGTTTTGGTGGTTTTGGTCACCAACATCAGGATATTAATTCCCAAGCAGATCGGGATAATAAATGCACCTACTGAGGTGTTGTAGGCGATACTGGCCGCAGCCGGCCAACCCATGTCGAAGACTTTGAGTTGCAACCCGTAGATATCGACCACGCCATTCAGAGCAGGGCCCAGTGCACTGGTCAGCAGCGCTGTCACGATCGAGAGGCCGACGAAACCGACGCCGACGAGCAGACCGCTTTTGAGGGCCTTACCGAACTTGATGCCGATACAAACGCCCAACACCGTAAAGATGATAGGCATCATCACAGGTGCACCCAGCCCTACGATATAACCGAATACTTCTTTCATATGTTTTGTTGAAAAGGTTTACATGAACTTTCTCCGACAGGGGACCGACGGCCCGGAGCGGAATTACTTGCGGTATTTGGCGATATAACCCAATGCCTCACGGCATTTGTCAGTGATTGCGCTCCAGTTTTTAGCTGCGACCACATCCGACGGGAAGAGTTTCGATCCCATACCTACGCAGGTCACGCCGGCCTTCATCCAAGCCGACAGGTTCTCTTCAGTCGGTTCTACCGCACCGGTCACCATCAGCATCGACCAGGGCATCGGAGCCAGCATGTTCTTCACGAACGACGGACCACCCACGTTACCGGCCGGGAAGATTTTGCAGAGATCGCAACCTGCCTCCTGTGCGAAGCCCACCTCTGAGACTGAACCGCAACCGGGAGTGTATGGAATCGAACGACGGTTGCAAACCTTAGCTACATCGGGGTTGAAGAGCGGGCCAACAATAAAGTTGGCACCCAACTGAATATAAAGCGATGCTGTTCCTGCGTCAACAACTGAACCGGCACCCAGAATCATCTCCGGGCACTCTTTGACTGCAAACTTGATCAATTCGCAGAACACTTCGTGAGCCAGGTCGCCACGGTTGGTGAATTCGAAAGCACGCACGCCACCTTCGTAGCACGCTTTAAGCACATTTTTCGAAATTTCGACATCCTTATTGTAGAATACAGGAACCATACCTGTCGAGGCGATTGTCGAGAGCACCTCAATTTTGGAAAACTTTGCCATTTTATTGATTGTCGTTTATCAATTCAACTATTCATTGTTCACATGAACCGACACCTCTCAAGCTCGCTGCATGGGAGGTATCAGTCCCCTAAATCCGTTTTGAGAGCGTCACCTCTGCAGCGCCATCTCTGCTCCGTCATTCGTCGAACTCAACCTCGTCTCCCGAACCGTTCCAACCTCAAGGAAGCCCCATTAATCGGCCCCCTCAGCTTGCAGGTTTCGAGCGCTTGCAGATGACTGCCGCCCCTCGACGCGATTAGCGTGATACACGTCCTGAACCGTCGCCCTTCATCAGGTTCTCCACCTCGGGAACGGTTACCATGTTGAAGTCTCCGTAGATGGTATGTTTGAGGCACGATGCCGCTACAGCGAAATTCAATGCCTTCTGGTCATCGCCCGTGTAGGTCAACAGACCGTAGATCAGACCGCCCATGAAGGAGTCACCGCCACCGACACGGTCCACAATGTGGGTAATGTCATAAGAAGGAGACTCGAAGAGCTGTTTGCCATCCCACAGCACACCAGCCCAGGTGTTGTGGTTTGCGTTGATCGAACCACGCAGGGTGATGATCACCTTCTTGGCGCGCGGGAAACGTTTCATCAGCTGTTTGCAGACCGATTCGAACTCAGCAGCCTTCACTTTACCGCCGGTAGCGGTTACATCGAAGCCTTCGGGTTTGATTCCGAATACCTTCTCGGCATCCTCCTCGTTACCGAGGATCACATCACATCCCTCAACCAGTGCCGGCATCACCTCTGCAGCGGTTTTACCATATTTCCAAAGGTTCTTACGGAAATTGAGGTCGGTCGATACGGTAACGCCCATCTTATTGGCCGTTTTGATCGCCTCGAGGCAGGCATCGGCTGCGCCCTGACTCAGGGCCGGAGTAATACCGGTCCAGTGGAACCAATCGGCACCGGCCAGCACCTCTTCCCAGTTGATCATACCGGGTTGAATCTCGGCGATAGCGGAGTGAGCACGGTCATACACCACTTTGCTCGGACGGGCCACAGCACCAGTCTCCAGGAAATAGATACCCAGACGGTCCCCGCCGTAAATCACGTGGGAGGTTCCCACACCATATTTATGCAGCTCTTTGAGGCAGCTCTCTGCAATATCGTTCTTCGGCATACGAGTAACAAACTCGGGTTTGAGACCGTAGTTGGCCAGTGAAACGGCTACATTGGCCTCACCGCCACCGAATGTAGCGGTAAACTCTTTGGCCTGGCAAAAACGCAGATAGTCCGGTGTTGCCAAACGCAACATAATCTCTCCGAAGGTTACAACTTTTTTCATTGTTTGTTTACGTTGTTTGATTGACTTATCTAAGTAAATTACATACAGTTCTACTTGCCCTCATCTATCGGAAAGCGGGGCATTTGCATAAGCTCGTCCCCTCTTTCGTGACCGATCGGCATCCACAAATGCACACCCATCGGCCATCTTTCCCCATAAATCGGCAATCAAAAATACAATTTTTTTTGATTTATACCTATTTAAAAAACTCTACCCAGCTATTTTCCCCTGTACAGATACGTTAACCCGAACGGAATTGTCCAGAATTTTCAAGCATTTAATTCCGACACCTCACCGTGACCAACGCCACACCTCCTGAAGGTTTCATGAGGCTGAATAAGGTAACACGCAACGTCCGGAGTCTGGCTGATCAAAAGATCAACGTTTCAATCAGCTTGATCTGCCACCTGTTCCCCACTTTTCTTGCCAAAAATGTATTGCTCCAAGTCTTGTAGTCATATGTGATCACAAATACCTCTTTGGCCGCTTCAGCCCGTTTGCAATCTGAGAAGGCAAAACGTTGGATTCCCGGTGAATCATAGTAACAGCTGGCGCAAAACTCTTCCCTGGAGAGGATCGTAGTGCGTACATATTTGGGTTGAATGGCTTGTATGGCCGGATCGTCGGTAATGATTAATACCGAGTAGGTGGAATCCGTTGCACAATAGTGGCTCCCTCGATGACTGTTGGGAATGGTGATCCATCCTTGAGGATTGGTGGCGGCATCCTCTTGGCTGCAAAAAGCTATCCGGGTGGTCAAATGGGCTGGTGCAGTTTCATTATTGACCAAAAATTCATAAAGCGCTGTCATCTCTTCAGGTGGGAGATTGTGACGAGGATTCAGATCTATAGGATCGGCTATCCCATCCCGATCGGTATCCTTGCGATAGGGATTTGTATGGAGGTGACGCTCCAGGATATCGGTCCATCCATCCCCGTCCGAATCCCGAGTAATTCGATCTAAATCAAATTGGACAACAACCCCATCTTTGATCATCCGTGAGCTGGGTTTCAAAGGGAAAGGAAGCATCAAGGGACCTGTCTGCTGCATCAATGCCGCTTCGATTTGCAACGTATGGCCATCCACAAACAGCGGCAACTGAGAGTACCATTTGGGACAGATCGGTTGGTTTTCATACAATCCTGTAAAGTAATGTTGCCAATGTTTGCCGCCATCTCGGGAGAGTGCGATCCACACCTCCCACTCAGCAGAGAGCGACAATTTATCGGCCTTATATAGAAAAGCCTCCAGTGGATATTGCTTCCCATGCTTGATAATTTGATCACAACTGATGCCAGCCAGTGTATCACGTTTGACTTCCGACCAAGGATCGTCAACACCCGCAAGCCTCAGTTCATGAATTCTTCGTAACATGGTGTCTGTATATGGCGTCCTCCAAATGACAGAATCCATATAGGGAGCATAATATCTCATCGAATCGATCCGGCAGCCATCCGCTTGAAAGGCAAGAATCTTCTCGATCGATGGAAAGGGGTAGCGATCATCCCAATTGGATGGTGCAGTTTCGGGGCTTTCAGTTTCTGCTTTTGCCCCCGAATTTACCTGCTTCGCAGAGAGCTCAATAACGCAACAGAACAGGCCGAACAACAATAAAAGCAATCTCATGGCTAACCGTTTTTGAATTCAACAATCGATTATCTGTATGGTCTCAGGTAAAAACTGATAGCAGATCAATAGTTTGCACAAAATATAGCGCAACGGGGATTTTCTTTCTGTAGTTTTCTGCCGCCTAATGTCAGCATAATATGCCTGCCTATTCGAAAGAATGCGAACACCCCTACAAAATAGATAAAACCGGCCAGATTTACAAATTCCTGACACTGAGTCAATCGCTGCCAAACAACATTCGGATAAATCCAGGGTTATACAAAGAAGATTTACTGACATACAGGAGGATGGGATTGGATACAGGTATTTCAACATCCTCCCTGCGGACATTCCCTTACAGTGAGAAATGTTATGGTTTAATTCAAATTGGTTTCCCCGATTATTTTGGCGAACTTTGCCCGCTCTTTGATAAATATCATGATACGTAGATCCCAATTTACAGCGGCCGAAGTGGCCATGCCGGTCCTGGTGGGCTTGAGCATCTCTCACTGCCTCAATGACCTGTTGCAGGCAATTCTGGCCGCATCATACCCACTCTTGAAAGACAACCTGGCACTAACCTTCGGGCAAATCGGCCTCATTACCTTAGTTTACCAGTTGGCGGCTTCAGTCTTTCAACCGGTGGCCGGTCTCTTTTTCGATAAACACCCCTTTGCATGGTCATTGCCTGCCGGTATGACATTTACTTTGGTAGGAATGGTGCTGTTGGCTTTTGCTCCTAATCTCCATTGGGTACTGTTCGCCGTCTTTATGATCGGAGTAGGATCCTCAATCCTCCACCCTGAGGCTTCTCGAATTACATCTCTGGCCTCTGGCGGGAAACGGGGCTTCGCTCAATCGGTGTTCCAGGTAGGCGGAAACCTGGGTGGGTCATTCGGACCGTTATTGGTAGCCCTGTTGGTTGCCTCCTATGGACGAGAAAATATCGCCTATTTCGCCTTGGTCGCCATCGCGACCATTCTGGTGATGATCCCGGTATGTCGTTGGTATAAAGCGTTCTTGAGACGGGCCAAATGGCACCCCGCTGAGGCGGGAATACACCATCCGATGCCGTTGTCGCAAGGGTGGACCCTCTTTGCCATCGTCATCCTGATGATCCTGATCTTCTCGAAATACATCTACATGACCAGTCTGACCAGTTATTACACCTTTTACCTGATCCATAAATTCGGCGTCAGCGTGCAGATGTCACAAGTGTTTCTTTTTGTGTTCCTCTTTGCCACAGCAGCTGGAACACTGATCGGAGGCCCGGTCGGGGATCGTATCGGTCGCAAATATGTGATTTGGATCTCTATTCTCGGTACAGCTCCGTTCAGTCTGTTAATGCCATACGCATCATTGGGCTGGACCGTCGTGTTGAGCTTCTGCGTCGGCTTTATGCTCTCTTCGGCCTTCCCCTCAATCTTACTCTATGCCCAAGAGCTGCTACCCAATAAATTGGGACTCATTTCGGGACTCTTCTTCGGCTTTGCTTTCGGCGTAGCCGGTATCGCATCGGCTGTATTGGGAAATCTGGCAGACCACTTCGGCATTGATGCAGTTTATCAAGTATGTGCCTATATGCCATTGCTTGGACTGGTCACCTGGTTTCTCCCTGATCTGAAAAAGAGATAGTTTTTGCAACGGTTATCGATTCTCGCAGCCTGAGAATTTTGCAGAAAGCGTTACAGAATCAGAGCAAATCTTGTAGCCTGCGGGGCTAAATATACACCCAAAAATAGCAGCGGGATCCGTACGGTTAACGGATCCCGCTACTATTCAATACCATTCAATGATTAGTCGGCTATTCTCTCCTGGGAAGACGTAGATGCTGCATCTCTGATATATCCGGTCAGGACAAACAGTTCTCTAAATCAACTGAAGATTATGGACGATGACAGGCTTAACGCTTTACGCCTTGGCCTCATCCGGATCTTTACCCGGTTTGGGAACGATCTCATTTACTCCACCGGGATAAGGGCCGAATTCATAATTCTCCAACGAGAGATCCAAATCCGAAGCCATGATCTCATCCCAAGTAACACTCTTACCGGTGTAGGCAGCCATACGGCCCATGATAGCCATCAGCACCGACTGCACATGAGTTTCAACGTCATTGATCGGCTCATTGTTGCGAATGGCCGTCACTAAACGGATATGCTCCTGAACATAGGGATTTTTGACGGCCCAGGTCTGATCGGGATCGTCCGGTTTGGGAGCAGGATATTGCCAAGCCACCGAGCCGTCCGGATTGTAGATCGTGTCGAAACAGTTGGTCGAACCCTTCGTCCCATAAACCATGACATACAGTTCGTTGTCGCAACCGTCGATCTGGCGAGAGGCGCAATTGGTTCGCATGCCGTTGTCGTAGATGTATTGGATGCTGAAAAAGTCGTACACATCTCCCGTTACCCGACGTTGACGGCCACCGTAACCGATGGCCCGCAAGGGTTTACGGTCCCCCAAGAACCACGACATCATATCTATTTCATGGATGAACTGCTCGGTGAGCAGATCTCCGGAGATACAGCAGAAGTTGGGCCAGTTCCGCATAACATACTCCATGTCGCTCCAACCCGGCTGGCGATCTTTGTGCCACAAGGTACCTCCATTGCGAATCACTTGAGCCGAGACAATATCACCGATTGCCCCATCCGCTACACGACGGAAGGTTTCGACACAGTCCCGCTGTGAACGCCGAATAGTCCCGCTGATCACCGAAAGTCCTTTTTGTTCGGCCAATTTTGCGCTGCGCAGGATCGAACGTGCCCCCACCGGATCAATAGCACAGGGCTTTTCGAGGAACACATGTTTTCCCTTTTCAACGGCATAGGCGAATTCACGGGCACGGAAAACAGGCGGTGTACAGAGCAAAACCACATCCACATCGGAATCGATCACCTTTTTGTAGGCATCGAATCCCAAGAAACAGTTTTCATCCGGGACCTCGATATCGTATTCTTTCAGGGTTTTGCGGCATTGCGCCATCTTGTCTGGGAAAATATCGGCCAGCATGGTGACGGTGAGTCCATTTCCGGCATCGCGGAAATTGACCGCAGCTCCCGTTCCACGGCCCCCGCAACCGATCAAACCGGCCTTGAGCGGACGACCATCCGGTGCCTGAGGCAACATCTCCGGAATCAAGGCATCGGGGTAGAGTTTTGTATCCTTTGATGACGAGCTGCAACCGGTTACCAAAAGTGAGGGGGCAACCATAGCCCCCAATGCTCCAACGGCCGAACTCTTCAGAAAATCACGACGAGTCAGGGTTAACGTGCTATTTTTCTTATTCATAATAGGTTTAGGTTTGTAACAAAGATAAGCGATCACCTGAAGTTTTCAAAAGCACTTTTACTATTTTTGGGAGGTTAATCAACATTCGTTTTGAGGGAGAGGAAGAGGAAAAACATGAGACTGATTGGGTTCGAGCCGGTAGTGGATAGTCTCTGCCGGGTGTTGGTCCTGGGGACGATGCCGGGCGTCATGTCTTTACAGAAACAACAATATTACGGAAATCCCCGTAATGCCTTTTGGCCGATTGTTGCAGCACTGGCCGGCGTGTCTTTGCCGGAGGAGTACGATGCGCGAAAAGTAATGCTGCTCCAGACGGGTATTGCTTTATGGGACGTCTGCCAGAGTTGTGTGCGCGAGGGGAGTCTCGACAGCCATATTCT
>OJML01001986.1_pt1 | contig 10170 bp, 9 predicted proteins | sample 1597221 | NCBI WGS metagenome assembly OJML01 (sample SAMEA2452123, study PRJEB22498) | human gut metagenome | biome: human feces; feature: human gut; material: feces | place: Australia | collected 2012 | reverse complement strand
AATAAAATAGAATCGTCATCCGCATTTCTTTCATTCCTCAGTTCAATACATTAGAGGAACAGGAGTGCAGACAACAAGCCTTAGAATAATTTGATTTTGTAAATTTTGATGTATGTGGGTATATAGTTAGAGTATAGAACGTTTTACTCTCCAATAATATGAGACGTTTCAATCCACGCACCCACGTAGGGTGCGACTTCGGGCGAATTCTACGCATCCGGCTTCACGTCTGTTTCAATCCACGCACCCACGTAGGGTGCGACGCGTCGCTCTGCTCATCTTTCAGACGATAAACGGTGTTTCAATCCACGCACCCACGTAGGGTGCGACCCTGGATTCGCCTTACTGACTACTTGAAAGGTAAGTTTCAATCCACGCACCCACGTAGGGTGCGACTTCTGGTCCTTCTTGAGCGATGATATAAAAGACTGGTTTCAATCCACGCACCCACGTAGGGTGCGACGGCCTTGCCAGGTAATAGGTACATGTTCTCATAAAGTTTCAATCCACGCACCCACGTAGGGTGCGACAATAGTCAAAAGATGTTTTGCAGGAGATTTTGATGTTTCAATCCACGCACCCACGTAGGGTGCGACAACAAAACCGGTTAAATCGTATTTATCAAAAACGGTTTCAATCCACGCACCCACGTAGGGTGCGACTCTAGCCTTTCGGTTCCTTTGGGCAATGCCAAAGGTTTCAATCCACGCACCCACGTAGGGTGCGACGGTATGTAGTGATTTCTATCGCGTTGCCAATTATGTTTCAATCCACGCACCCACGTAGGGTGCGACACCAATACGGTTGAGGGGTATCACAGACAGGTAAGTTTCAATCCACGCACCCACGTAGGGTGCGACTTGACCTTTATATTAAAAGGGTTAATACCGTAAGTTTCAATCCACGCACCCACGTAGGGTGCGACTTCAGGATGATTTTGATCAATTACGCTTATATGTTTCAATCCACGCACCCACGTAGGGTGCGACTGGATATGCTTCCGCTTGACCCGACTGGGTATGATGGTTTCAATCCACGCACCCACGTAGGGTGCGACTGCATATTCAGCAAAAGGCTGAATATCAACATGCAAAGATAATTATTTTGCGAAAGACAGCAAAAAAAATACGCATAAAATATCATAAAAGGTATATTATTTGTAAGTTACTGATTTTAAGAAGGTGCGAAACTATAGATTATTTTGCAATACTATAGGTTCGCACCCTCATATACTAAATGATAAGTTCACCAGTAAAGTCAATTCCCGTATTTTTACCCAAAGTTTCAACTTTGCGTTTCCAGTTTTTTCCAAGCATATAGAATCTGATACTGTCTTGATCAGAATCGATAATACCTTTTAATTGGTCTCTTAATACGACAAATTGAGCTTCAGTCAAAATACATTCAAAAACAGAGTTTTGAACTCTCTTGCCATAATTCAGACACACTCTTGCTACATTGCGCAAACGTTTCTCACCATGAGGCGAAGTAATGTTTACATCGTAAGTAATCAGCACAAACATAAACTACTTAATTAAAAATACAGGGTAATCATCTATATCCTTGCGGATAAACCTTGCTAACAGCATTGCTTGAACATAAGGTAAAAGACCTATACTTACCTTTTCATTTAAATAAGGATGAGTAATCTGTTCCTTCTTTCTATTCTGCCAAGCAGAAAGTATAATCTTACGCCCCGAGTCTGTCATGACGATACCTTCATCACCCTGCTTGACGAAATCTTTAATGGTAATTTGCTTTCTATTGATTAAAGACAAGACCAGTCTATCACCCAAATATGCTCGCAACTCCTCCATTATATCTAAAGATAATGATGCACGCCCTGGTCTTAAAGTATGCATAAACCCTACATACGGATCTAAGCCTACTGTTTCCAAAGCCGATGTCATATCATTACAAATAAGAGTATATACGAAAGATAACATCGCATTAACCGCATCTTTTGGTGGGCGACGATTGCGACCTTCAAATACAAAATCTTCTTTTTGGTTTAGAAGAAGGCGTGAAAAAACACCAAAATAAGCCGTAGCTGCTTCTCCTTCTATTCCTCTCACTCTATCTATTGAATCTGTATTCAAAACTCTTCTTTTGCACCGAAGCAGTTCCTCGCAAACACGTTCTATAGCCCCATCATCTCCATTGTCTCTAATAAAGCGGCGTAAGATATTGCGATAGTTTTGAATTTTTCCTCCTATAAATAATTTGCAGAGATGAAGGGCATAGTTAGGTTCATCAGAATTCTTGTATTGTGCTTTTCTCAATAAAACATTTCCTTTAGTCGGCCCTTGCGAACGACTGATATATCTTCCTTGTGGTGAAAGAAAGGTTAGAGAAACATTGTTATCTGCACACAATTTCATCAATCCAGGGCTTGCCCCCATATAACCAAAAGTAATAATTTGCTCTATATTATGGATAGGAATACGGAATATCTCGTTTTGCTTCACAGATACCACAACATTCAACCCATCTTTACTTAGATAGGCTTCAGGTGTGGTCACGTATAATGTATTAAGTAATATCCTCATATAGATTCTTGTTTAAATAGGTCGATACTAGAGTACAATCACTCATTTCTGGCATACAGAGATTTATCAGGGAACAATTCTTGCAATGGTGCTGTTTGTTAGCTTTTGGCAAGATACCGCTTTTAAATACCTCATGCATCTGACGGGCACATTGAATAGTCGTACTTCTTAATGACTCAGAAATAGAAATTGTTTCTCTATGTTTTACTTCATCATAATACAATGCACCGTATGGAATATGAATGCCATACATTTCTTCAAGACACATTGCCTGGGCAGCCAATTGTACTTCATCTCTTTCATCAGGCTTATGATGACCTCTTTTATACTCCACAGGATATGGTTTCCAATATCCTTTGTAGCGATTATGGGTTATAGCATCTTCTGATGAATCAGCAGGAATAAGTTCTACAGCATCAGTTACACCATATAGTCCTAATTCTTTAGAGGCTATATGGAGGGAACGAAGCGTGATAACATCACCATTCTTCTGACGATAGAAGGGATTATCTACATTCTTGTGTAGAATCTGCCCTTCTGTCGTCAGTTTATTTTCTGCCCATTGTTGCTCGATATGAATCAAAGCCCATTGCCGGGGACAGAACATAAAGTGCTGTATCCCCGACAACATGAGCATTTCGTCTTCAGTATACATGATGATACTAAATCAATTCTTCAACTGTCACACCAGGATATATCTTATCCACCTCCTCTTGGGTAGGTACCGTAACTTCATAATCGCCAAATGCACGTGGTACATCTGTATTCTTCTTGATTTTCACCAAATCGAACAATTTATTCGCTGGCGCATTACCCAGAACAGAATCATGTTTGAACACGATTAATTTCTGAGCACTCATCAAGCCCCTTGCTGCAGAACGGTCAACATCAAACATGTTCTTCAATGCATCAAAGAATAGTTGAAGATCATCCTCTGAAAAACCAGTTTGCTTTGCAAGGTTAGCAGAGATAAAACCGTGACAGACATAGAGGCCATAAGGAACAGTTGCTTTGCGACCCATAGTTCTGTTGTCGCCTTTCTGCTTTTCTGCTTCATTTTCTGTAGCGACCGCCATTCGAGTAATAGAATGTTCAGCAGTTGCAATTGAATCTACAGAGCGAGCAAAAGTAAGCTGAATAGGACCTCTTACCTGTCCTGCATTCTTTCCTGTAGACATTACTGCACCAAAAGTACGAATATCATAATAGTTCTTGCACATAAACAAACGAGCTGCTGCAGTTTTGTCTTTTGCGCTCTTGACTTCTGAGTCATCATGTGCCTTATCTATCTCATTGTTGAGAACGGCTTTCTCCTTGATAAAAATATCATAGCCATCAACCAAGCCTTTAGCCACTTGTACATAGTTACGCACCTTACGCTTCAAGCATACATCAGTAACTAAGCCCATACCTGTCTCTGCATCCACACGAGGAAGATTACCTGCATCAGGATCTCCATTAGGATTGCCATCTTGAACATCAAAAATGTAAACGAAATCAATTTTATTTTTTAAATCAGCCATAATACTTATATTTTAATCGTTAATATTTTCATCTTTATTTTCTTCCTCTTTCTTCGTAAAGAACTCTTGTTTCTGATGGTAGTATCCAATAAAGAATCTACCCTGGTCTTGAAGATCAAGATGTGCAGGGAAACCTGTTGCAGGAATCTTATCCATAATCTCCTGCTTCATCTTCTCAAAGAAGATTTTCTTTCCCTGATTCGACAATTTCTCCATGTGATGTGAAGAAAGATTAAGAATTGTAGCAAACACTGAAGCTGGTGTTGCACTAGCAGCATTCATATATCTTTCACGTATGCTGCTACCTCCATTTGCATCTACTTGAATCTTATCAAGAACTGCAAAAAGACGACCACATAAGTAGCCTTGATTAGTGTTACTCTTGTCTAACATAATTTCTATTTTTTTATTATTACTATTTGTTCTATTGAGATATGCCTTGATGATTGCCATACGAGCAATACGAATTGCATCTTTGCTGCCAGACTCAGCTCTTATTCTGCGAATGCATGCAGAAAATAAAGTGAATGGATATGGCGTTCCTTGGAAGATACTTTTAATAACAGCTTCTGGGAAATTAGGGGTAGCTTCAGATTGTTTCCCGTTAAGAGTGACAGCTGCAAGCATACTCTTGATTCCCATATATGGTTTCTTATCTATACGAGTATCATTGATTTCCATATCTTTAAAATGACATAGTATCTTTCCTGCAAATTCTTTCAGAGAACATTCAGACCAATATACAACGGCTATTCTTGCCGAATTTGGAGCCAAACCAAGAATATAGAAACGGTCTTCTAATGATGTTTTCAAACTTCCAGAATATATAGCCGTAAACACTTTGCGCACTTGCTCTATCTTAGCATTTGGATCATCAACCTCTTCTTCAGTATATCCCAACAGGTCAAAGAGGCTACCTTCAGTCTGTTCTGCTGCCTCGCTGTTAGAGGACGCCCAAAAGACAAAAGTTCGATTACCTACACTAAACTTATTGTGAGAACCTTTTTGCAGCATAGCGTTAAGAGCTGTGGTATAGGCAAATTCTGCTTTTTTAGATATTGGAGCATTACCACATTTCTTCTTGCCATAGGAGTCATAGCCAGAGTTAACCTGGAATGCAACTAATTTTGCAGTTGCCTGACTTCCAGGAATCATTGTTGCGGTTGTCGTATCGACAGTAATATCCCTATTTCCTGTTATTAAACAAATATCTTTTTCACCATTCATCTCCTCAGCTTCATCCAATTGTAAGAGTTCTCTTTTTTCTGCAATAATCTTTAAGTCACCCTCAATTCTAAATGAAAATGTAGAATACTTCTTTGACAAGTTCTTTTTTATATCTTCCCACAAACTATCTTGTTTAATAGAGGACAGAATTTCATCTTTATCTTGCTGGTAGAACTTACAGACTAAAGACAACTCATAACTATCAGGATAGGAGTGGAAAATTGAAATTAATTTGTTTTTAAAAGCATCTAGACAACTTTGCTCTTTAATAGAACGTTTATTCTCTAATTTTTTCAGTTCTTCTTTGGCTTTCTCGTATGCACTTTGAGCAGCTACCGATTGGGCAGCCTGATTCTCCAACAGGTCAACTTGTTCTTTACATTTATCAACCTCTTTATCCATATCTGCATACCCTAATACATAAGTACTATTATCATACAAATAATTAGCAACTATTGCACTTGAGCGTCCTACATGCTTCTTTACAAGATATGTTCTTGCCTGACTCTTGCCCGTACGGCAATCTTCGAAGCGAACAAACCTTCCCTCTTTAGAAAGGACTATAATGAAACCAATCTCTTTTTCTTCCATACCAGGCATTGGAAGATCACCGCATCTGTTATAATAATCATATAATGCTTTTAGTATCATTTTAAAATCTCCTCACTATTAATTGGTGGAACAATAATTACGCCATCTTTCATCTGTGGACGATAGAACATTGGCTGGATGTTCTTCTTATCAGTAAAGTCCATATCATAGAGCATGATTCCTAAGTCTTTAGTACCACCTTGCTCTTCAGATATTGGTGGAGTCAATGTCTCATCATCAGGATTAACGAGACGGAAAGAGGCAGAGAACTCACGAGTACCAAGATAAGGTTGATTGAAGCATTGGCCCTTGCTTGCTCTACGCTCAAACATCTGATAATACTTCATCGGATTCTCATCTTTACCCGGCTCATGAGAAAACAAATCTCCTTCTGCCTTTCGCTTCAATACAGAACGGAACTCCATCTTTGCCCAAATTCGATAACCAACATCTTTTAAAAGCAAAGTATTTTTCTGCTGACGTTTTTCCTCTATAAAGATGACAGATTTACCAGCTACCGCCCCCACCTCATTTCTTCTTACAGAAGTCCATTTGATAGGTTTCAACACCTCTATCTTGGTTATCTGCCAATGAATGGCAGGCTTCCAAAATATAGCCTCGAATATAGCTCGTGCAGCTGATGGAGTAATCACATCATAGCTTACACGTTCAACTTTCAGTTCGGGTCTTGTGAAGCAAGCCATATCGCCCCACACCTCCAAACAATATTCTTTATCAGTATATTCCATCATATTACTATTTTTCTTCTTTCTTATCGTTATTATTATCTTCCAAACTTTTCTTTGGCTGCTGAGCCTCAAAGAATCTTTTTGCAGAAAGTGGAGAAACTACTTGACGTCCTGTTTTGGATTCGAGTTCCTCTCTTGCAACACGCGCCACATTACCACCTTCTTTAGCACATTGCTTATTTTCATCTAAAGTCTGAGGATTCTTAGCCTTAGTAATGCTCGTTGTTGAGAGTTCTGCAAGCATGTTAAGAATAAGTTCCTCGTTGGTCATATTGTCACGCAGATTTTCCTTTTTCAAACCTTTATACTGTTTGTATTCTTTTGTTGTCCTACCAGCCCAAGCCTGATAGATTATATCTGTTAAGGATGCATACTGTACCCCTTCCTCTACATTATGAAGCTTCCATTGGTCTGTCAAATCCTTGCGTATCTCAATACTTTTCAAACGTTGGTTAATCCAATTGTCCGAATATCCCAATCGTTTGTAGTCTATCATGGCCTGCTGTATACTTAATTCTGGATCTTGCATTTGATCCAGTCTCTCTGCTCCAACTTTAGCAAGCCACATTTTAAAAGGTTCAGCCTTTGGAGAAGGTACGGATTGAATAATACGCAAGAGTTGCTCAGAATCAGCAACATCCGTTAATCGCATTTTACCATCAGCTGCACGCATTTTCAAAGCGTTACAGTTTGTAACGGTTTCATTTCCCTCATCTTTAAGTCGCTTCTTTAGGACTCTCCAATAGGTTTGAGGATTAGGACTTTCAGTCAAAACTGCAATAACGTCAACAATAGAAAAGTACCATTTTTCCTGTTCATCATCCCAAATGGCACGGATCTTATCATCCCCAAATAGCTTTATCGAATTTTTCTTTACCATATCATTTCCATTTAAATAATAATCGATTTATTCGCCCAATTATTATCGATGCGCAAGCCTATATGTTCATCATACTGCTGTTTATAATCGACAACAAAGAGTCCCTCTTTTTTCTCACTAACGACACCCATATCTAACAAAGCCTTAAAATCTGTTTTATTGATATTTACCATATACTTCGACAGCTTCTTTATCAGTATATATGAAGGTCCCTTTTCCAATAATTGTTGCATAAGCTCGAAACTATTTCTCCAACAGACAACAACATTGATACCATTATCTTCAATCATCTGAAACTCTTTTGCAGCAGTAGCAAAACATATTTCCTTAGGATTATAAAGATAATGCTTCATATTCTTTACATCGAAACATTCCTTTCTGCAATATAATTGCTTGAAATATGATGTCATCACATCTGGAGCAAACCAATCTATCCCTGTACCAAGACTTAATCTTGCATTATTTGCAGCCTGCATTTCTCCTTTAGGAAGATTATGCTCTTTAGACAAAGAAAAGACATAAGTAGTACTCAAACCATTCTTTCCTTCTCGATTACATCGGCCGGCAGCTTGCAATACAGAGTCAAGTCCAGCTTCTTGCCTATATACAATAGGAAAATCTATATCAACTCCAGCTTCTATCAATTGCGTGGAGACAACACGAATAACTTCATTCGTATCGTCCTTTAGAGCATTTTTGAGTTTTTCTAACGTCTCGCTAATATGTGCCGGACACATCATCTTTGAAAGATGTAATGTAATCCCTTCTTGTGGCAAACGTGTATAGAGTTCTTTCGCATCACGACGTGTATTAACAATACAAAGCACTCTTTTATGCTTGCTCAACATCTCTGCAACCTCATCATAAGTTCTTCCTTCATTATTGATACTTAACTTTACCCTTCGCAACTTGTCATGCAAATTAAACTCTCGAGGAATGATTTCTGTAATATGGTCAATCCCTTTGAAGGCTGCCTTCGGATTACATCCTTCTATAAGTCCACTTAACACGGGCTGACTTGCCGTAGTAAACAAGAAAGAAACATTGAATAGTTTATGGTACGTTTTCAATGAATCCACAACAGGTTGAAGATAATCCATCGGAAGTATCTGCACCTCATCTAAGATCACTACACTGTTGACTATATTGTGAAGCTTCCTACAAACAGATGGCTTATTGCTAAACATAGATTCAAATAATTGCACATTAGTCGTTACAATTATCGGATAGTCCCAATTTTCCGTCGCCAACTTCATTTTTTCCTGAAGTCTTTCAGCTTTGATTTGCTCAGGATCCACATTGCTATGATGCTCCAAAACATTCTCTTCTCCAAAGATGCTCCGTAGAACTGATGCTGTCTGAACTATGATACTTGTATATGGAATGGCTATAATAATTCTTTTCTGACCATTTCTGATAGCATGCTTCATTGCCCATACCAAAGAAGACAAAGTTTTTCCTCCACCAGTTGGTACCGTCAAACTATAAAACCCGATTTCAGTATCTGACATTTTAATACATTGCTGTTGGACTTGATTTCTTATAGCATTTACATCAGAATTATCTGCTTTAGCTTTCAAATCCTTCAGTTTATTTTCGAGTAAAGGCTGCAAATCATATAACGTAGCTTTATTACCTCTTAACATAGAAGATTCTTTATCCATAAAAGCTTCTGTATCAAGAAAGTCAGCATCCACAAGACATGAAAACATCATACGAGCTAAATGATGAAAATCATTAGTTTCAATCTTGAAAGCAGGTACATTTAATTTTTCCTTTCCTATATTGATATTAACTTCTGCTGGAATATCCTGATTAAGAATTCCTTCTATCTCATCATAATCATGTAAGCCTGTATGATGAGACACAATTTGATTAACGAAGAAAATATCAGCAGATTTACCATAAAGTCTTCGTGCCAAAACTCCACCAATAAATGCATGGTTATAATTACCAAAAACATTAATATCAGGCTCATATCCACTCTCTTTTTTAATATGTTGCTGAAAAGCATGTGATTCTTTACCCTTATCATGAAGCTGTCCTAAAACTTTTCCCCATTCATTCATGCCAAATTCACCAGCAAAGCGAGAAGCAAGCTTAGCTACACCAACAGAATGTTCCTCATTAGATTGTATAATCCAATGACCTACATTATCTTGATATATATGTGATATTAATTCTGTCATTTTCAATTTACCATTATCGAATTTAATCAATTTTCTCTACTAATGATTTTAGTTAAAGAATACCAAACACATCGAAGACAATTTATTCATTATTATTCTGCTTCATATCTTTCTATTTTGAATCAAAATCAATCTGTTTTAACAGTTTCCATCTTCCTGTACGTGGAGCTCCAATATGACAAATCATATCAGCTTTTTGCAACAAAGATAGTTCTCTTTCTATAGTGCGCTGAGGAATTCCCGACATTACCGACATTTGCTTGGCGGTAATGTCGGAATGCTTTGCAATAAAAGAAAGGATAAGTTGCTGACGATAAGTAAGTTTCATTACCGCCACATTACCGCCAACATTACCGCCATCTCCGCCATGTACGCCGACATCCCCGCCACGCTCTGCAATAACTTCATCTATCGTTTTGCGCTGAATAATCGCCATCACGCCACCTCCATTTTCTTCTATCG
>OJML01001983.1_pt1 | contig 10191 bp, 8 predicted proteins | sample 1597221 | NCBI WGS metagenome assembly OJML01 (sample SAMEA2452123, study PRJEB22498) | human gut metagenome | biome: human feces; feature: human gut; material: feces | place: Australia | collected 2012 | reverse complement strand
CTGTTCGCAAATCAAGTTCACCAATTACTGTCAACGACAAAGAGTATTTCAAGACAACTCGTGAGCACTTTAACAAGGCTTTGGCGGATTATAAGTCCAATCCTGCGAAGTCTTGGAAGAATTCTCCTTTGGCTCCTAAAGATATGAATGGCAAACCGATGCCTATTCCGAAGAGAAAACTTTTTTATAATCCTTTGGAAAAGGAATAGCAGCAAGGCAGTTTAATAAAAACAAAAGTTTTAGCATGAGTTTCATCAAGCATATTGGGATGGCTGTCCTTGCATTGCTAATAGCCTTGCCTCTCTCTGCCCAAACCTCTCTCTCGGGAATGGTAAGGGACGAGTCGGGAAAGGCTCTTGGCAATGTAATGGTCAGAGCCTACAATCAACATAAGAAGTTGAAGCGTTACGCACAGACGAATAGACAAGGTGAATTCCGTCTTGCCACCACCGCCCATGATTCTATCTCCAGTATCACCTTGTCGCGGTTGAGCTATGAGACGAAGACCATTTTGAGAAAGGACTTTGGAAAGCTCAAGAACATCACCTTGCACGATGAGGCAATCAATATCAAGGAGGTGGTGGTGAGAAGTGTGCCTATCCGCCAGAGCGGCGACACCTTGACTTATGATGTCAATGCCTTCAAGAAAGAAAAGGATAGAAGCATCGAGGATGTACTGAAGCGAATGCCAGGCATCAGCGTGGACAACACGGGAGGCATCTATTACCAAGGTGAGCGCATCAGTAAGTTTTATATCGAAAACATGGACATGCTGTCGGGCAACTATACCTTGGCTACCAAGAATATCCGCCCTGACGACGTGGCGGCGGTGAATGTCTATGAAAACCACCAACCCATAAGAGCCTTGAAGAATGTCTCCTTCTCCGACAAGGCTGCGCTCAACCTGAAAATCAGGAATAACCGCAAGCTGAAGCCTATCGGCTATCTTCAGCAAGGACTGGGCTATGATGACCAGACGCTGTGGAAGAGTGATGTCTTCGCCATGCAAATCAACAAAAAGTCGCAGCAACTTTTGTCGATGAAGGCAAATGACACGGGCTTGACTTATAATACGTCGCAGACCTTCGGCCTTGACCAGATAGCTGATTTCTCATCGTTTACATGGGATGGAATCAGCCTTTCTGCACAAGATATTCCTAGTGTATCTTTGAACCGATATGTTGACAATAAGTCGGGAGAAGGAGCTTTCAACTCTCTCTTCAAGCTGAAGGACAAACGAACGCTTACTCTCAATTTGCGCTATGCTGGTGATGACCTGCACTACCAAAATCAGAAAAAATCCAGTATCTTTGTGGATGACAACCTGTATCAAGACTTCTCTGAGAAGGTGCAGGCGGCAGTATATTCTAATTCTTTGATGGGAAAGATAAAACTGGAGAACAATACGGAGAAGGTATATTTCCTGGATGACTTTACCTTCAACTCCAAGTTCTATCACAAGCATTTTGGGCTTGAGGACAACTTTGATGGCGCACAAAAGCAAAAATCAGCCAATTATCAGCTAACCAACCAGTTTAGCTCCATCTATCACGTGGGAAGAAAATCTTTCAGTTGCAGTCCAACATCAAGTTCTCCAACACTCCTGTCAATCGTCTCCAAGCGATTCCTACCGACAAGAGTTGGGAGATGTGGCAAAGCCTCAACGAGACTGCCTTCCAGACCGACGAGCATACCTCTTTCGGATGGCAACTCGGCAGACTCGTACAAATGGGCGTCAAGGTAAACTTCGAGTCTTATTACAATAAGATTCGTTTGTCCCGACTTCGTTCCGAGGAGAAGCTAGCCAACACTTTTCAGGGCTATATGCTCAATACAAGCGTGGAGCCTTACTTCCAGATGGCTTGGAACCGGCTGACCTGGGAGGTGAGAGTTCCGTTGTCTCTGCTCAATATTCATTTCGAGAATGTGGGAGAGGACAAGGATTTTCGTCATGATGACACCTATGCCAATGTCAACACCACCCTCGCATGGAAAGTGACTAAGGGACTGAAGTTTAGGTTGAGAGGAGGTTCCCGATGCAATTTCGGTGACATATCCAACTTTGTTACTTCACCGATATTCTACACTTACAAGGATGCGACGACCAAGGGCACCGGTAGCTTGACCAATCGAAACTCTCTCTTTGCAAGCGGCCATCTCGATTTCCACAATACAATGGATGGCGTCTTTGCTTCGCTTATGGGCTTGATAACTCGCTCGCAAACCAACTCGATGAGCCAAACGAGCGTATCGGATGGGGATATCTACAACAAGGTGTCCAAGAAGAAAAATACCATGCTCGACAAGTCGCTCACTCTCAATGCCAGCAAGAATTTCCGTAGCACGGATACGTCTATCTCGCTGATGGCAAGTTTGGGAAATTACCATACTAATATTCTGTCGAAAGACAATGTGCTTAAACTCGTAAATGATCGTTATCTGGTAAATACCCGATTGGAACAGGCGTTTTGGAGCGACAAGCTGAACTTGTCTTTGGAGTACTCTTATTACCAAATGCAAAATAGAGTGAAGGACTTGGGGACTACGATGCGAGAGCACCAAGGTAGCTTTGGGCTTTCTTTCTTCTTGGTAGAGGACTTGGAGTTGTTCGGCGATGTCAGCATGAACTGGCTCAAGGACGCAGACCATCAGGAGCATGAGAGCGATGCCAATGCTGGCATCCGATATAAAAAGAAGAGCATAGAGTTGGAGTTGCTAGCCCAAAACTTGACAAATCAAAGGGTTTATGTGGTCAATAAGCAGATAAAGGAGAGCAATTATCGATACATTTATCAGTTGCGTCCTATCGGATGCACTTTCAGCGTAAAATATAATTTCTAATAATCCAATAAGGATGGTGACTTACTCGTCATCATCCTTATTGTTATCGGCTACGATTTGCGGACCTCTTACCTTCTTCTTCTCACTTTATAGAGACATTATTTTGTCGTTTCTTTATTTTTTCGTACTTTTGCAAAAAAAGAGAGGAATGAAAGAAAAGGTCATATTTTTATTGTTAATCATCATGCTTCTTGCATCTTGTGCAGGAAACAGGAAGTATGATGATTTGATGAAGCGGGCAGATAGCATCATGAATGTTAATGACGACTCCGCGAAGGTTGCCATCCGGATGCTTGATGGGGTCAAATCCCAGTTACCCGAGTTTACCAAAAAGCAGAGAATGCGATATGAGTTGTTGCGTCATAAGGCGATGAACAAGGCTTGCATCACGTTCACATCTGATAGCGTGATGAAGGAAGTGGTGGATTATTATGACCATCATGGTTCGGCTAACGAGCGTATGCTTGCCAACTATGTGTTGGGCTGCGTGTACCGGGATATGCATGAGGCACCAATGGCATTGGAGTATTATAATAAAGCGACGGAGCAGGCTGATACTACATCTAAAGATTGTGATTATGCTACATTATTTAGAGTGTATAGTCAGATGGGAATTTTGTTCGACAAACAATATTTGCCGCATCAAGAACTAAAGGCGTTTGACCTGGCAGAAAAGTATGCTTATTTGGCAAAAGATACATTTAATGCGATAGTTAATTTTCAGTATAAGGGTGGGGCATATTCTTATTTAAATAAGCAGGATTCTGTTGCGTTAATTAATTTGATGGCGGCAAAGTTGTTCTATCATCATGGCTTTCATAAAGAAGCATCTTTAGCTCTAGGTAATAATTATGATTATTATATAGATAAGGGGGATTTTGAGCAGGCAAAAAAGTCTTTTGAGTCTTTTGAGATGACGGAGTATGATGGAAATTCCAACTATCCTGATGCAAAGTCTTATATTTTATGTCAGAAGGGAAAGTATTATCTGTTTACCAATCAATTAGATTCTGCTTACCATTATCTTCATGAGAGTTTAGATTTGGCTAAAACGTTTGGAAATAAAGCTGCTGTAACAAAAATATTAGCACAGTTTTATTCAAAAATCAATCAACCATCTTTGGAGGGTAAATTTGCTTTAATGAGTTTGGAGTATCAAGATTCTGATTTTATTGATGCGAGACGTTCTCAGTTGCAACAAGTTCAAGCAATGTATGATTATAATAGATATCAAGCAAAGGCTGTTGTTGCGGAAGAAAATGCAATACAAAGAACTCATATTATATATATGTTAATTATTGGAGGTCTTGTTGTTCTGATGTTTGCTTTTTATTTATATAGAAAGAATATGATGTTTAAGAGAAAAAAAATAGAAACAGCTCAGCTCCTATATGAAGATTGCTTGATTCAATTAAAAAGACAGCAGATAGAATTGGCTAAGTTAAAAAAGGAAAAGAACGAATCTATTGCAGAAGTTGTACGAGAGAAAGAAGAGGCGATTTCTAAATTGAAGGAAGAAGTGAGAGAATTTTATGAGAAATATTCTGTTTCATTTCCTTCGGAAGCCGATGTGCTTTTAAGAAATACTTCAATATACAAGAAGCTCCAGTATATTGAAATACATCCTAAAGAAAACTTGGAACAGGAAGATTGGCAAAACTTGGCAAAATCAGTAGAGCAGATTATTCCTTCTTTTGTCCCAGTTTTAAAGGAGGTGTTAAGTGAAAAAGAATATAGGGTGTGTCTTTTGATAAGACTTCGTTTCCCGATTTCTTTTGTGGGAATCCTAGTCGGATTATCAGTGCCAGGCGTGTCTGCGATACGAAAAAGAATGTTAGAAAAGCTTTTTCATAAAAGGGGGAAGCCAAAGGATTTTGATGATTTCTTATATGGTTTGTCTTAGTAAGTACTAGAGTAAAATTCAAGTAAAATATTTGTAGGATGCTGAATGTGAGCATTTTATGTGTGCTTGTAAAAACTTTGTAAAATTATTAAATAGTTTTTTGTTGTTGATATTGCAAAAAAGCAGTATTTTTGCAATCGATTTCAAAAATAATTAAAATGAAAAAAGTAATTGTTACACTAATTTGTGGGGGGCATTATTTATATGCCCTACTCTTTCACGAGCCAAGCCTTACGATTTGTCATATTGCTTAGTCTCTAAACTTCAAGATAGACCAAGAGGTAGCAAGTCTGTTAAGCGTCCTTTGGCTATAGATTTGACTGATCGTATTTTAACGGTTCCAAGTCAAGTAGAAGGCTACACACTCACACTAGAAAGTGAGGAGGGAGTAGTTTATACCTATTATATTATAGGTACGAGCTTGGAACTCCCTCAAGAGTTGAGTGGTAACTATCAAATTACCATTTCTGATGGGAATATTATGTATCATGGTACAATAGAGTTATAATAATAATGTTTGGCGCCAACATTATATTGAGTATTTTTAATTTTAAAAGAAAGGAAAAGTCATGAAAAAGAAGATTTTTATGAGTGCAGCATTGATGCTGTTGTTGGGTGGCGTTTCTGCGAACGCAGAAACTGTGGATGGTTATATTGTAACCTCTTGTGGTGAAGTTTACCATTTCTCAGAGGTTGGTGATAAGGTAAGTAAAAAGCAGATGAAGGAGTTCGCAAAGTACATTGATTGGGTATATTGCGGTTAAAACAACTATAGCTATTTTTTGTCTTCCAGCGTAAATCGCTGGGAGACATTTTTAATATTTTATTTATGGGTAAATTTATATTGATGCTTTTGATTTCTTCCATCTTTGGTCTGAATGCAGATGCCCAAGATGCTGTTCCTGCTAAGATGGAAGTGAAGTACTTGGTAAGTTATGTAGCTGACACTGTTAAGAATACTGTGCTGGCTGATACTTTTTGCCTTCGAATGAACGACGAGAAGTCTTTGTTTTATGAGCAAGGTACCTATATGAAGGACTCCTTGAGACACTATGACATAGCAAAGTGGAGCGACATGATGAGTAAGGTATTGACCACTCCAACTTCTGAAAACAAAGGTGATGCTGAGTACTATGTGCTTACAGACTATGAGCACGGCTCGTATATCTATCAAGATGATATATCTGGTAGTACATATCGCTATTCAGACAGTATTCCTTCCTTTGATTGGAAGATACTTCCTGAATACAAGACTATAGGCAAAAATAAATGTCAGAAAGCTCTGGGTTCCTATATGGGGAGGAAATATGAAGCGTGGTTTGCTGTAGATTTACCTATAAAAGCGAGTCCATGGAAATTTTATGGATTACCTGGGCTGATTATGGAGGTATATGACACTCAGCATTTATATACCTTTACAATGATAGATATGTATCCATGCTCTGGAGAAATAGGCTTGTTTTCATCTCGACATTTTAAGACATCGAAGGATAAGTTTTTACAGGAGTTAATGCTTTATCTCAAGGATCCTATTGTCTATCAAGAGAATCATGCTTTGATTAAGATACATTTTGGAGATTCTGGTAATGATTTGGTGTCAGAAATGAGAAATACTAGTAGGCATCAGCCTATGGAACTTTTAAAATAGAATCGGTATGAAGAAAATATTAAGTACAGTGCTTTTGGCAGTTTGTGCCTTGCTGGGTATGGCTGCCCCTGAAAAGGCTAATCTAGAATGTGTTTATCGCCTCACTTTCCTAACAGACACAGTCAATGGGCGCAACGTAGATGCCTTGATGGTATTAAGGCTAGGAGATTCACAGTCGTTGTTCTATCCTCAGGCACAATTTGAAAGTGACTCCCTTTCCCAAGGTGCAGAGAGTATCAGTGAGTTACAAGCTATCAAGGATACCATTCAATCGAGGTATGGTAGAATCACAGCGACCTATTATGTCTTGAAAAATTTTGATAAGAATCGAATAGATGTTGTGGACGATGCTGTGCAAACCTATAAATACACGGAGCCTATGCCTTCTTTCGACTGGAAATATACGGAAGATAAAAAGACTATAGGTGATTATGAATGCCAAAAGGCAACTTGCAAGTTTGGAGGCAGAAGTTATGAGGTATGGTTTGCTCCCGAGATACCGATAAGCGATGGACCTTGGAAATTTCAAGGCTTGCCAGGACTCATCGTGGAGGCATACGATGTGCAGCATCATTATGAATTTTCATTCCTGGGTATGCGTAAGTGTGCTGGTGAGATAGCTGTTCCTGTAGAAGACTATGTGAAGACTACAAAGTATGATTTCTTGAAAACCAAACAGCTTTCGATAGATGACCCTAATGCCTTTCTCGCTGGCATTGCTGCTACGATGGGAATCAAAGGCAATAAAGTGCCAAAGCGTCTTTTTTATAAGACGATGGAGCTAGTAGATAGCATCAAAAAATAAAAAAGGATAAAAAATACAGAATGAGAGGTTTATATTGTTTGATTATTTTCTTGTTTACCATGTTTGTGCCTTCCTTTGCCCAAAACGGGGAAGTGGATGGTTACGTACATGAACAAGGTACGAGTCTCCCAATCAATAAGGCGATTATCACGATATGCAATCAGAAGAGCAGCGTTCTGTATAGCTGTGTTACAAATAAAGAAGGTAAGTTCCACTTGTCCACAAAGGGAGAAGAATTGTCTCTCTTTATCTTGAAAGTTTCATGCATGGGGTATAAAACAGCCTCTTGCCCTATGGGTAATAAAAAAAGTTTTCTTGTAGAACTGGAGCCCAAGGCATTTGCCTTGAAGGATGTCTATGTGAAAGCCCAGAAGATTACCCATCACAATGATACCACAAGCTATCTAGTTTCAGGCTTTTCTTCTGCTAAAGATCGAACCATTGGTGATGTGCTAAAGAAGATGCCTGGAATAGAGGTGGCTAAGAATGGCAGTGTGTCTTATAATGGAAAGGCCATCAATGAGTTCTTGGTAGAAGGCGTGGATCTCTTTGACGGACAATACAATATTGCTACTCGTAACATTTCGCATGATTTAATCTCGAAAGTTGACATTATAGAGAATTATCATTCTGCAAAGGTGATGAAGAATAGCAAGAGTGAGGGTGGAACCGTCTTGAACTTAAACTTGAAGGATAAGGCTAAAGGCCGTTGGAGTGGTAATGCAAAGCTGGGGGGAGGCGCACCAAGTATCTGGGAAGAAGAACTGTTTGCGGCCAAGCTTTCTGCTACCAACCAAACCGCTATTACTCTAAAGACAAATAATAGCGGAAAGGACATCTTGAGTGAAAACAAAATCTTGACGCTGGAGGATTTGCTCGGCCAAGATGTACTGGATGAGCCTAAGAATATATTGGAGATTTCGCAAGAAAAGCCAGGCTCTTTGGATGATAAGCGTACGCGCAATGCAAGGACTCATATGGTTAATATCAGTAATGTACAAAAAGTATCTGATACGGCTATCTTGCATTCCAAGATATACTATACCGACGATAGAAATATTTCTGATATAGAAAAAGGAGTCTCATATTTTCTTGCTGACAGCACATTAACCAAGAATACCAAAGAATATAGCATACTCGGCACTAAGGAATTGGTGGCATCTGTTCTGTTTAAAAATGATGGGAAGAAGAGCTTCTTTTCTGATGAACTAAAGTATTCTTCATTGTGGCAAAGAAATCAAACAAAGATTTCGGGCGACTATTCCAATCTTTCTGTAATTCATTCTGATGTGCATAGCATAGATAATAAGCTGAAGTGGATTCGGCCTATAGGCAAGCATTATTTGACCGTAGAGTCAAGAAACAAGTTCCAAACTTTGCCTGAAAAATTATGTGTTGAGGCAGATGGACAGAGTTTGCAAGATGTAAAGAGAAAGCAATTCTTATCAATGACCAAGCTTAATTATACTTGGAATATGAAAAGGTGGGCATTTTCTATTGATACAAAGGGTATCCTGTCGGCTTCTAATATTAAAAGCAATTTTATGTCTGATAATATTGATACGACATTTTATGAGAATTCTAGTATCAATTATCTTTCTCTGATAGTGTGTCCTAGTCTGATTTATAAATTTAAAGGAATCCGCTCTGAAATACAGGTTCCGCTGTCCGTCTATCATTATTGGGGATTGAGCTCTTCCGACAGAGTGTTTTATTTACCTGAATGGACGTTTAGCTGGCAGGTGAGTAGTCGTTGGAAATTGAGAACTAATCTTTCTTTGGGGAGTACTGCTCCTTCTGTTAATAATAGCTATGTTGCTCCAATTATGACAGATAGCAAGACGTTTAGCTCTTCTCCAATCATTAATTATTGGGAAAATAAGCAAAATAGTGCCTTTTCTATTAGCTATACCGACTATACACATATGCTCTTTGGCAATGCAAGTGTCGGATTTAATTGGGGGAAGGATAAGTCTAATACGACCAAATGGGTGGAGCGTGATTTGGTGTTCTATTCCAAGGAGAAGGGTAACAATACCTCTAGGGGAACCATGATATTGGGGAGTCTTAGCAAGAGAATAGAGGGGATAAGAGGAATGGTTAATGCCAAATGTCTAGGCTTTCTCAATCGGGCAACTATCTTGCAGAATGGTGAATCTGTTGATTATAAAACGAATATGTGGCAAACCTCCGTAGGGCTTAATTCTAATGTGCATGATTGGTTGGAGATTGACTATCAGTTGGGATATAACATCAATTCGTTAAGCTTTTCGAAGGCTAAGACATCAACAAAGCTGCTTACTCAAGCGCTGAACATCAGTTTTCTCCCCATTGAGGATTTGACCTTGACTGTAATGGCAGAGCATTATGCTAACTATTTTAGTTCGCTCCCGTCTAAGCAGACGATATTTAGCGATATAAAATGTTCGTACAGGTATCGTAAGATAGACATTGTAGGAAGCCTGACCAATGTCTTTAATCAGAAAGATTACAATAATACTGTATACACCGACTTGAGTAGTTCTTATACTAGATATGCGCTTCGTGGTCGTACATTTCTGCTGAGTGTTGTTACTTATTTCTGATACCCTTTTCCTTCACCAGCAATTCTCCAATTGCCTGAGTTGCTGGCGAAGGAAAAGGGAATCAGGATTATCGTGTGCATTGATGAATTTCAGCAGTTGGCTAATCTGCCGGAATATAAGGATATGGAGGGCAAGATGCGCTCAGTATGGCAACAGCAGCAGTTGACCTCTTATTGCCTTTATGGCAGCAAGCGTAATATGATGCTCAACATCTTCAACAATTCTAACAGTCCGTTTTATCGTTTCGGACAGGTCATCTTCATGCAGAAGATAGCCAAGGAGCATTGGGTTCCTTTTATCTTATCATCTTTTGAGAAGACCGGCAAGCGAATTTCTGAATCTTTTGCCAGCAGGATTTGCGATGTGGTGGAGTGTCATTCCTGGTATCTGCAGCAGTTGTGCTATTTTA
>OJML01001978.1_pt1 | contig 10197 bp, 9 predicted proteins | sample 1597221 | NCBI WGS metagenome assembly OJML01 (sample SAMEA2452123, study PRJEB22498) | human gut metagenome | biome: human feces; feature: human gut; material: feces | place: Australia | collected 2012 | reverse complement strand
CGACGGTTACGCTCACGCAGGGCGTACCTCTGGAAACGGTCAGCAAGATGCTGGGACATAAACGGATCACCACGACCCAAATCTATGCCAAAATCACCAATGACAAGATCGGACAAGATATGACGGCATTGAGCGGAGAAATTCGACCGTGTTTTCAAGGTCGCGCAGCAACCTAATATTCAAGCAATTCCCAGCCGGCGAGAAAGACGATATTCTGCGCCCCGGACGCTACCCTGCGAACGCTCTCCAAATCCACGACCGGAACACTTATGCTGATAGCCAGCAAATAACCTGTGAAGGGAATTTTCCGATGCCATTCTTCTGACGACATAAGGCAGTGCATAATTAAGAGTTTTTTATAAGCGATAAATTAAAGAATTCTTGTGTTCATGAATTTGTGATTTTGGTGATTCACGACTGTATTCATTCGTGAACGACTTCTTTTATGCAGAGGAGATGGGAGGCGTTCCTGCCTGCCATATCGATTCCATGAATGACTTGTAAAAGGAATGTAGGAAAGAGGGTTTTGAATCTCGCGTTTCATCTTTTGATAGTGAAAGATTTTATTTGTGATGCATTCGGGTTTTATGTCCGCTCCAGTCCGTTCGGCGGTTTTTTTTCGTGCCGGACGGTTGTAATATTACACCCCGGAACTGATCCGGCTATGGAAGCCGATTTATCGTAAAATGTATCTTCGCCGAGGAGTTCATCATCATCAGACGCGCCCCTTCGAAAGTGCAGTTCATCGCTCGACACAACGAGTTTTATTTTCAATTTCAGAAACTGGCCAATAACTATAACCAGATTGTAAAGGTCGTCAATGCGCACTTTTCCAACATTGCGATCCCGCATCAGATTGCCATGTTGGAACAACAGACACGCGAATTGAAAGTCCTAAGCATCGAAATTCTCAACCCCGCAAAACAGGCTAAGGAATGGTTGCGAATATAAGGTCGGGCCCCTCGCCCAGTGGAGCGTTGTATTATAACAAGGAGAAAGTGGATAAGGATAAAGCGGAAGTACTCTTTGGGCAGAAGATGTTAGAGCTGTTCGACAAATATGGACAGTGGATGTTGTACCTCGATTAACAAACAGAAATGATTGCGTCAGTGTACCATAAAATACGTGTAAATTTGCTTTTAATTCAAACAACGCATCTATTTAATATGTTGGTAAAAATGGTGCAAAGCAGATAATATTTTATAATAAGACAGAAAATGTTATCTTTGTTTTATAAAGTTTGGGCGTGAATCTGAGTAAATAGGGTAACATATGATGCGAAAAGCTGATGTTTCCTTCGAGGAACTTTATAATTGCTATAAAGTTCGTTTCGAAAGGTTTGCCATAAGTTATATACAAGATCGCAGTGTAGCGGAAGATATTGTAACCGATTCATTCGTCTATTGGTGGGAACACAGAGATCGAGTTGGATCGAAAGACGAAAATCCTGCGGCTTATATTCTTGCGACTATTCGACATAAATGTCTCAATCATCTGCGTGCGTTACAAGTTCGATTGCGGAGTCATAACGAGATCAGAGAATCTCAAAGTCGTATTGTGCAGGAGAATATCCGGTCGTTGGAGCTTTGTGATCCCGTCCATCTTTTTGCTGGAGAGGTTGAGGCTCTCGTTCGGCAAAGTTTGGAAGAACTACCGGAATTGACTCGTTATATTTTTATAGATCAACGCCTTAAGGGTAAGTCTTATCGGGATATTGCTGTCGAGTATGCCATTTCTGAACGACGAGTTGAAACTGAACTTGCCCGTGCATTGGATAAATTGCGTAGAAGATTGAAGGATTATCTGCCTGTGATACTTGTATCCTTGGTTCTAAGTCGTTTCATTCGTTGATTTTTCGTTTTTTACAAAAAAAAATTATATTTTTTGCGGGAAACAGTCTCGCAGAAGTGTTTTATTTATGTAAGCGCCTGAAAAGGCTGCATGTAAGATGGAAAAAGAAACCTTATATCGTTTTTTTCGAGGAGAAACTACTCCTGATGAGCAGCAATGCTTGATGGATTGGCTTGATGCCGACGAAGAACACCGCCGAACATTTGATCGAGAACGACAAATGTATAATGCCTTGTTGTTGTTTGCTCCGCAGAAACAGGTTGCTTTCCGTCAGTCGATTGGCTTGCGGCGAATAATCGGATATGCAGCTCAAATTGCCGCAATGCTTGCTTTGGCAGTGGGGATCGGTTGGGGATATGTTTCCTATCACGAGCATTCCTGGGAAGCGCTTACAACTCGTATCTCCGCCCCTGAAGGGCAGCGTGTCAATCTGAAATTGCAAGATGGCACTGAAGTGTGGCTCAATTCGGGTGCAGAACTTGAATATCCGTCTCTTTTTGCCGGGGATACTCGCCGGGTTCGGTTGGCCGGTGAAGCATTTTTCGATGTCAGCCACGATGCCAGCAAGCCGTTTGTCGTAGAAACTTTTGCGTGCCGGGTTGAAGTGCTCGGAACTCGCTTCAACGTGAATGCCGATGTGCAGCACTCTGGTTTTTCGACCACTTTGCTGCGTGGCAGTGTTCGCCTAACATCATTGGAGGATTCTCGACAGCAAGTTGTGCTCAAACCTGATGAAAAGGCCGTATTCGAAAATGGAAAATTGACCCTTCATAGAGCAGATGACCCTAACGAATATCTATGGGTCAAAGGGCTGATCTCTATCAGTGGGCTTGATTTCAAAGAGGTGATACATCGTATGGAGCATTGTTACGGCGTGCGTATCAACCTCAATGTTGCTCCAATACCAACATTGGAGGCAATGGGTAAACTTCGCATTTCCGACGGTATCGAGCATGCTCTCGGCATATTGCAGCGCAATTGCAAATTCAATTACATGTACAACCACGAAACCAACGAAATAACCATTTATTAGCTAACCTTTTATGAACCTTAAACCCACCTGCCTATGATGTAATTCCGCATCCTATTTTGCGCGTTATCTTTTTATAAAAAGATGCCCGAACTGCTGTCACAGTTTCGGGCATTGGAGGGTAACGTCGTTTTTTGAATTAATTCCGGATATTTCCGGCTCATTATCCCTCTTTAATTTACAAAGATATGAAGAAAAAAACTATCAGGCAATCAAAACGTCTGATAATCTCGCTGTTCGTAACTTTCTTTTGTCTTACGGCCTCGGCTGCTCAGGCACAGACAGCGCTCGTAACCATTGATTTGCAACAGGTGAAGATGGTGCAGGTAATGGACGAAATCGAAAATCAGACCAAGTATTTGTTTATTTATGATAAAAATATGGACACGGGGCGTTTGGTCAATGTGCATGTTAATAAGCGTCCTGTTGCTGAGGCTCTTGATCAGATGGTGAAGGGAACAGATGTGGTTTATGAAATTCAAGGTTCCAATATTATTCTTACTGTCAGGAGCCAACAAACGGATGGTCCGAAAGTCGTGTCGGGAAAAGTAACGGACAATAAAGGTGATGCTGTGATAGGTGCGGCAATACTTGTCAAAGGAACGACTGTTGGCACGAGTTCAGGTGTCGACGGAGTTTATACGTTGCGTATTCCAGAAGTGAATGCAAATACTATGATAACGGTTAATTATCTGGGATATGAGCCGATTGAACTGCTTGTCGGCACCCGGGAGCGAATTGATATCGTTTTGCAGGAACAGTCGCTTGGTGTAGATGCTGTCGTGGTGACGGCGCTCGGTATCAAGAAACAGGAAAAAGCATTGACTTATAATGTTCAGGAGGTTTCTGGTTCTATTGTCAATACGGTTAAGGATGCCAATTTCGTCAATTCGCTTTCCGGAAAGATCGCAGGCTTGCAGATCAATGCCAGCGCTTCGGGAGCCGGAGGTTCGACGCGTGTGGTTATGCGTGGCGTGAAGTCGATCAACGGGGATAACAATGCACTTTATGTAGTTGACGGCATTCCGCTTCCGAGCCTGCGTTCTAAACAGACGGAAGGCATTTATGAAACGCCCGATGGTGGCGATTACGAAGGTATCGCCAACATCAACCCAGAGGACATCGAGTCGATGTCTGTATTGACGGGAGCTACGGCAGCCGCTCTCTATGGTTCACAGGGAGCCAACGGTGTGATCCTTATTACTACTAAAAAGGGACAAGAAGGACGTGTGCGTGTTAACTATGCCAACAATACAACCTTTTCATCGCCTCTCGTAATGCCTAAGTTTCAGAATACCTATGGTACGAGTTCAGACGCACCTTCAATGAGTTGGGGTGAGAAGTTGGTTTCCCCCTCCCATCGTTATGACCCCGAAGATTTTTTCCAGACCGGGTTTGATGAAACGAACTCGATTGGCATCACCGCTGGTACCGAGCGTAATCAGACTTATTTTTCGGCCGCTTCTGTAAACACGCGGGGCATTATTCCCAACAATGTCTACAACCGTTATAATTTTTCCTTGCGGAATTCCGCCGTGCTTCTGCCTGAAAAGCTGACGCTCGATTTGGGTGCTACTTATATGAAGCAGTATTCGCGGAATGCATTGGTGCAGGGTATCTATCACAATCCGCTGATCGGCGTCTATCTGTTTCCGCGAGGAGATGATATCCGTAAGTATCAACTTTACGAGCGTTATAATGCTGGTTTGGGTTACAGCGAACAATTTTGGGGTTTGGAATTCATTAATGGCGTGGAAAATCCTTATTGGGTTACCAATCGAGAGCTGTTCGAGAATAATATGCAGCGTTATACATTCAATGCTACGCTCAAATGGAATGTTACCGATTGGTTGACTCTGTCCGGTCGGGTGCGTACGGACAACACGCGGATGAATTATACGCGTAAAATCTATGCCTCTTCGAATACTCTTTTTGCATCGGAATATGGTAACTACTTGAACCATACAATGAGTCATAATAACCTCTATGCTGATGCCCTTTTGTCCATCGACAAGAGTTTTTTCGACAGAGCGCTTTCCCTGCAATTTAACTTGGGAGCCAGTCTTACGGATGACAAACATTCACTGGTCGGTTATGAGGGACATTTGGCCGGTATTCCGAATAAATTCACTTATAACAATATCGTATCGAGCGACCTGAACACACTACCCGGTCAAGAGAATTACCATGATCAGAGTCAGGCCGTTTATGCCACGTTACAACTGGGTTGGAAAGGGATGCTTTATCTGGATGTGACGGCTCGTAACGAATGGGCTTCGCAGTTGGCTTTTACGGATGAATTGAATATCTTTTATCCTTCAGTAGGCCTTTCTGCCGTGATCTCGTCGATGGCAGATCTTTCGAAAACAGGCATTTCGTTCCTTAAAATTCGGACCTCGTACGCCGAGGTCGGCAACCCGCCGCAGCGTTACATTACGGGACGGAATTATTCGATCAAGGGAGGGGTTGTGACAACCGAAACGATCGCTCCTGCTACGCATTTGCGTCCGGAGCGTACCAAATCTTTCGAAGTAGGTATGAATGCAAAGTTTCTCGACAACAAGATCTGGGCTGATTTTACTTACTATAATACGGCGACTTATAACCAGTTGTTCTGCTATGACGCCCCTCCCTCGACCGGTTACAAGAAGGCCTATTTGAATGCCGGTAAAGTCAATAACTGGGGTATTGAGGCTGTTGCCGGCTATAAGAACACGTGGAAGAATTTCTCATGGTCGACGAGTTTCACTTTTTCGATGAACCGCAATACGATTCGCGAACTGGTTCCCGAAGGAACGATTGATCCCGTAACGGGAGCTGAAGTGAATCTTCCGGAAGTGAATATGGATTTCGGAGGTTATCGGGTTAAGTTGAAAAAGGGCGGCTCTATCGGAGATTTCTATGTGACAGGTCTTAAAACCGATGACAAAGGCAACATTTATGTCGATCCGAACTCGAATACGGTGACGACCGATCCCGACACCTGGATTTATGCAGGAAATACGGATGCGCGTGCCCGTTTGGGATGGAATAACCAGTTCTCCTGGAAAGGTATTTCACTCGGTGCATTGTTCGATGCGCGCATCGGCGGTCGCGGTGTGTCGGTGACACAAGCTTTGATGGACCGCTTCGGGGTTTCGGAAACTTCGGTTGATGCTCGTGAAAACGGGATTCAGCTTTCGGAACATCAGATGCTTCCTGGTTCCGGAGCTCAGGAGTTCTTTAATAATACAGGCGACGGTATGGGCATGCTGGCTCGCTATGTCTACGATATGGATAACGTGCGTCTGCGGGAGCTTTCATTGGGTTATGACCTGCCTTCGAAATGGTTCCGTAACAAGATGCAGGCGACGGTGTCGCTTGTGGGCCGCAACCTTTGGATGCTTTATAACAAAGCTCCGTTCGATCCCGAACAGACCGCTTCGACAAGCACTTATTATCAGGGAATCGACTTTTTCATGCAGCCAAGTGTCCGTACAATCGGTTTCAGCGTGAGACTTCAATTCTAAAACGATAGAATCATCATGAAAAATACTTTATATAGAACCAAAATTGGTTTGGCTTTCGTTACGGCTTCGCTGTTGACAATGGTATCTTGTACGGGCGATTTCGAGCATTTCAATACCGACCCGAATTCCGCACAGCAAATCGACCCGACTACATTGATCACCTCCATGGAGCTGGATGCAATGTATCCCACTACGGGTGAAACGACGGTTCCTGTGAATAATTATCAGACAGGTTGGAACTTGTTGGCAGACCATTATGCCGGTTACATGGCATGTGCCAATCATTGGGAGGGTGGTATCAATCCACTCGTTTATAATTTGACGAATAATTGGCGCAGTACTGTCTTTTCGATTTTCTGACTCCAATAAAGTCAAAATCCACATAGACTAAAACGACTACATATCAATAAGTTAATTGATTCTCGAAGTAACGGATTACCTCCGTTTCCACCCGAATACGGTGGATAGTTCTATTCTTATGTAGGCTCCCATGTAGGGAACCGGCAGGAATACATGAGCCACTAAAAAATTAACGATATGTATTGTTCGATCACATTCAAAGGCCGCAAGGATCCCCAGGACCCCAAGATGGTCAAACTGGAAATGATTTTCTACAAAACCGGTTACACCCGCATCCCACGGATCGTCAACATCACCGGAGCTTACAAATGCTGGAACAACGAAACCCAGAGTTTTGAATCCGCCTCCAGCGAGTACCTCAAGAAAAACCAACTGCTGCTCGAACTCAAAGAGAAGTACATGTCCGTTGCCGAACGGTGGGAAAAGGAAGGCCGCAACTTCTCTGTACTGCAATGGGCCGATTGCTTCAAACCCAAAGAAGAGGAAAAAGCAAAGCAGGAATCAAAAGTGCTGACCGTTCTCCAGCTCATCAACGCCAGAATCGAATACTTCGATAACCACGAAAAATTCAAGAACGGCAAACTCGTCAAGAGTGTCGGCACCGCCAGCATGTACAAGCAGTTCCGCACTTCACTCTCGGCCTTTACCCAGAAACAGTACAACAGAGACCTGTCACGCTTTTACTTCACCGACATTACCCAGAAATTCCTTCTGGAATACATCGTCTATCTGGAGCGGCGCGGCATCGAAAACGGCAACCGGGCCGGCCTGCGCCAGCTTCTCCGCTTATTCCGCGCACTGGTTAATTACGCCAAAGACGAACTGCACATGTACGGCGCCAATCCCACAATTTTCGAGGCGGCGACGGAAAAGATGGCATGGGGACAGTTCGAGTCCAAGGCCGTCAATCCGAACATCATCCGCCGGATGGAGTTCATGGACCGCAGCCTCTTTTCCGAACAGGAGCAACTCTGCCTCGACCTTTTCCTCTTTAGCTTTTACAGCGGCGGCATGGCCAACGTCGATGTCGTCAATCTGACATGGGACATGATTAACGAAAAAGAAGGCATGATTGTCTATGAGCGTACCAAATTCCCCAAACTGGCCAAGCCCCTGCTCATCGACCGTCTGATCGTAATTCTGGAAAAATACAGAGGCAAAGGCATCGGCAACTACGTCTTCCCTGTCTATACCGAGAAACACATTACCGACAAACAGAAGATGAGCTGCCGCAGTAACTTCTCAACCCTCGTCAGTGAAACTCTGGACAAGGTTTGCGAGATTCTGGGAATCGACGAGAAAATGACATGGTACACAGCACGAGGCACGTTTATTTCCAGCGAGCTCGACGCTGGTACTCCGATCACCCACGTCGCCGAAATGGCCGGCAACAGTGCCCGAACCATCGAGAAGCACTACTACAAAAACACCAAGCAGGAAGAGCTGCGCCAGCGCATGAATGCCCGTTACGGCAGTTGGGGACAACAGGCTATGTAAAATGAGCCTATCAACAAAGCGCAAGTACATGTAAATCCTTATCTTTGCAAAAAAAATAGAAATTGATATGGAACAACTGAATGTATTCGACTGCTCGAATGTCCTAATAGCAAGTTTTTTCACCGACGACCGGGGTTGCGCCCACGAGAATCGGGATCATACGCTTATCTATCTGTGTTCCGGCGAACTCGAAATCGAAGAGCGCGGCCGAAAAACGGTGTTGCATCCGGGCGAATGCGCTTTCATGCGGCGGGATAACCGTATGTGGTTGCAGAAACATGCCGATGCAGAGCATCCGTACCGTTCTGTCGTGCTGAAATTCACGAAACCGTTTTTGCGGGAGTTCTACCAGACGCTCGACCGGAAAGAGATCCCCGTGGAATCGAAACGTGAAAAAGTGAGCCTGCGCGTATTGCCGAATAACCGCCCCGACATCCGTAGCCTGTTCGAGTCGGTGATTCCCTATTTCGATGCGGGCGTGCAACCCTCTAACGACGTATTGAAACTCAAAATGATCGAGGGGGCTTATGTACTGCTCAACACGGATAAGAACCTCTACGCTTCGCTGTTCGATTTCGTCGATCCGTGGAAAATAGACATCATCGATTATCTGAATGATAACTACATGTACGATCTGTCGATGGAGGAAATCGCAAGCTATACGGGCCGCAGCCTGGCGACATTCAAGCGCGATTTCGCCAAGGTGAGCGACCTGACGCCGCAGAAATGGCTTATCAAACGACGGTTGGAGGCAGCGCACGAGTTGATAAAGTCAGGCAAGAAAAAAGTGACGGAAGCCTGCTTCGATGTCGGGTTCAAGAATCTCTCCCACTTTTCAAAGATATACAAGGCGGCGTATGGAGTCGCCCCGACAGGACATATGTAATTAAAACCGACAACAACCATGGCAACTATTATCCGCAAAGAAGAGCGCGACTTTCAGCCTAATCCGGGTAAAATCGACGGATTCAGGCTGCTTACCGATATTTCGCGCATCAGAAAAGGCATTGCTCCGCAATATTTGAATTTCGATCTGCGACGGCTCGATTCGGGACAATACAATGCTCCTTATCATTTCCATCGTTATGCCGAGGAGTTATTTTTGATACTCTCCGGCTCGGCAACCTTGCGCACTCCCGCAGGTCTCGAAACGGTCGCAGCGGGCGATATTCTCTTTTTCGAGGCGGGCGAAAGCGGTGCGCATCAGCTGCACAACCATACCGGCGAACCGTGTACCTATCTCGATATGCGTTCCTACATCGGGCATGACATCTGTGAATACCCCGATTCGGATAAAATCATTCTCGTTCCCGGCGGAGAGACGTTCCGCCGCAGTGAGCAGCATCCCTATTTCGAGGGCGAGAGCGATGTGGACCAAGTTTGGGATAGATTGCGGGGATATGAGAGGTGATAACCGCAAAAGATTTTCCCGCATTGAGCCTTTCAGCAAAGTTATTCGAGCCTCGCAGCAAAATTGTTGCGAGGCTTCCTTTTTATCTTTGCATCAGAATATTAAAACAAGAGAAGTTATGAACGATATTTTTTCAAAAGACCTCAGCGGCGAGATGGTTTCGCCCAATGACGCAGGCTACGAAGAGCTGATTGCCGACATCTTCGCCACAATGGAGACGGCACAGGAGCTTGCGACAGTCAGCATACGCGACCAGAAGCGTGTTCATGAACTGATGGGAAAGATTCTGGGCAAAGAGGTGCCGGAAAGCACCACCGTACTGCCCCCGTTCTATATCGACTACGGCAAACCCGTCACCATCGGCAAAGGATGTTTCATCCAGCAATGCTGCACCTTCTTCGGGCGCGGCGGCATCACCATCGGCGATGACGTATTCATCGGGCCGAAAGTGAACCTGATAACGATCAACCACGACGTGAACCCCGACAACCGCAGCGCCACCTACGGACGCCCCATCGTCATCGAGGACAAGGTGTGGA
>OJML01001946.1_pt1 | contig 10309 bp, 7 predicted proteins | sample 1597221 | NCBI WGS metagenome assembly OJML01 (sample SAMEA2452123, study PRJEB22498) | human gut metagenome | biome: human feces; feature: human gut; material: feces | place: Australia | collected 2012 | reverse complement strand
CTGCATACCCACCTCGTCGCGGCGCAGCTTGAGGCGTAGCGGAATTGTGGCAGAGAACGCCGTGGCGAAGCCCGATCGAGCCGATTCGGGAGCGCATACGATGATGTCGGCAATGTCGCGCAGCATGTCAATGAGCGAGTTTATACCCTTGGCATGATAGCCGTCGTCGTTAGAAATCAGTATTAATGGCTTTTTCGTATTCATAATTTTGGTTTTATTTCTTATGCAAAAGTACGAAAAAAGGTTTAAACGAGCCTATTCTCATATAAAATATGTACCTTTGCCGAATAATTTTGACTTCAAATGGGAAAGATAATAGCATTGGCCAACCAAAAAGGTGGCGTAGGCAAGACAACAACAACAATAAACTTGGCAGCATCGCTCGCTACATTCGAAAAGACGGTGCTCGTGGTGGACGCAGACCCGCAGGCAAATGCGTCGAGCGGACTTGGTGTGGACATCAAGGAGATTGACTGCTCGCTCTACGAGTGCATCATCGATCATGCTGACGTACACGATGCTGTCTACACCACCGACATCAACGGGCTCGACGTCATTCCCAGTCATATTGACCTCGTTGGAGCTGAGATAGAGATGCTCAACCTGAAGAACCGCGAGCGCGTTATCAAGAATATGCTCGACCAGATACGCGACGACTACGACTATATACTTATCGACTGCAGTCCGTCGCTCGGACTCATCACCGTGAATGCCCTCACCGCAGCCGACTCGGTCATTATTCCCGTGCAGTGCGAGTACTTCGCACTCGAAGGCATTACAAAGCTCCTCAACACCATTAAGATTATAAAGAGCAAGCTCAATCCGGCGTTGGAGATAGAAGGCTTCCTGCTCACCATGTACGATAGTCGTCTGCGCCTCGCCAATCAGATATACGACGAGGTGAAGCGACACTTCCAAGAACTTGTGTTCAAGACTGTCATACAACGCAACGTGAAGCTCAGCGAGAGTCCGAGCCATGGACTCCCCGTAATACTTTACGATGCCGACTCGGCAGGGTCGAAGAACCACTTGGCACTCGCCAAGGAAATAATCAACAAAAACGAAAAAAGAGTAAACAAACAAGACTATGGCAGTACACAAGAAATACAATAGAAGCGTATTAGGACGCGGACTCGACGAGATAGAAGGCGGACGCGGACTCGACGCTCTTATCGACACCGGTGGTGTGCGCACGCAAGGTACGTCCACAATCAATGAAATTCCGCTCAGCCAGATAGAAGCAAACCCCAATCAGCCCCGCCGCGACTTTGACCCTGAAGCACTGCAGGAGTTGGCTAACAGCATCAGTGAGATAGGTATTATTCAGCCTATCACGCTGCGTCAGGTGTCTGACGACCGCTTCCAGATTATCGCCGGCGAGCGTCGTTGGCGTGCTTCGCAGATGGCAGGACTCACAGCGATTCCGGCTTACATACGCACCATCGCCGACGAGAACGTTATGGAGATGGCTCTCGTTGAGAATATACAACGCGAAGACCTCAATGCCATAGAGATAGCACTCGCCTACGAACATCTGCTCGATGCCGACGGAATGACGCAAGAGAAGGTGTCGGAGCGTGTAGGAAAGAGCCGCACAGCCATTACCAACTATCTGCGTCTGCTTCGTCTGCCGGCTCAGGTGCAGATAGCCCTGCAGAAGAAAGAGATAGACATGGGACATGCTCGTGCCATCTTGGCAATCGATTCGCCATCGTTGCAGATAAAGCTCTTCAACGAAGTGCTCAAGAACGGCTACTCCGTACGCAAGGTGGAGGAGATGGCGCAGATGCTGAAGAATGGAGAGGACGTGAACAGTGGCTCGAAGAAGATTGTGGCAAAGTCGAAGCTTCCAGAGGAGTACAACGCGCTGCGCACCCACCTCTCCGAATTCTTGCAAACGAAAGTGCAGATGACATGCTCGCCGAAAGGCAAGGGAAAGATAACCATTCCTTTCGCCAACGAAGAGGAGTTGGAGCATATCATGGCTGTGTTCGATAAGATGAAGTAAACGTTCTGTACGTTACTTGTAGATAAACAAATCATAAAGAAGAACAGTGAAAAAGGACATTACATATATATTACAAACATTGACACTTACTGCGTTTCTGCTGCTGTTCGGTACAACAGCAAAGGCGCAAGAGCAGGTCGTAGCTGATAGTATGGATGTTCAGTTCACGTCTATAAAAGCCGATAGCATCTTCGTAGCCAGTGACACCGTCATAAGTAAGCCGAAGCGAGACTGGAGCACGTGGCGACCCAACCCGAAGCGTGCGATGTGGCTCGCTATTGTCCTACCTGGTGCCGGACAGATATACAACCGCAAGTATTGGAAACTGCCGATCGTGTATGGCGGATTCGTTGGTTGCGCCTATGCCATGCGTTGGAACAACCAGATGTATTCCGACTATTCGCAAGCGTATCTCGACTTGATGGACGACGACCCGAACACGCAGAGCTATAATCAGTTCTTGCATCTCGGAGCGAAGATTGACGAGACAAACATACAACGCTATCAACAACTCTTCAAGAAACGTAAGGACAAGTTTCGTCGTTGGCGCGACCTGAGCTTCTTCTGCTTGGTGGGAGTCTACGCACTCTCCATCATCGATGCCTACGTCGATGCATCGCTCTCCGAGTTCGATATCTCGAAAGACTTGAGCTTGAGGGTGGAGCCTACGATACTCAACAACGACCGCGAAAGAAATCCGTTCAAGGCTAATAGCTTGGGATTGAGTTGTAGCCTGAATTTCTAAAGACAAACAAACGAATATGAATAAATCACTGATACTTATAGCCGCAGTATTTTTCGGCTTTACCAGTCAGGCTCTCGCGCAGAGCGAGAATAATGACGACGAAATCGTTATAACCGATGCTCATGGTAAGCAGGAGGTTATCGACCTGCCCGAGGCACTTACCAACGATTATGATAGTCTGCTCAACAACTACAATAGCAAGACCTATCTGCATGTTAACTTCGACTGCAACATGCCCGATGTGAACCCCGTGTATAGTGCGGAGGTGTATAAAGAACGTCTGAGCCGTATGCCGACAATCATTGAGATGCCGTACAATGATGTCGTACAGAAGTTCATAGACCGTTACAGCGGACGTTTGCGCCGCTCGGTGAGCGTTATGCTCGGTGCACAGAACTTCTATATGCCTATATTCGAGGAGGCACTCGAGTCTTACGGCTTGCCGCTCGAACTGAAATATCTGCCAGTGATAGAGTCGGCACTCAACCCGAACGCCGTTTCGCGCGTCGGTGCCACTGGTCTGTGGCAGTTTATGATTACAACCGGCAAGAAGTATGGCTTGGAGGTGAACTCGCTTGTCGACGAGCGTCGCGACCCCGTGCGTGCATCGTACGCCGCAGCTCACTACCTGCGCGACCTCTATAAGATATTCGGCGATTGGAACCTTGTCATAGCAGCCTACAACTGCGGACCAGAAGCCATTAACCGAGCCATCCATCGCTCAAACGGCGAGAAGGACTATTGGCGCATCTATCCCTATCTGCCGAAGGAGACCCGTGGCTATGTTCCGGCGTTCATCGCCGCCAACTATATTATGAACTACTACTGCGAGCACAACATCTGTCCGATGCGTGCCGACTTGCCCGTGAAGACCGACACCGTGGTAGTCAACCGCGATGTACACTTCGAGCAGGTAGCTAAGGTGCTTGGTATGGATGTCGACCAGGTGAAGCAGCTCAACCCGCAGTATCGTCGCAATGTGGTTAACGGCAGAACGAAACCGTCAGCACTGCGTCTGCCCGTGGCTATGGTGGGCAACTTCATCGACAACGAAGACTCTATCTACGCCTATCGCCCTGACGAACTGCTCACAAAACGACTTGAGGTGGCTGTGAACACAGAGACCCCAACCGTGTCGTACCGCTCTAAAGGCAGAGGTAGACACAGCAAATCGAGAACACGTAGAGGCTCGAATGGTCGTAGTAGGAGCGTGACTATACGCCAGGGCGACACACTCTCTGAAATCGCACGTCGTAGTGGAACAACAGTGAGCAAACTGAAGCGACTGAATAAAATCAGCGGTACTAATATCCGTGCAGGCAAGAAGCTCCGCGTCAAGTAGTAATGATGCGGAAGTCTTCCTACTGCTGCATACATATATATACCTTATTAATATATAGGAGACCTAAATCATGGACGACCAAAATCTGAAAGACAAGCAGCGTGAGCTTGCTGATGACCAAATGATTGAACAAGCCTTCAAGGAAGTACTCGATATATACGTGGCATCGCGTCACCGAAAGAAGGTAGACATAATAACAAAGGCGTTCAACTTCGCACGACAGGCGCACAAAGGTGTGCGCCGGTTGTCGGGCGAACCATATATTATGCACCCTATCGCCGTGGCTCGCATCGCCGTAGAGGAGATGGGACTCGGCTCTACAAGTATCTGCGCCGCACTCTTGCACGATGTGGTGGAGGACACCGACTACACCGTAGAGGATATCTCGAACATCTTTGGCGAGAAGATAGCGCAGATTGTAGACGGACTGACAAAGATTTCGGGCGGCATCTTCGGCGACAAGGCATCGGCGCAGGCAGAGAACTTCAAGAAGTTGCTGCTTACGATGAGCGACGACATACGTGTCATCCTTATCAAGATATGCGACCGTCTGCACAATATGCGCACGCTACAATCGCAGCCTGCCAATAAGCAGTATAAGATTGCAGGCGAAACGCTTTACATCTATGCTCCGCTTGCCAACCGCTTAGGTTTGAACAAGATAAAGACCGAACTTGAAGACCTCTCGTTCCGCTACGAACATCCGGAGGAATACGATTATATAAAAGGAAAACTTGCAGATACGCAAGCGCAGCGCGATGTACTCTTTGAGAACTTTACCGCTCCGATACGTGCTGCCCTCGACAAGATGGGCATCAAGTATGATCTGAAGGCGCGTGTGAAGAGTCCTTATTCTATTTGGAATAAGATGCAGAACAAGCACGTCACCTTTGACGAAATCTACGATATTCTTGCTGTACGTATAATTTATACGCCGAAGGAACGCTCGGAGGAAATCAACGAGTGCTTCAAGATATACGTCGCAATCAGTCAGATATATAAGTCGCACCCCGACCGTTTGCGCGACTGGGTGAACCACCCGAAGGCAAACGGCTATCAGGCTCTGCACGCGACGCTCATGTCGAAGCAGGGTAAATGGATAGAGGTGCAGATACGTTCTGACCACATGGACGAGGTGGCAGAGCAGGGCTTCGCTGCCCACTGGAAGTATAAGGAGCAGGGACTGGAGTCGAGCGTAGAGACTGTTGATGAAGATTCGGAACTCAACAACTGGCTCTCTACTATCAAGGAAATCCTCGACGACCCACAACCCGACGCAATGGATTTCCTCGATACCATCAAGCTTAACCTCTTTGCAAGCGAGATATTCGTGTTCACACCGAAGGGCGAAATAAAGACAATGCCTGCGCAGTGTACGGCTCTCGACTTCGCTTTTCAGATACACACCTTCCTCGGTTCGCACTGCATCGGCGCAAAGGTGAACCACAAACTCGTGCCACTGAGCCACAAGCTGCAGAGCGGCGATCAGGTGGAGATACTCTCCTCTAAGTCGCAGCATGTGCAGGCGTCGTGGATAAACTTCGTGTTCACGGCGAAGGCGAAGCAGAAGATTATGGCGATATTGCGTCGCGACAATCGCGAGTTGCAGAAACGTGGCGAACAGATACTTGATGAGTGGTTGCGCAAGAACGAGCTTGAGATGACTACCCCCGTGCTCAATAAACTCTGCGATCTGCATGAGGCGAAGAAGCATGAGGACCTGTTCTTGATGCTCGGCAAACGTTCTGTCTTGCTCGGTGATAAGGATTTAGACGAACTGCGTGAACGTAAAACCGATCAAAATGGCGGTTGGCGCAAGTTCGTGCCGTTTCTCAAGAAGGGCGATAATAAGGAGGGTAAGAAGCCCCAACTGTTTGTTGTTGGCGAGGGCTTTAATAAGAAGAAGCCTGTCGTTATCAATGAGGAGAATATATCGCAATACATCTTCCCAACATGCTGCCACGCCATACCGGGCGATGACATCATGGGATATATCGATAACAAGAACCGCATAGAAATTCACCGCCGCGACTGCAGCGTGGCTTCAAAGTTGAAGGCAAGCTTTGGCAACCGCATCCTTGATGCGAAGTGGGATATGCATAAGGTGATGTTCTTCGATGCTACAATCGAGTTGCGTGGCATCGACCGCAAGGGTATGCTGCGCGAGATTTCGGAGGTCATATCTGACAAACTCGATGTCAATATGCACCGCATCACAATCTCGAGTGAGGATGGTATCTTCGACGGCACCATTGAGATTCGCGTTCACGATCGCAGCGAGGTTAGCGTCATCATGGATGAGCTAAAGAAGATTGAAGACCTCAAAGAGGTGTTACAGATATTATAAATATAAAATCCGCAATGCTTGTTGATTAGCATTGCGGATTTTTTTATGTGTGTTTGCCAGAGAAGGCATTCAAAGTGTACTTTCGTGACCTACTTCTTGCCGTTCACTTCGAGCGAGCATGTGATGCCACGGCGCATCATGTCCTTCATTGTTGGCTTCAAGCGGGTGAGGAAGCCTTCCCATGAGCGGTTCTGCTGCTTTGTCCAGCCGGCTTCGGCGAGAGCGATGGCGCGTGGGTAAGCCTGGTAGTAGATGCGCTCAACGGTCGGGATGCACTCGCTCCAGAGTGTGCCAGCCACACCGAAGAGGTTGTTCTGCTCAAACTTCTCGTCCATGCCCCACGCCGGGTCGAGCGAGTAGGCATCCTGCAATGTTGTTGCAGGCATACCCCAGTTCACTTCCGGCATGTCGCCTTTCGACATTGGGTAGTCGAAGTAGCAGTGCTCGCCCGGGCAGAGCATGATGCGTGCGTTGTTGCGTACGGCTGCGTCGAGTGCCTCCTGCGTCTGTCCGCTGCGCCATGCGAAGGTTACGCAACCATGTTGAATCTCCTTGAAGTCAGACTCGTACCAGAACATTGGTGTCTTGCCGTACTTGTCGCGCAGCAGTTCAATCATGCGGTCGAACAAGTAGCCCTGCAGACGCCAGTTCTCAGAGCGGTCGGTTGTCTTGATGCCGAGCTTCTGCTTCAGTGCCTGACACTTCGGGCAGTCGGTCCAGCAGTCGAGTGCCGGGTTACCAGCCTCGTCGCCACCGAGGTGTATGTACTTTGACGGGAACAGCTGTGTAACCTCCTTGAGCACATTGTCGATGAAGGTCATCACCTTGTCGTTGCCGGCACACAGAACGTTGTCAGATACGCCCCACATCTGCCATACCTTGTACGGACCTCCGGTGCATCCGAGTTCGGGATAGGCAGCGAGAGCAGCCTGCATGTGTCCGGGCAGGTCAATCTCCGGAACGATAGTGATGTAGCGGTCGGCTGCATACTTAACGATGTCGCGTATTTGCTGTTGTGTGTAGAAGCCGTCGTAAGGCTTGCCGTCGTACTTTTCGGCATCATATCCAATATGGCCAACCACAGTCTGGGCGCGCTTTGCACCAATCTTGGTGAGCAACGGATATTTCTTTATCTCGATGCGCCATCCTTGGTCGTCGGTAAGGTGCCAGTGGAAGCGGTTGATATTGTGCAGCGCGAGCATGTCGATAAACTGGCGTATTGAGTCGGCGGTAACGAAGTGGCGCGACACGTCGAGGTGGGTTCCGCGATAGGCAAAGCGTGGCGCGTCGGTGATGTGAACAGCTGGTATGCTCACTTGTGTAGCTTTGCCGTTGCAGAGTGGCAACGACTTGCGCAGAGTCTGGATACCGTAGAACACGCCCGCAGCCGAAGCGCCGGCAATACGAATCTGCTTGGTATTGGTGTCGAGCGTATAGCCTTCGGCATTGCTAATGTTTTTGTTGATAGACAAAACTATAGCAGTGCATCCTTTTGTCAGTTTGCCGATAGTGGGGCGAATGCCTGTGGCTTGCTGAATGTATGAGGCAAGCATGTTGGCGTTGCGTTTCATGTCCTGGCTGTTGGCTTGCAGGCAGATGACAGTATTGGCATTGAGCACGAAGGGGGCACTAGCGTCAGCAACGACCTGCTGTGGTTGTGGAATAATATTGAAGTCCGCAGTTTGTCCCATTGCGGTTGAGGGCAGGAGGAATGCCATAGCGGCAATGGCTCCTGTCAATAATTTCTGATTCATTGTTTGTTTAGTGAAATGTAGGTTTTATTATTATAATGGCTTATTAAAGCAGAATATTCTTTCCTATGCAAAATTATAGAAAAAAAACGAGACTAAATTATTAACGTCATTTCTTTTTCTGTGTATTCGGCAGAAAGCCAGCTATAATGCCCAATAGAGGCAGCAGGGAACTTACACGGAATATGAATTCTATGCTGGTTTTGTCGGCAAGCCATCCGAAGAAAGCCGAGCCGAGTCCGCCCAGACCAAACATCAGTCCGAAGAATATTCCGGCTATCATTCCAATCTTGTCTGGCATGAGGTCGGTAGCGTAAACTACGATTGACGAGAATGCCGAAGCGATAATCAGTCCGGATAGGAATGTGAATATAATGGTCCATGCGAGGTTGGCAAAGGGCATTGCCAACGCGAATGGGGCGGCTCCGAGTATGGAGAACCAGATGACGTATTTGCGTCCGAACTTGTCGCCCAGCATTCCACCTGCAACAGTGCCAATGGCAAAGGCTGCAAGAAACACGAACAGACAAATCTGCGAGGTCTGCACCGAGACACCGAACTTGTCGATTAGGAAGAATGTGAAGTAGCTCGTAATGCACGATGTGTAGAAGTATTTTGAGAATACAAGCATTACGAGAATGAACAATGCCCAGTATTTGGCACGCTTCGAAATATCGTTGTTCATTGTTGGGTTGCGCTGCTTGTGAACGGCTATGTACGCCAAACGTGCCTTATACCATGCGCCGAGTCGCACCATGATGAGTGCTGCAAGCAGTGCGGCGATGGCAAACCACGATATAGAGTGCTGTCCAAAGGGCAAGACGATGATGGCTGCAAGCAACGGTCCGAGAGCCGATCCTCCGTTACCTCCTACCTGAAATATGGATTGTGCCAGACTCTTTCTGCCTCCTGATGCCATCTGGGTGACTCGCGATGCGGTGGGATGGAATATCGACGAACCCAGTCCGACGATGCTTACCGCCAGCAGTATAAGCACATAATTCTCGGCAAAGGCGAGCAATAGCAGTCCGGTCAGCGTGAAGCACATACCAATAGACAATGCGTAAGGACGTGGATGACGGTCGGCATAGAGGCCCGTGAAGGGCTGCAGAATAGACGAAGTCATCTGGAAAATAAGCGTGATGATGCCTATCTGAGCAAACGAGAAACCGAACTTGTCCTTGATGATAGGGTAGATGGACGGTATGATCGACTGAATCATATCGTTGAGAAAATGCGAAATACCGCAGATTACAAGTATGGAATACACCGTACCTTCGGTCATTGTTGGGTTGCCCTTTATCTTGTTGCCTATTGATTTTATATTCATAATAATGTGTATAGAATTTTACGCTTGTGCAAAATTATAAAAAAATAGTCGTCTATAGTTGTGTTATTTGATAAAAAACTTGTGCAGGCTTCTCAGTCTGAGATTTTAATGTTAACTTTGTATTTGGCTTATTGTGTAATGAAGCCAAAATGCATAGTTAACATTAACGACAAATGATAGACCACGCTACTGTAGAAAGAATAAAGGATGCCGCAAACATTGTTGAGGTTGTTTCGGAGTTTGTCACGCTGCGACGCAGTGGAGCAAACTATAAGGGACTGTGTCCTTTTCACGACGAGAAGACCCCGTCGTTCTATGTTTCGCCTGCACGTGGCATGTGTCATTGTTTCAGTTGTGGTAAAGGAGGCAATCCGATAGGTTTTCTGATGGAGCACGAGCAGATGACTTATCCCGAAGCTCTGCGTTGGCTTGCCAACAAATACCATATCGAAATACGTGAGCGCGAACTCACCGACTACGAAAAGCGTGAGCAGAGCGAGCGCGAGAGTATGTTCATTGTCAATGAGTGGGCGATGAAATACTTCCAGGACAAGATGCAGAACGACCCCGACGGCATTGCAATTGGTATGCAGTATTTCCGCAGCCGTGGGTTTCGCGACGACATAATACAGAAGTTCCAGCTTGGCTACGACCTTGTCGACCGTCGTGCCTTCGCCGTTGCCGCACTCGGCAAGGGGTATAAGGAGGAGTTCATCCTAAAGACAGGCATATGCTACAAGAACGACCGTGGCGAACTGATCGACCGCTATGCCGGACGCGTTATCT
>OJML01001939.1_pt1 | contig 10325 bp, 5 predicted proteins | sample 1597221 | NCBI WGS metagenome assembly OJML01 (sample SAMEA2452123, study PRJEB22498) | human gut metagenome | biome: human feces; feature: human gut; material: feces | place: Australia | collected 2012 | reverse complement strand
AGCATCGTTCATCGCCACCAGCAACATGACCGACATCCTCGCCGACCCCTCGGGCAATCGCCGTTTCATCGGCATCGAGCTAACCGCGCCCATCGACACCAGTCGCGTGCCCGACCATCGTCAGCTCTTCGCCCAGGCACTGCAGCTCCTGCGCAACGGTCGTCGCAGCTGGTTCGACAAGGCAGAGACCGAGCAGATAATGCTCTGGAACCGACGTTACGAGATACAGGAACCCGCCGACCAATACTTCAGCCTCTGCTTCTCCGTCGCCGCCGACCCGCTCGACCCCGCTGCCGAGTGGCTCTCCACCGCCGAAATCTTCGACGTCATTAAGCAGAAGGTCGGTTCCTCCCTAAAAGCCAACACCCTCATCGCCTTCGGTCGTAAGCTCGCCAACATGCCAGGCATGCGCCGTCGCAAGTGCGAAACCTGCACGCGCTATCTTGTGAAGAGGGTAGGGCAGTAGGCTGGCATATAGCCCGTTCAGGCTGGAAGATAGCTCGTTCAGGCTGGAAGATAGGCTGGCAGATATCCATTTCTTAGCCATATCTTCCAGCCTTTATAATGTTGATAATGAGCGCTGTACAGCAATTCTGGAAGATCTGGCAGATTTTTTCACGCACTTGATATCTTGTTGATATTACTTACTATTTTTTGTTTTGTCTGAGTTACTCATAATAACTTCCTTGACCTTTACCACAATAACGGTAGGCTGACACAATAAAAACAATTGTTGCTACAAATCGTACCAACATGTAGTATTCATAAGGCAACGGGGGCAAGGCAAAGCAAAAGCAATACAGATAATACTCAAGCGGATGGACTTTAACGAGACAGAGACCAATGCTATATATTACGGCATCATGGCAACTGCATCAAAGCATAGATTTCACTTGACTCGGCAAAAGGAATAGAAACTGACACCAACAAATTCCTTGAAGGCGTGACTTGGGATGATTGCGGCAGCTTCCGCATAGGATGTGTAACTCATTAGACCAAATTATTTGCCAATGATGGGGTCGTTTATACCGAGCCCATCATCAATATTTTCTTTTTGTTCATTGACCACATGTCCTGCAGTGCTGATACATACGTCTCGCTTGCAGGTTCAAATGGATGTGTTGACCGACTTACAAACTGGGATGGTACGCAGAAAGTTGGGTTGGGAGCATCGACCAAGAGGAAAACACAAAAGCGTTGAAGATTTCTGCGTGTGTCGTATTATAGTTTTATCCGATTCTCATTTAGACAATACAGAAAACCCAACTTTGGCTATCTTTTTACCAAAATTGATATAAAAAACTTTTTTATATCATTATATTGCGAATTTTAGTACATTTATGCATGAGTCTGCATTTATTTTCATATCTTTGTTATCAGAATTTGGCAAATGTTTATACGCAAAGTCTGTCTTTCCACATAGGTCTTATGCTAGTATAATATTAGATAAATATGAATGTGAGACTGCTCGTTTTAATGACAAGACATACTAACAGGCAACTAACCCGACCAACGCTAAGCCTGATATGCGAAGGTCATAAATCAAGTTATAATTATGAATGTAAATTATTTCAGAAAGTAGCTTGAATCAGAGAGATGGATTCAAGCTGCTAAAAAGTTGTGGATGGTATCACAGCTAGCAACAAGTTTGTTGACCTTGAATGGAGATATGTAGCAGTACTGCTAGCAACCGAGCCTTGTGAATGAGATTTCTCTCAACTGCAATCTCCTAGGAGCTTACGAGGATGTAAAAGACTCAAAAAAGTATCACCGAAAGTAGGCACTTGGCTAACACTCTCGAAAAAGACTGACGCTGGTAGCAAATCTGGTCGGGGATAAAGGTTCGATTCCTTTAGTCAGTTTCTCTATAAATAGCCCCAACATATTAATTAAATGGGCTTTAATATTATTTGTTGCACCCCTCAAAAATAATCGTATGGCATTTATATCTAATATTCAACATTTTCTTACAGGAGTAGATATTGATAGTCTTATGCGGGAAATAGAATCCTTAAAAAAGGAAATATCTTCTGAAAAGAGAAAAATATTCAGGTATTCAACGTCGTTGACAGAAAAAAATAACAAAATCGAGTCTTTAGAGCAACAGAATGTTTCTTTATCTGAGGACGTGACTAGGGAGAGAAACAAATATTCTATCCTAGAAGGTAAAGCTGATGACCTAAGTAAAACCATAACAGAGCTAAAAAACGAGAATGAGATCCTTGGAATTTCAGAACAGAAGTTTAAAGATAAGTATGAGAAAACTACAAAGTCTAATGCTTCGTTAAATGGTAAGAACCTAGCCCTTACAAATAATGTAAAGGCACTTGAAGAAAAAATTACGCAGTTGGAGGCGATTCTGTTAAGACTGCAATCAGAGCTATCCGAGAAAGATACCAAAATATCGATGATGGGGGCTAACTATGATAAGCTCCAATCTGATTATAACAACAATAAAGAACAACTAGAGGAGGTAAACAGAACTATTGAAGGTGAAAAGACCGCAAAAAAGTTCTTAGAAGAGAATATAGCTCAGTTACAGGATGGGAATCGTATTCTATCCGAGAAATCCGATTCATTGCAAGTTGCTGTAGATGAACTAGCAAGTGAAAACAGCAGTTTAAAGGAAGAATCTGCCAAAGCAAAGGAAAAGATTGATCTTTTAACAGAAGAAAGTTCCAGTAAAGAAAGTGAGAAATCTGCACTACGCGAAGAATTAGATAAACAAAAGTCTGAAAATGATACTCTTCGGCAACAAATACAAGAGTTGCTTACAGAGAAAGAAGAGTTATCACCTTACATGTATCTGATTGAAGCAAAAAAAGAGCAGGAAGTAATTGAATCAGCGATTAAAGAAGCAAGAGAGAATTTGCAGAAATCATTGGATTCAGCCATGTCCATTTTGTCAACCATTAAACATGAAGAAGTAAAAAAAACATTAGAAGATGTTATAAAATCTTCACTTGAATTGGTTGATTCTGTTGATTGCACACTTGAAGAACTGAATGATTCAAAAAGATGTTTAGATTCTGCGTCTAATGTAGCAGAAGAGCAAGAAAAGAAACTGATTGAGCAAGAAGAATCTGAGCGAATACGCAGGGAAGAAGAGGAAGCTGAAAGAAAACATAAAGAGCAGGGAAAATCTGAGCGTTTGCTTAAGGAAGAAGAGAACGCAGAGCTGAAACGTAACGAGGAAGAAAATTATAAGGCTACTTCTGTAAATACAGATGAAGCCGTTGATGAAGTGTTTGAAGACGACACTCTACCTAACATATACGACATTGGTTTAGTACCTGCTGAAAAGTTGTCTATTCCAGAAGTGTATGATGTCAAAGAAGAAAGAATTGTAAATGCAAGAGATTTTTTCTCTCAACATGAGAGTGAATTAATTCTTTGGCGTCGAAATCTTCAAGAAGAGTACTTAATGGGGAATGCGCGTTTCATTTGCCAAGAATGTAAACAGCCAGTAAAAATAAATGGTCATAAGTTGCAAAGAGGAAGAGTATGTTACTTTGCACATTTTAAAGATTCTGATGATTGCCCATACAAAACTGGTACTAACAGGACAAAAGAGGAAATAGAAAGGTTAAAGTATTCTCTGGTACAAGAAAGTGAAAGGCATAAGCGCTTAAAGGCTGTAATTGCATCTGCACTGGAGGGAGAAAAAAGTAAATCAATGGGAGTCGGAAAAGTTGAATGCGAGAAACGCATCAATAGCGAAATTCCATATCTTAAATGGAGGCGTCCAGATATATACGCAGAATATAATGGCCGTAAATATGTGTTTGAGCTACAACTTTCTACGACATTTGTTAGTGTAATTGTGGATAGAGATATTTTTTATCGATTAAATGATTACAATATAATATGGGTATTTAACTTTGAAGACAACAAAGAATACGTTAGCTTGCATAATCTTATGTGCAAGGACATCTACTATGCCAACAAACGTAATATTTTTATTTTTGATGCAGATACAGAAGAATTGTCAAAAGAAAGAGGCGAACTTGTTTTAAAATGTCGTTGGCTTGATGAGAATGGAGTGTGGAGTAGCGATGAGTTCGTAACATTGGATATGTTCCAATATGATGAGGAAAACCACAAACCATTCATAATGGATGCAGATAAAGCATATCTTGAAAAACATCCAGAATATGTTGAACGTAGAAAGCAACTTGAAAATTCTCGCGAAGATATTTTGAAGGCTTTAATGGCACGCCAAAAGCATGAAGAAGAGCTTGAAAAAAAGAGGAACACAGAGTGTACCAACCTTCAATTGGAATTATTGAATACAGACAAATGTGTAGAACGTTTTCGTAATGGAACAAAATATGGCTACCACTTTGAAGGTACAACAATTCTTCCTGCAAAATACACAAGTGCGGAAATTATTGGTGAAAATGGCTATGCAAAAGTGGGATTCAATAGAAAAATTGGATTGGTAAGAAAAGATGGTAAGGAAATCGTACCTGTTGAATATAAGAATATAGATATAATAAACAGCCAACATGGGATTGTAATGGCTTCATACAAGCGGGTTGATCTCTGGTTGGGAGATGAATATTTCTCTTTGAGGAGCGATTATGATGATAAAAAGCAATCAATTATAAAGGAAGATGAGAATGGTAAAACGAATTATATACTTCAAACCAATACATATAGTTATTCTTATTCTCAAAGTTACTATGGAGACCACCCAATCTGTCACAAAGATTGGTCAGGTTTTTCTAAATCAACACTTTTTACTGTTGTTGAAGAGAAGGAATTTTGCATCATATGGATTAACGAGAAAACGTATTTGTTGTCAAAGAATCGTCTTTCTGCAGTGAACGGAAGTTATTCTGACATAAAATCGATTGGCTTTGACCAACTTTTCATTGCAAAAGATTTGAGTACTGAGTTATGGGGGGTCATTGATCTACAGGGTAATGTCGTAACTGAATTCAAGTATGCAACACTTATCCCAACTGAATCCGAATACCTAATAGCCCAATATGAAAAAGAATCTGCAACTTATGGTATGATTGATTATCAAGGTAGGGAATTCATAGAGCCTCAATATGAAGCATTAATATATTTGACCCCAGAGCGTTTCGCTTTCAGAAAGAACCTTTTATGGGGTATTTGTGATCGTATGGGTAATATCGTTCATGAGGAATCTTTCACCTGTATTAGAAGAACAGCGTCGGGAAGTATTATGGCATCGACTTTAGAGTCGTATTTTACAAAATGGAAGGTTGAAAATAATGTCCCATCATATAATGATAATGTTATGTTATGTTCTGTAAATGATGATGGTGAAATTGTCTATACGGAAAAAAATATAGGGCAATATCATGTTAGGCATTCGGGGAATTTGTATTCAATATTGTCGTCAAATAGTGAAGAGTTTGTCAGTTATAGCCTTTCTGATGTTTTATTTGTCTCTGAAACAGCAGCTATAATAAAAAACACCGATGGTGAATCTGGCTTATTTGTGAATGGAGAATATGAGTATTTCGACGGATGTGAAGAAATTGAACATTTGTATGGAGAAATATTCAAGTTGATATTTTACGATGGAAATATCAAATTATATTCCTCAGAAGTGAAAAAGACATCAGAGAATAGCTTTATGGACATTACCCATATCGTGGATGAAATGCTTGTCGTAAAAATACAGGGGGCATCATGCGACTATTCTAATTCCTATAAAAACGTCTATCAATTATATAAGGGCATAGATCGATTATCTTCCGAATGCTTTTCGTCGGTTGTACTATTGGATAATGGCTATATTGCATTGCAGAAATATGGTATTGGATATAATGTAAAACCTACATGGAAATTAGCAAATAAAGATTGCACCTATTTGAGTGATAGGGAATATGACTCCATTATAGAAGCTAACGATGAATTATTTAAAGTCAGCATTGACGGGTCTGAGGGCATTGTTGATTTGAATGGCAATGCCATCGTAGAAAAAAACTATTGTGACAACGGGCTTATTCTAACGCGTTGTTTTGCAGATAGGGGACTGGAAGATGCAGATGGAACTGTTATTCTATCCTTGGATGAACATTTTTCTAGCATTGAATTCCTCGGAGATACGCTTCTAAAAGTCTGCAAGCAGAACAAGTATGCATTGTTTAGCATTAAGGGTGAAACTCTTACAGATTTCAAATATACTGATATTTTATGCAGAGAAGATGGAACTATCCAAGCGACTCGCAATAATAGTGTCGGCTGTTTAGATGTCAATGGTAATGAAATAGCTGATGTGAAAACATTTGCTGGTGGATATTTGAAGTCATCATATGGAGACTATTCTGTATTTAATGATGTTGGTGAGATTGTTATTCCAACAGGGTATTCAAAAATAGAAATATTGGATAATGATGGTATTCTGGCTTTATGGAAGGGAGATAAGGTCGCAATTGGTAATATTGCCAATGAAAAGACGGAGTTAGTATACGAGTCTGTCAGATCTATTGGCAATGGTTTTTATGTCGTATCTCGAACCATCTCAAAAAAAATACGAGTTCGCCATACAGGCTATGGTTATAGAGGAAATCCATATACTTATTACACTTCGGATAATAAGAAAGAAAAAAAATATGGTATCATTGATAGAATTTTACGTATAGTCATCACATGTAAATACTCTTCAATATCAGATTTTGACGATAAGCAAAACCTAACGACAACAAATACTAATGGTGAAAAGAAGACTATATCGTTACAAAAATTGAAAAAGAAAGCTTCTCATGTATTAGAATTGTCAGTTGGAACGGAATATGATGCCAAAGTACAAGCTTTCATGCCAATAGGTCTAATTATTAAAATTCAAGGTAAATCATTTGTTGTACACAAAAAGTATCTGTTCAAAGAGAAAAAGGTTTTTAAAAAGGGAGAATATTTCATCGCTAAGTATTTAGGTATAGATGAGAATGGTTACCCTATTTGGGAGACAAAATTAAACCAATCTATGGATACAGAGTGAATAATAATAAAAACTGTCTTTGAACATGTTATACATACCTGTAAAAAAGAGCAAGGACAAGTGATTAAATAACCGAAATAGGATCTTGTTGAAAAAATATAATATGACAGAATACGGTCTACAACAATATCTCCTTCTGGAGTACCCACAGGAGAATGCACGATGTGGATGTTTTTTTTCACAAATGGAGTGATACGTTTTTGAAAGATGCATACTGTGATATAAAATCTTATTAATATGGCACTCGCAATAAACATAAACGATCTGCTTAACAAGCAGAAAATAGAATCCAACCGCATTGAGTTTAAGAAAGGTTGGAATCCAGAGAGTATTTATCATAGTATATGTGCTTTCTACCGTCTTTGAAATCACTGATAATCGTTTGACGTTCTTGGTAACTATTCCAGTTCATGAAGTGTGTGGTGAAAGTTCGGAAACTGACGTACTTGGTTCGAAAACTCATCATGAAAGTTCGGAGAGGAAAATTGATACAATGTAATATGTATATTGTTGTACAATACAAAAAACGTAGCGGAGACTCTCCGCTACGTTTTTATTTATAGTAAATGTCAATAGTTTGCTATTGCAGATGTAGCGATGTCGACATCTTGACGGCTCACCATCTCAACCGTCTGAAGTCCTGAAGCAGGGCTATAGAAATTAATCTTCCAATGCACCGATAATTTCGCTTACAGAAGAGCAACCGTGATTGTCGAGCCAGTTGTTGATGCCGTCGCGCACCTTGATGGTTACTTTTGTTTTACCTGAGTTACTCATAGTAACTTTAAAGGATAGGAGGAATTTCTTCTTGTGAATCAACATAGAAAAAATCCACGAACAAAGCGAATATATCAGGCTCATTGGTTCTTCCGAAAGTAAAATTATACAATTTCTCTCAGACTAAAAAATAAATGTTAAACATTTTTTATGGTAGCCTTCACTTTTCTGTATAAACAACCTTCTATTTCATATATTCGTATATGAAGATTGGAAAAGAGTTTAATATGGCAACACTTCTATTAGGTTTGACATAGAGCAATATTTGCTTTTCGAATATTGATAACTGATTGATTACTGACTTCTCTAAAGGCATAGTATTTGCTCCAGTTATGAGTAAGTTTGCTTTGCTGATATTCATCTGTTTAAGATATTGCCAATTGTCTTTCACCTTCATATATTTTTCTTTGGTCGGCGTTTCGCCATCCTTGAACAATATGTGGTCGAGATTGTTGTATGCCGAAAAATCACGAGCCAGGCGTTTGAAGTCCTTGCACTCTTCTCTGCTTACAATATAGTTAGCATAATCGGTGTCTGGAAGTTCCTTGGTATAGCGGATGGACTCAATCATCGGGTAGTTGATGTAGAGTTTTCCGTTCTCGGTTTCGTCTGCAAACAATGTCAGCATCTCTTCTACTCTTCGATTGATCTCTTCAAGCGAAAGGTGTGAGTTTTGGAAGTCATAGTCGAAAAATAGGAATATTTCCGAAATGTCTGAACTTCTGATGCCGTTCAAGGTGGAGTCGCCTCTTGCTGCCAAACGTTCTCGCATGACGGAAACAACATCTCCACCATCTTCATATTCCTTCAGCTCATTGTAAAGATCGTATATGTTGTTCCCGAAAGAACAAATGATATTGTCATTCACCTTCGGGAAATAGAGTCTTTCCAATGTTCTATACAGGCGCGGCTCACGCTCATCGCCTTCAAATATAAATAGAATCATAAACCAAAAGTTCCGCCTCGATACAGTTTCTCCAAATTATGAGCAAAACGAAGTTCTTTGTTCGTCAAGTCACAAATAGCCTTTATTTCGTTGTTTCTAAGAATAAAGAAGCAGTCTGGACGAAGCAAGTCATTAGAAAGAAGGAAGGTGTCGTGGGTGGTTACGAACACCTGGTTGTTGCCTTCAAACAATCGCTTGCAAATTTTATAGGAAAGTTCGTGATGGTAGAAAGCATCAAACTCGTCGATGAAGACGAACGAAGCGTTGTCCATCTCTTTCAGCCAATAATACTGCAACTCCAGATTCCTTGTGCCGGTGGATGCAACCCATTGGAACGGAATTCTCACACCGTTCATCATGCAGAAGAGAATGTTATCGCCCTGTGTGTTAGGTGCAAACTCATACTCTTGACCGCTTACTTCTTTCAAATAAGCAGCAAAGTCGTCAGCAAGGTTGTTTTTTACGATATACTCTTCCACGTTGCTGCCACCTTCTTTCAATCCAATGAATTCGCGATAATCGAGACTTCTGAAGAACAGCATATTCTCTACGAAATCACGGAGTTGCAGCAAGGCATGGTCTTTGGGAAATGGTACAGAACCTAACAGATAGTTTACTATAGAAATATTGTTGGCACTGTCTTTAAGATTCTGGATGGCAACGGCTGTCAAGCCAAAATCTTCGGAAATTGCAAGTTCTTTTTTGTCTTTAACAAGAACTTCTTTGTTGTCAATAGTCAGCTTTTCGCTAATAATATCGCCTTTAAGTTCCGATGCCACTTTACTGTAATTGTATACAACCACATGCCCGTCGAAAGCAAAGGTGTAATCGAATTCAACGGGCTCGTTGTGGCATGATGCACAAGCATAGTTAAGATAGTAATCAGGCTTCTTCCACTTGTGAGAAAGATGGTTTGCGATATCGAATATTGCCAATCCGAAATTTGACTTACCGGCTCCATTCGGTCCGTAGATAATGCCATTCTTTATAATGCCATTACGTACAGCATCATTATTGAACGTATAATTGCTTGGATGAGACAAGTCCCACTCGATACGATTCTTAAACCCTCTATAGTTCTTAACTGCGAATTTCGTTAACATGACAATATTTATTAGTTAATTATCTTGACAACAAAGATACATAAAAATGTGTTGTCCGTAAAAAAACTACGGCGCGAATTGCGCTCTTATACTGATATTTAACATTTATAATCGCTTTTTATCGTTTTTGCGTCTAAAAACTACGGATTAAGCATGAACTTGTATAGATACAAAAAACGTAGCGGAGGGTCTCCGCTACGTTTTTATTTATAGTAAATGTCAATAGTTTGTCATTGCAGATGTAGCGATGTCGACATCTTGACGGCTCACCATCTCAACTTTCTAATACCCTGAAGCAGAGCTATAGAAATTAGTCTTCTAATGCACCGATAATCTCGCTTACTGAAGAGCAACCGTGATTGTCGAGCCAATTGTTGATGCCGTCGCGCACCTTGATGGTTACGGCGGGGTCGAGGAAGTTGGCGGTGCCAATCTCGATGGCTGTTGCGCCAGCCATGAGGAACTCGATGGCGTCCTCTGCGGTGCAGATGCCGCCAAGACCTACTACCGGAATCTT
>OJML01001932.1_pt1 | contig 10338 bp, 6 predicted proteins | sample 1597221 | NCBI WGS metagenome assembly OJML01 (sample SAMEA2452123, study PRJEB22498) | human gut metagenome | biome: human feces; feature: human gut; material: feces | place: Australia | collected 2012 | reverse complement strand
GCTGGCGCAACTACCGGTTTCGTGTGCATATCGGACTCCAAATAACATACACCATTGGAATCGATTTTCAATTGCCCTACACCTTCCACAACAAAGCAACCACGTTCCGTAACACTTTTTTTAATTTGAGACACATACTCGGCAATCACTCCGTAAGCCTCTTCGCTGCTCAATCCATAGGTTGCACTGAGTTGACCGGCCAATACGCCATCATCCTTTCTCAAGAAGGAGACAAAAACGACACCACCGTCTGTATCTCGATGTAAAAATGCTCCGAACTGCGGAATTACAATACGTTTACCCGCTTTCAGGTAATCGGCTATAATTTTATTAACCATATGCTTACCATAACATTTAACTTGTGACACAATGCAAGGTACGCCCACATTGTCCCACTGGACACCATTTAACAAAAATAGCCCTTTTTCTCAATAGAAACAAGCTATTCACCTCAAATTGGCTCACAAACAGTAACACATAATAAAACACATAGCAAACAGAAACCATACCAATCTGATACACTGATCTTCATGTTGGCTGGCATAAGCTCTTCGGAACACAAAGACATTGCGAACACAAAATCCCGGGCTATTAACTGGAATATGGGGACGATCGCCAAGGCAGACTACAAAGCAGATTCCGTAATGTACAATTAATCCAACCTCCAAACGTAAATTAACCGATTGAATACATATTATTTTAGGCAAAAATTGCTTTTCACAAAAAGTTTCCCCTCCTTTGCAGTGCAGTTTGCACTAAAGTAGCTTTGCTACATTGGTAAAATTTTATCAATGTAGCGAAGCCGGATTAACCTAAACATCCATAAACTAAAGATGAAAAACAAATACATCGATCTGATTGAACAGACCTTCGAATTCCCTCAGGATGAGTTTTCGGTTAAGGACAATGAGTTGAATTTCCATGATATTCCGCTGATGGATATCATCAAACAATACGGCACACCGCTCAAAATCACCTACCTCCCCAAGATTACCTCGCAGATTCAACGAGCCAAACGTCTTTTCAATGTAGCGATGGCCAAAGTGGATTATCAGGGAACGTACAACTACTGCTACTGTACGAAAAGTTCCCATTTTTCCTTTGTTCTGGAAGAGGCGCTCAAAAACGATATTCACCTCGAAACCTCCTCGGCATATGACATCCATATCATCCGGGCGCTGTATGACGGTGGGTTGATCAACAAAAGCAGCTACATCATCTGCAATGGCTTCAAACGCCCGCAGTATGTAGAAAACATTGCCTCATTAGTCAATGACGGATTCGAAAACACCATTCCAATTTTGGACAACAAACGTGAATTGAATCTGCTCGACAACGCTATCAACCGCCCGTGTCAGATCGGTATCCGTATCGCATCGGAGGAGGAGCCGAAATTTGATTTTTACACCTCGCGTTTGGGTATCCGATACAACGACATTCTCGAATTCTATCAGAGCCGAATCAAACCCAATAAGAAGTTCAAGCTAAAGATGTTGCACTTCTTTATCAATACGGGTATTAAAGATACAGCCTACTATTGGAATGAATTGAACAAGTGCCTGGGGATCTACTACGAGTTGAAAAAGATCTGCCCGGAACTCGATTCACTGAATATCGGAGGTGGCTTCCCGATCAAGAATTCGCTGGCCTTTGACTACGACTACGAGTACATGGCTGAAGAGATTGTATCCCAGATCAAACACTTCTGTGAACAATCCGGAATTCCTGAACCAAATATCTTTACTGAGTTTGGATCATTCACAGTTGGAGAGAGTGGAGCAACTCTCTTTTCGATTATTAATCAAAAGCAGCAGAACGATCGGGAGCGCTGGTATATGATCGACAGCTCCTTCATGACGACCCTGCCGGACATCTGGGGAATCAAACAGCGTTACATTTTACTGGCAATCAACCACTGGGACCTGGAGTACCAGCGTGTATTCCTCGGAGGTCTGACCTGCGACAGCGAAGACTTCTACAACGGAGAGTCCCACTCCAATGCCATCTTCCTGCCTAAATTGGTAGATGAAACGCAATACATCGGCTTCTTCCACACTGGAGCCTACCAAGAGTCTCTCGGAGGTTACGGAGGCATCCAACACTGCCTGATCCCTGCTCCGAAACACATCATCATCGATCGCGACAAAGACGATAACGAATATTATACCCGTCTCTTTGCCAAAGAGCAGAGCTATCGGTCCATGATGCGTATCCTGGGCTATTAATATTCCCTATAAGAAAAGAGAAGGCGATCCGTTGGATCGCCTTCTCTTTTTTATTGCACTCACTGGGCCATATCGGAGACACTACAAGCTCCCCAGTCCCCAGTACGCCACATTCAACATTGTCGCCTACTGCATATTTTCGATTTTATTGAGCATCTTCAAAGTTGCCTTGATCGCAGCTTCGGTCTGGTCAGCATCCAAGCCCCGCGTTTTGAAACTTTGGCCGCGATATTCCCAACTAATAAAGGTCTGAACAAAGGCATCAGTGCGACCTCCTGGAGGAATCGTGACGGCATAATTGGTCAACATCGGGAAATCGCGATGCAGATGATCCTTGTATATTCTGCGCAACGCTTTCATGAAGGCATCGTACTGACCATCACCCGAAGCGGTCTCCTCATAATCGGCATCGTTGATGCGAATCTTAAGCGTCGCAACTGGATGAAGTCCCTGTCCCAATGAGAGGTTATAGTTGAGAATGTGCACTTTGTTCTCCTGTACCTCCTGCCGCAAAATATCAGCAATGATATAGGGCAGATCATCGGAGGTGACCATCTGTTTTTTATCCCCCAGTTCGATGATGCGATCGGTAACTTTACGCATCGATTCATTATCCAACTCGATACCCAATGCCTGCAAATTCTTCAGGATATTGGCCTTACCGGAGAGTTTACCCAACGCATACTCCCGTACACGGCCAAAACGTTCGGGCAGCAGATCGTTGTAGTAGAGATTATCCTTGTTATCTCCATCCGCATGGATGCCAGCACATTGTGTAAACACATTCTCTCCGACAACCGGTTTATTGGGTGGAATGCGTACACCGGTATAGGTCTCAACCACGCGGCTCACATGGTTGATTTTTCGCTCGACAACTCCGTTAGGACATGTGAGCTGATCATTCAACACTGCAATCACACTGGACAAAGGTGCATTTCCGGCCCGTTCACCCAAGCCATTGATGGTAGTATGGACACCTTGTACACCCGCTTTGACCGCCGCAAATACATTCGCAACTGCCAGATCGTAGTCGTTATGCGCATGAAAATCGAAATGGACATCCGGATAACGGCGTACCATTTCACTACAAAATGCAAAGGTGTTGTCCGGATTGAGAATACCCAGCGTGTCGGGAATCATGAAACGACGGATCGGTTGATCCTTCAGGGAGTCCATCATGGCATATACATATTCGGGCGAATGGATCATCCCGTTGGACCAATCTTCCAAATAGATATTCACCGCAATACCCATAACCGTTGCCTGGGCAATCACCTCGCGAATATCGGCTGCATGTTGCTCTTGAGTTTTACGCAGCTGGTATGTACAGTGCTTCTGCGACCCCTTGGCCAACAGATTAAGCACTTTACAACCGGTCGATGCAATCCAATTCAACGACACCCCATTATCGACAAACCCCAACACTTCAATCCGATCCAAAAAGCCTTGTCGTTTGGCCCAAGCCGCAATTCGACTTGCACACTCGGCCTCACCCTCCGAAACGCGCGCCGATGCGATTTCAATTCGATCAACGTGCAATTCATCGAGTAACAATTTGGCGATACTCAACTTTTCGCGGACTGTAAATGAGACTCCGGAGGTTTGTTCCCCATCACGGAGCGTAGTATCCATTATTTCGATCATCATCGTAACATTCAATCTTTGCAAAGATACAAAACTGCCCCACTTCACCAAGAAAACGAGAGACTATCTCACTTTGCACACAGGTTTATGAAGAAAAAAACTCCGGCCGATCGAAATCGGGCCGGAGAGAACTATGGTCAATCGTATCCCTATGTGCGCGCTGCTTCGAAACGCTCGATTTCAGGACGAATGCTCATCAGATAATCGACATCATCATAACCGTTGAGCAGACACTCTTTTTTATAACCGTCAATATCAAACGATGCAGACTTACCGGTTGACAGAATCGTAAAGGTCTGTTTTTCAAGATCCACTTCAAATTTGGCTGCTGCATCCGCCTTAATTGCGGCAAAAATCTCATTGAGGAACTCCTCGCTGACACGGATTGGCAACAAGCCGTTGTTCAAGGCGTTGTTGCGGAAGATATCGGCAAAGAAACTCGATACGACCACTCTGAAACCGTAATCAAAGATAGCCCACGCAGCATGCTCACGCGACGACCCGCAACCAAAGTTTTTCGCAGCTACGAGGATCTCTCCACCATAACGTTTGTCATTCAAAGGGAAAGTGGCAATAGGGTTCCCAGCCTTATCATAACGCCAATCTCGAAACAGGTTATCCCCAAAACCTTTACGTTCAACCGCTTTGAGGAAACGGGCCGGAATGATCTGGTCGGTATCGACATTTTCGATCGGCAGCGGCACTGCGGTCGAAACCAACTTCGTAAATTTAGGTATAGACATGATTTTACTTTTTTATTTTCCGATTAAACACTCCGGCCTACAAACCGAATACTTCACGCGGATCGGCAATACAACCGGTCACGGCAGCGGCAGCTGCTACCAGCGGACCCGCCAACAGGGTACGAGCTCCAGGCCCTTGACGACCTTCGAAATTACGATTCGAGGTTGAAACACTATACTTACCGGCTGGGATCTTGTCTGCATTCATGGCCAAACAAGCTGAGCATCCCGGTTGACGCAACACGAAGCCAGCCTCTTCGAGAATCTTATCCAACCCCTCAGCACGAGCCTGAGCCTCGACCTGTTTGGATCCCGGTACCAACCAAGCGGTTACGTTGGGAGCCTTTTTACGCCCCTTAACGGCCATGGCAAACTGACGGAAATCTTCGATACGGCCATTGGTGCAACTACCAAGAAATACATAGTCGATCTTCTTGCCGAGCATCGGCTCACCACTATGGAAGCCCATATAGTCGAGCGCTTTGTCGAAGCTGACCTTATCGCTTCCGCTCAATCCTTCACCCGAAGGTACCGTAGCCGTCACAGCCACACCCATACCCGGATTGGTTCCATAGGTAATCATCGGCTCAATATCGGCTGCATCGAACGTGTATTCCATATCAAAATGGGCATCCGGATCTGAATAGAGCTCTTTCCACCGCTCAACAGCCTTATCGAAATCTGCACCCTGCGGAGCGTGTTTACGACCTTTGACATAATCGAAAGTGGTCTGATCCGGGGCAATCATACCGCCACGTGCACCACACTCGATACTCATGTTGCATACGGTCATACGCTCCTCCATCGAGAGGTCACGGATTGCCTCACCGGCAAACTCAATAAAGTGGCCCGTTCCACCCGAAGCCGAGATTTCCGAGATGATATACAAAATGATATCCTTGGCCGTAACGCCCTTTTTGCGTTTACCATTTACGGTAATGCGCATCGCCTTGGGTTTGGGCTGGAGAATACACTGCGAAGCAAAAACCATCTCCACCTCCGAAGTTCCGATACCGAAAGCAACTGCACCAAATGCACCGTGAGTCGAGGTATGGCTATCTCCACATACGATCGTCATACCGGGCTGAGTAAAGCCCTGCTCCGGACCGATAATGTGTACAATGCCATGACCGGGACTTCCCAGCGGAAAGTATTCAATACCGTTCTCTTCGCAGTTGCGACGGAACGATTCGAGCTGATTACGGCTCTGCTCTTCAGCAACCGGCAAGTGCTGATCGACAGTCGGCACGTTATGATCAGGTGTTCCGGTCGTCTGAGCCGGACGAGCCACCTTCAATCCCCGTTTTTTCAATCCGAGGAATGCCACCGGAGAGGTTACCTCGTGAATATAATGACGATCGATGTACAGTACACTACGTCCTCCATCCAATTCGCGGACAACGTGTGTATCCCACACCTTGTCAAATAATGTCTTTCCCATGTATGTTTTTATTTCGACGTTTGTTTACTATTCACTTTTTTTTGGCAGTCACTCCCAACAAATTCAGGGCATCAACAAAGGCCTCCACCGAAGCCCGAACCGTATCGGTATGAGCTGCAAAACCATGTACACAATTTTCACCACAGCACGTGCGCATATGGACACGTCCCACATCGTCACTTCCTTTATTCATCGCCTGAATCAAGAATTCGGTAATCATAACTTTCTGATCAACCAAAGACTTGATTGCGCGAACCGCTGCGTCAACCGGACCATTGCCCGTACTGGTTGCCGTGTACTCCTTGCCACCGATCTCCAAAATCACCGTAGCGGTCGGCAACAAAGTTCCCGAAAGTACCTGGAGATATTTCAATTTCAGATGTTTTTGAATCTTCTCACCGGTCGTATCACCTACCAGGTAGAGCAGATCATCATCCCGAATATCCTTTTTCTTATCGGCCAATGCCAGGAATTTTTCATAAACGGTATCCAAATCTTTTGGTTCCAGCTTAAATCCCAGCATCTCCAGACGATGGTGCAATGCAGCACGACCACTACGAGCCGTCAGGGCAATAACCGACTCATCCAACCCAACATCCTTCGGATCGATAATCTCGTAATTGGCACGATCCTTCAGCACGCCATCCTGATGAATACCCGATGAATGGGCAAAGGCATTACGTCCCACAATGGCTTTGTTTGCCTGTACCGGCATATTCATCAAGCTCGACACCAATCGGCTCACCGAGGTGATCTGTTTGGAGTTAATGTCGGTATCGATTCCCAAATGTTTATGACAACGCAAGGCCATGACCACCTCTTCCAACGAGGTATTGCCGGCCCGTTCGCCAATACCGTTAATGGTCACTTCGACCTGGCGAGCTCCATTGATCACCCCCGATAGTGAGTTGGCAGTCGCCATACCTAGGTCATTATGGCAGTGCGTTGAGATGATTGCTTTATGAATGCCATCTACATGCTCCATCAAATAGGCGATTTTCGCTCCATATTGAGAAGGAAGGCAATAACCCGTCGTATCGGGAATATTGACAACGGTGGCACCAGCTTTAATCACGGCTTCGACAACCCGAGCCAAATACGCTTCATCGGCACGTCCAGCGTCTTCTGCGTAGAATTCTACATCTTCAACAAATTTTTTGGCATATTTGACGGCAGCGACAGCACGTTCGATAATCTCTTCGGGGTTTGACTTCAACTTCGAATAGATATGTTCATGCGAGACACCGATTCCTGTATGAATTCGTTTATGCTTCGCCAACGCAAGGGCATCGGCGGCTACATCGATATCTTTGGCAACGGCACGCGTCAATGCACAAATTGTGGGATGAGTAACGGCTTTAGAGATCTCGCGGACGGAATTGAAATCGCCAGGACTTGAGATCGGGAACCCAGCCTCAATAATATCGACACCCAGAGCCTCAAGGGCACGGGCCACTTCGATCTTTTCAACAGTATTGAGTTGGCAACCGGGGACCTGTTCACCATCTCGCAAGGTTGTATCGAATACAAATAATTTTTCGCTCATGCTATATGATGTTGCTGTTTAATCAAATTTGGCTGTATGCAAATGTATTCGAAAAGTGCCAAGAACGACACGCTCCCCAAAGAGATTTACGACACCAAAACAAGATAAACAGAGCATCAACTATTTGAAATACAATAAAATTATTTAATATTAACAATAATAATACTACGATTCCTAAGATATTTCTCATATTAAATTCTATGCATAGACTTAAAGATTAAAATATCACTATTTTGTACAACCCAATATTGAAGCCACCTAAAACTCAGTTTTTTAGTAGGGATGTAGCAGTGTAGAAGTAATATGCTAATCCACTCCAAAAGAATATTGTTCATCTTATACAATAATATAAGCATATTGTGTGACAAAGATACGACATAAACTTCCTTCAGCATATACATAGAGATGTATAGCCACAAACAATACGGCAATATCAATGTCAACAATCAAAATACATTCTGTGAAACACAATATATGCTTTAACTTGCATTCTAAAGGATGGTGATTTCTAATTATTGATTATATTTGTAATACACATGCAAAACAAGACAAATATGTAACAAGACTGTAAAAATATACATACATAGATAGCGTTAGCTTTTTTCGTGCCTTTTGAAACTTGGTCGTTTTAGGTAGCACATGAATAAAAGTTGACGCCTGCGTTGCTGCTTTGGCGGTACACGTGGGCTTCATTCAATTATTTGTGCTACAGGTAGACCAAGACCTCAAAAGGCAAGTAAAAGAATACAAGCCCGCGTTTTTTATTATACCCCCTTAAATACAGCAACACCATGCCAGCAAACGAACAATGTCATTCTCCATGAGATCTACGTATCAAAATACGAATCAGAAAACTATACGATCAATAACTACATTCATATTTTAAACAGTAGAAATCATGTCAGATAATCAAAAGAAACAATGTATAGTATGCGCACAGCCCATCTATAAAGATGCAAAAATATGCCCCTATTGTGGAACGCAACAACCACCACCTAAAAGCTCGTCTGGTTGCTCTACTATAATCGGGGGGTGCTGTAATTGTTTTCATTATTCTAGCAATAGCAAGCAAAACATGCTCGTCTTCTAACTCTAAGACAATATCGCAACAACCGATACAAACGGAAGTAAAAACAAATCAACAAGTAACACCGGTGCTACCAAATGATACAAAGAATAGTTACTCCACATCCGTCTCAAAACCAAGTAACACAACTCAAAGCAGGCATAACATGCCTTCTACGATCGTGGACAACTCTACTACACAAGCTAGCACCAAGACACAAACAGAAGACATAAGATCCCTACAAAAGACAGACAACCAAAACACTACAACATCATTCAAAGAAACACATCAAGAAATAAATCAACAAGAAAATAGCAAAAAGGAAGAAAGACAAAGAAAGAAACAAGAACGCAAATTGAAAAAACAAGAGAAGAAAAACAGACAGACTGAATAAAACATTAGGTCACATTGCCCAATAATTGATACTAATAAAAAAACATATTGATATAATAAAGCGTCGCTATTTTACATGGCGACGCTTTATTTTGTCTTTGTCATGAATTACTCCTAATACACGAATGCACAGAACTTTGAAATAAATCACCAATTATAATGATTTCGAATATCAAGACTACAAGGTTCTTTACGCACGGCTGAAACAAATTTACAGCGCTTCTGATCCCAACAATAGACGGGCTTGATCGATCGCGGCCTGTGTTACAGCCGACCCACTCAACATTTTAGCGATCTCCGTTACCCGCTCATCGGCTGTAAGTTCACGAATGCGGGTCTGGGTCCCCGACGGAGTATCCTCTTTATACACAAAGAAATGATGATCACCTTTCGAAGCAACTTGAGGCAAATGGGTAATATTAATGACCTGCAGTTGTGCCGCCAAAGCCGTCACAATCTCACCCATCTTATCGGCAATAGCCCCAGACACCCCGGTATCGATTTCATCGAAAATGATCGTCGGCAACTGCATGTGACTGACAACAAGTGCTTTCAATGCCAACATCAAACGAGACATCTCACCACCCGATGCCACCTTCTCAATGGGTTGCAACGCAGTATTGCGATTGGCCGTAAACAGAAAGCGAATCACATCCGCACCATCAGCACGCAATTCGTCGGCCGGAGAGATCTCAATCTTCAATTGCGCAGAAGCCATTCCCAATCGCGACAACTGCTCCATAATATGTTTCTCGATCTTTGGAGCCGTCTTTTTGCGTTCGGCAGTAATCGTCGCTCCCATATCACGAGCCTCTGTCTGCAAGGTTTCGATCCGTTGTGAAAGCGTCGTCAATCGCTCCTCGTACGAATCAATACTATTTAACCGCTCGGCATATTCAGCCTGCAACGCCAACAACCCGGAGACTGAATCGGTCTTATGTTTCTGTTGCAATGAATAGATCAGATCCAGACGCTCCTGGGTCTGCTCCTGACGGGCCGGATCCGCCTCAATTCGATCCCCTTCGGCGGCAATCTCAGACGCCAAATCTTTCAAATCCAACACAGCACTGTGCAGTCGCTGGTAAAACTGCTCAGCCTGCGGATATACCGACTGCAAACGCCCAATGGACTGTTCAGCACTCTTTAATCGGGTCAATACCCCTTCATCGTCGCCTTCAAGCAGTTGAGAGCTCCACATCAAGGTCTCTTTGATCTCGACTGCATGGCTCAACTCTTCCAGCAGCGTCTCCAACTCCTCCTGTTCCCCTTCATGCAGATTG
>OJML01001930.1_pt1 | contig 10339 bp, 7 predicted proteins | sample 1597221 | NCBI WGS metagenome assembly OJML01 (sample SAMEA2452123, study PRJEB22498) | human gut metagenome | biome: human feces; feature: human gut; material: feces | place: Australia | collected 2012 | reverse complement strand
CTATCAGGAAAACGCCGACGAAATGTTCAATACTGCCATGATATACGAACTGGCTGCCATCAAGACCCAAGCCGAACCGCTGCTCGAACAGGTGCCCGAGAACTGCGACGAGTATGCCGAGGCTTACCGTCTGCGCAAGTTCCTCAGCTATTTCTTCCCCATCGACCACGGCGTTCTGCCCCCAACCTCACTGTTGCGCGAGTTCCTCGGCGGCAGCTCGTTCTCGTATTAAAAGCCATATGCCCTGCCCCTCCCCCGTAGGGAGGGGTAAGTTATTTAGTCAAACGCCCACTTTACCGCCCATAGAGGCACATTTGTCATCCATTCTTGTTCTCTATGTCCCGACATTGAGAAACGTATGCCATGCAAGTTTGGATTATCTTTAGTGAATTGTCGTAAGGATTTTGCTCTAAGATTTTCTTCAGCTTTCACTTCTACCGGTATGATTTCATTGTCGTGCTGTACGACAAAGTCTATTTCCATTGTGGAATTCTCATTGCTGTAATAGTATATGAAGGTGTGGGGTAGGGACTTTAGTTGCTGCAACACATAGTTTTCGGTGAAAGCCCCTTTGTATTCCTCAAATACATTATTGCCAATAAGAATCTGTTGTGGAGGAGTCTCCGACAAAGCACCGAGCAATCCGCAGTCAAGCAGGAAGAGCTTGAAGGCAGACATATCTTCATAGAATTTAAGTGGCATTGTAGGTTTGTTTATGCGGTATATTTTGTGTACCAGACCGGAGTCGACTAGCCATTGTATTGCTATCTCGAAATCGTTGGCTCGTGCTCCTTTTTTCAGAGCGCCATATACAAACTTCTTGTTGTCGCGTGCCAATTGTGACGGAATTGAATTCCACACCATGTTTATGCGCTGTACTTGTTGTAGCGGAGCGTGTTTGGACATGTCATTGCGATAAGCCTCAATTATTTTTGTATGTATAGAGCGTACTTCCCACACGTCTCCACGCTCAATGTATGTCTTTACTGCCTCTGGCATACCACCCACAAAATAGTATTGGCGTAACAGTTCAGTAAGCATTTGTTGTAACGACGACAGGCTTGACCATTCTCTGTCGTGTAAAAGTTTCACAAGCTGTGGTTTCCCCATAGCTAACAGAAATTCCTCAAAGTCCATAGGATACATATAAAGCATGTCCACTTTGCCTACGGGGAACGATGTTCCCTCATGCAATGTTATGCCGAGTAGCGACCCTGCAACGGCAACATGGTATTCTGGAGCTTTCTCGCAGAAATATTTCAATGATGAAAGACCGCGGTTTATTTCCTGAATCTCATCAAGTATAATCAGCGTTGACGATGGTGTGATTGATACTCCGGATATAGCACTGATGCTACGGATTATGCGTTTTATATCATAATCAACAAACATATCCTTCATGTCGTCATTGTCGTCGCAGTTGATATATACTACATTATCATACTCTCTTTTCCCGAATTCCTTAAGTATATAGGTTTTTCCAACCTGACGTGCACCTTGTAGAATTAGTGGTTTACGATTTGGAGAATCCTTCCATGACTTCAGACTTTTATAAATATATCGTTCCATTATCGCTATTATTTTGATTAATAGATACTTACACTGCAAAGATACACTTTTCTAGGGGAACTTGCAAGTGATAACTACACTTTTCTAGGGGAACTTTTGTGCTAACACTACACTTTTCTAGGGGAACTTTCGGATTTTAAACAAAAAAGGAGGGCGTGTCAAAACTCAATTATACGGGCTGAAAGCCCAATAAGCACATAGCCCAAGGCAGCGCCTTGGGTGTACGGATTGAAAATAGCAAAACGCCCTGCAAGGGCAAAAGCATTGATAATTAACGCTTTTGCCCTTGCAGGGCGCATTGTTTTTGGTGGCTTTTTTACCTCAGGGCGTTGCCCTGGGCTATGTGCTTCTGCTCCTTCGGGGCGTGCTGCTTATACTTTTGACACACCCTCTTGTTTGTTCAAGGTATGACGAGGACGCCATACCCTCCTACGGATTGTATTGTAAATTCCGCTCTTCAATTTTCAGTTTCTAATATTATTATTCCAAAAAATCAGATATAGCGAATATTGGATAGAATTATTGTTTGTCCGTTTTTCCAAGGCTTTTTGCTGCTTTTTGTCCGTTTATCCAAGGAATGGCATCCTCACTCTCCTACACTATATTGTCGAACATTGTCAATATTGTCGTTCAACTAAAATACCTTATTGTTCATATATACTGAAAGTGGCGCCCCAATTACGGGGCGTCACTTTTAGTATTATAGCTATTAGGCTGATTCATATTATGCTTGCTATGGCTCTGCCACTTCCCAATCAATAAGACCTTTGCCCATATTGTCGAGTTCTACTGCAATAGCTATTACCTTTCTATGATCGGCTATGGCTCTGTGCCGTGATAACGTTAGCTTGAGATTTCATTGTCAGAGTCGGAATAACGATTTTGCTTAGTGCTCGTTTAACTTCCTCATTGGGGAATCCGAGATAGTAACCTTCCTCGTCTGCCTTTTTTATCGTCAAATAACCTGACTGGAACAAGAACAATTCATCAACGCCCGATGATACATCCGACGATTCAAGAGTGTCGCTGTCGATATAGCTATTGTCAAATTCCTCAAGTCGTATTTCTATGTTTTGGACAAACTTGTTCAATAAGGATGTTGCACCTGACGACACCCAATAGTTGCTTATGTAAGAATCATACAGCGCTCTTACTAAACTGAAAGGATTGTAGATGTCGGTCATGTTGCGTCGGCAGAAATGATAGCCGTCGTAATATTCTTTCAATTTTTGATGAGCTTCATCAAACGACCAATTGTTTCTTTGAGCCAGAACGTTTATTTCGGGTGTGAAATTTTCGATTATTTCGTCTTCCGTGATGCCGCATACAGTTGCATATTCTGGCAAGAAACTCAGATTGCTCAGATTGTTAAGGGCAGAGAACAGCGACACTTGCGTAAACTTTGTAATTCCTGTGATAAAAACGAACTTTTCATACTGGTCGGCATTCTTCAGTACAGCAAAGACATTGCGGTACATTTCGGTGCAAACCTCGTGTTCGGGCGTATGCCACGAATGCTGAAGTGGAGAGTCGTATTCGTCAATAAGGATTGCCACTTGTTGACCAGTGGCATTATAAGCGGCAACGATTATATCCTTAAAGCGTACTGCAAATGACACGTCGGGCACGGGCTGAATGCCATACAATTGCTCGTATTTGCCGAATGCGGAGTCAAGATAATCGGTTATGCCTTTTGGCGTGGCTCCTGCCATGCTCATATCAAGACGTATTACGGGATATTTAATCCAGTCCTTCTCCATTTCTGTCAAGCGTAAGCCTTCAAACAGGTCGTGCCGAGCATCGAAATAAGCGTTGAACGTATCAACAAGCAGCGACTTGCCAAACCTGCGAGGCCGGCTCAGATAGTTGAACTTTACACCATAGTTCACCATCCGCCACACTATGTCGGTCTTGTCAACATAGACATAGTTCTTGGTTCTTATCTCCACGAACGACTGAATGCCAACCGGGAGTCTTCTTATTGGTTCGCTCATTTTTTTATTGTTTTACATTTCACGGCGTTAAATTACAAAAAAAATGTCAGACACGGAAGAAATTGTCGAACATTGTCAATATTGTCGTTCAACTGTAATACATTATTGTTCATATATACTGAAAGTGGCGCCCCAATTACGTGGCGCCACTTTCCTATCAACTTATTCTTCTAACGAAAAAAGGGTCGACGAGCATCACGCTCACCGACCCTTTAATTATTTGTCTATGTCAATAAAAGTATATCTTATACAATTGTGCTGCTTACGGCAGTACTACAATACGAATCTCATAGAGACGCATTGACTGCGGTACACCTGCAGGACGACGCATATTGTTCTTAACCAAGTACTGACGTGGTTCAGAGTAATCGCCAGGGGCACCCAATTTTGGAGCACCGTTCTGCGGTGTGAAAGTAGAAGCATCGCCATACCACTGCTTTGCCTGCATTGTCACTACAAGCTGCTTGATATCTACATCTGCAGTAGTCTTAACTGACATTCCGTTTTCTGGATCTACACAATTAAAGCCTGAAGGCAACTTCGACTGATCGAACAAATATCCCTTGTTGGCTGTGTTATATGTAACAGTCTTGGGTACGTAATATGTCATTACGTAAACCTTACCCTCAGGTGCATTGTTGTCGTCGCGGGTTGTCATGCTGCCTACACCACTTGTCAATTTAATCTTCTCGCCAGGAGCTACTACTCTGCCGTCAGCCAGTGTATAGTTAGAACCGGTCTCATTGGTCCATTCACGTTCTGTACCGAAGGTAGACTGAGCGACATAAGTAGTATATTTACCGAAGTTCTTTGCATAGATGCAGTCTTCGAAGAGATAACGAGACATTACTGTACAAGAATTCAGACCTACTTCAGTATAATAGCTCTCAGGCACTTCCTCATAGGTAAGGCCTGACTGGCAGCTTGTCGTTCCTAATGCTGCAAGCATGAGGAAGAGTCCGACATAAGCTTTTTTTATTTTGCTAATGATCTTCATACTGTTCTAATTATTTTTCGTTTTCATACTTGAAATTAGTCCATCCCGGGTTCTGCTGGAGCTGCTTATATGTAAGCAGTGTAGTAGCATTAAACGGAGTGAAATAGTAGCGCACATTATCAAACTTACGCTTATAGTAGCTGAAGTCCATAGAATAAGTGCTAAATGTAGGAGTCATATAGTTGTGACCATCCTCATTTGTCTCGCCCGGATTAAGAGCTACGCCATTCTCGCCTGCGATATTGCTGTGCTTACCGGTACGGAAAATCTGAATACCACGTGACACCTTGTTAAGTTCAGGTATAACAGTCTTGCCCTCAGCCTCACCCCAACGCAGAAGGTCGAAGTAGCGGAAACCAGGATTCTCGAATGCGAACTCCAGGCGACGCTCTACCTTAACCTCGTCGTATACGCTCTGCTTGTCGGTAGCGCCATCGTATGCGCTCATTCCGGCACGCTCACGTATCTTGTTGATCTGGGCGATAGCCTCAGCCGACTTGTCGAGATTAACGGCAGCCTCAGCAAGATTGAGCAATACCTCTGCATAACGGATGTTGAAGTAGCATGTAGTGCGCTGATTGGTCTTCAGTGTACCGTCATCGTTAAACTGGTCGAAGTGAGAGTACTTACGAGAGTAGTAACCACTAATAGTCTGTGCTGAACCACGGTTAGTTGGAGCTGATTCAATTGTCTCCATATTACGATAACCAGTGTGCAATGAACTGTACTGCAGAGTCTTCTCATCCATTGTCGTCTTGTCAATCCAAGTCTGAATCTGGTAGATAGGATTGTTTGTCGGACCCATATAGGCACCATCGTAAGTCACAGTGGCATAGAAGCGCTTGTCACGGTTCTCGAACATCTTGCGATAGTTGTCGCCCGAACCAGAGTACTGCTTGTTGCCATCCTTGTCTGTTGTAACAGCGATGTTAAGATCCTGTGCCTGCTTGGTCTCCCACCAGTGCTTCCACTTGCCGTCAGCCTCATCCTTCTGCAAGTAGCAGTCAACGAGATCCTGTGTCGGGAAGAGTCCGGTACGGAAACTCCATGAGCGTGTCACCTTATCTGTATTGCCGTAGTATGCACCGTCAGGACCGTTCTTGGCAGTAGGATTAAAGCCACCACGCTGGTTCTCCTTGAACATAACGGGCCAAATAGACTCTACACTTGTGTGTGCTGTCTCCGAAGTGAAGAGGTCTTCGTAGTTAGGCTCCAGATCGTACTTGCCAATCAAGTCTTTTGCAGCATCGTAAGCAATCTGGTAGTAGTGCTGGGCGTTCTTCTCAAACTTGAACAGTCCGGCAGCATCGTCAGTGTATATGCCCTTAGCTGATGCCGAAGCAGCATTGGCTGCATAAAGCGCAACGCGCGATTTGAATGCCTTAGCTACATTGATATTAACCATGCCCACATCAGGAGTACCACTCATCTTACCGAACAATTCGATTGACTTGTCAAGGTCGGCAAGCATATTGTCGAACAAGGTCTCACGCTTTGTTTGCGGGAGATAAGTGTTCTCATTAAGTGAAAGAGCGTGGTCTACATAAGGTACTGTGCCCCAGAACTTCTCCATATCGAAGTAAACCCATGCACGGAAGAAGTAGCACTCTGCGAGCAACTGGCTTTTTACCTGCTCGTTAAGAGATCCGGATGAAGCGATCTTATCCATACCAACATGGATATTATATAGGTTCTTGTATGCTCCTGCCCACGGACCGCTATATGGAGAGGTCTCATCATACTCACGATTATTAAATGTAAGTTGACGGTATGTATCCCAATCTTGTTCATAGTTGCCCTGACAGTTGTCCGACCACTGCTCGGATGTGAAGTTGTCGCCAGATGCAGTAGCGTCTATGAAGTAGAAATTGTTGACATACGAGCGTGCCAACTGTGGATTCTGCCAGAAACGATCCTCATCCACCTTTGTTGTAGGCTCTACGCCCAGAGGGTCGCAGGATGTCATTGTGGCACCAAGTGCCACAGCGAACATTCCAGCCCACATATATTTCTTTATATTGATTTTACTTTTCATTGTCGTTTACTATTAGAGTGTTAATACAACATTGAATGTGTATGTACGCTGTGTCGGGTAGCTACCCAGACTACCATTGTCGTTATAGATAGAAGCACCCGATGTGATGAACTCTGGATCCTGGAGGTTCTTGTATGGATAAGAACTCTTAGTCCATGTGAATGCATTGGTGACAACAAAGCTCAGGTCGAGACCCTTGATGAAGTCAACGTTCTTCAGTACCTCACGCTTCATGTCGTAGCGCAGGCTGATGTTCTTCAGCTTCAGGTAAGATGCGTCAAACTGCCACATGTCGATAAATGAGTATCCCCATGCACGGTCTGGATTAGATGGCATTGGAATAGCAGCATTGGTGTTGCCGTTGCTGGGCAGATATGAGTTGCTGAAACCATACTGTCCGTAGTTCCACATATAGCCCTGCTGTGAACGGAACGGTGAAGCCATAGTTCCGGTTACATCAGTTGCACCCTGGAAGAACAATTCAAGCTCAAAGCCTTTATACGAACCGCCGAGTGTCACACCATACTGAGTAAGGGGTGTGCTGCCGGGGAGGTTTGTAAGATAATAGTCGTCAGTAAGTCCGTCACCGTTGAAATCGTCAATCTTCGGAGTACCGGGAGCATATGAACGATTGAAGTTAAGAGTTGAATGGTAGAGTTCGTCCCATGACTTGAAAATTCCATCGGTCTTAAGGGCATACCAATAAGTAGCATCGTTATGAGCAGAACGCTTGCCAACATAGTCGAAAGTGCTATAGTACCAATCCTCTGCCTTGTCAGTATGGCGGGTTGTAATCTGATCCCAGTGTGAATAGGTAACACCGAGTTTATAGCCGAAATCACCAATCTTGTCCTGCCAGTTGAGTGAAACCTCGACACCACCCTTCTTGTTGGTTACGAACGGAGCATTGATTTTCGGTATGCTTGGCATACCAAGGATGTCTGTACGAATCATCTCGGTGGTCATGTTCATTACGTCACCCTTGTTTACATACAAGTATGTATCAACAGATCCATTCAAACGGCCCTTAAACATGCTGAAGTCAAGACCAAGGCCCATCTGCTTAGAGCTTGACCACTGCAAGTCGCTGGCAACACTGTTAATATACCAGCCAACATTTGATGTCATACCATTGCCAAAGAGCACACGGTTGCCATTCTGTGAATACTGTGTAAGGTAACTGAATGGAGAGCCAACCTCGTTACCTACAAGACCGAAACCGCCACGAAGCTTAAATTCGCTGACGAGTGAACGCGGTACGAACTTCTTGAACCATGACTCCTCAGCCATGTTCCAACCTACTGAGAAGGCGTGGAACAATCCCCAACGCTTGTCTGGGCTATAGCTCAACGAGCCGTTGTAGTTCATCGAGTACTGGAACATGTACTTGTTGGCATAGTCGTATGTAAGACGACCAATCCATGAAGCCGAACCCCAATCGCTTGCCGAACCACCGCTCGATACCATTGTAGCACCTATATCCTCCTGCGGAGCAAGAGTTGTGGCAAAGCCCTTCTTGGTCTGGCTGCTCCAGTTCTCGTGACGAATCTGGCTCTGGTAGTTTGCCATTACCGAGAATGTGTGCTTGCCTATGGTCTTCGAGTAGTCGAGCTGGAAGATACCAGTGGTAAGCTTGTAGTCGTACCAGTACTGATAGAGCTGTGCATTTTCAGGATTATATGTAGCGAATGTTGTAGAATAAGGATTGTCGTAAACGTTCTCCTGATCATGAGTGAAACGCTTCTGCATCTGATGAGATGTAGTGTAGTTCACGCTTGCTTGAGCCGAGAGGCCCGGCACCCATGGCAAATTCCACTTCAATGCCGCATTCATCTGGAAGCGCTTGGTATCTGTATTCTGGAAACCAGTGTTCAAAAGAGAATTAGCCGAGTTAACACGAGCATTGCCTGTAGACCACTGTGAAGGACGTGTAGGCATGTTATGGCCATACATTACACTATTAAATGTACCGTCGCCATTGCCCGGCTTTTTCTGCTCACCGATATTACCATTAAGATTGAATGTAAACTTAAGGCTCTTGTCCTTCAAAAGGAAGGCATCGGTGTTGAGCACTACGTTGTACTGGGTGTAGCCGTAGGTATCGCTCAGACCCTGCTGGTCCATATAGCCTACAGATGAGTAGTACTTGATGCGCTCGCTACCACCACGCAGACTCACGTTGGTCTGATACATGGGCTGTGTGTGTTCAAACTGGTTCCATGGATCATAAGTCTGGTAGTAGTCAGTAATGTTCTTTTCTGTCTTGTACGGATCGAAGAGTTCGTTAACATAGTCCTGCGACCAGTTCATGCCGTACTTCTCATTCACCATGTTGCGAATTTCCTCACGGCTGTAGCCCTTCTGGTTGAGGTAGCCCATGTAGTATTTCGACAACTCGGTATTAGTAGCAAACGGATTCTCCTCGTAGTTAGCCAGATAGAGTTCGTTCATCGTATTCACATAGTCATAGGCATTCATTGCCTTGGCACGATACGACGGGGTCATGATAGTAAGCTTCTGGTTGAATGTGATCTCAGGAGCGCCCTCAGTACCACGCTTTGTCTGGATTACAACTACACCATTGGCAGCACGCGGACCGTAAACAGCTGTAGCTGCAGCGTCCTTAAGTACTGACATGTTGGCGATGTCGTCCGGACGCAAGCGGCTGAAGAAGTCCTCACCCTGGCTTGTGTCGAGCACAACGTCGTCGATAACATAAAGGATGTCGCTACCACCGCGCACCCAAACCTTGGTCTTCTCACCCGGAGCACCTGAGCTCTGCTGTGTGAACACACCGGCTACACGACCACCCAGACCTTCTGCCATAGTGGTGACAGGCAGCTTCTGGAGCGTACCCATGTTGACAACAGCTGCAGAGGCTGTCATTGTCTTAGCCTTCTGAACGCCGCCGTAACCAGTCACGACAACCTCACCGATTGTCTGTGAGTCGTCCTCAAGAGTCACATTGATTGGAGTTCCGTTCCAAACAACGGTCTTGGTAGTCATACCGATACTTGAAATCTCGAGTGTTGCACCCTTCTTCACGCCTTTAAGCGAGAAGTTACCGTCGAGATCGGTTGCAATTGCAGTCTGTGTTCCCTTGACGCGGATCACAGCACCGATGACAGGCTCACCCGTAGCGTCTACAACATTACCCTTGCAGACGCCATCCTGCTGCTGATGTGCTATGGCATTGGTAGCATTAGCCTCTGAGAAGCCGCCTCCCCATACTGGCATTAACGCCGCACCCATAGCTACAAGCAGACTGAATGATTTGCTTGATTTTTGCATAGTAGATGGTTTATAAAAAATTTAAAAAATTAGGTCACTCTCTTTTTAGTTTGTCAAAGTAACTGTTTATTTTAGACAAAGATTGTGTACTTTTTATCCCGAGATTATTTATAATTCGGGCAGTAACGTAGTTCACAGTTGCAAAAGTAACCATTTTTTTTTAATACTTGTTATTTCTTCACAAGTTTTTTTGTAAAAATACTACGCATACATTAATTTAGTATAAAAACAAGAAAAAGATACGATATTGATTAATGTTGCCTTGTATTGACATAAATTTATTTTCATGATATTGTTATTTGTCGTTTTGTTGCTTTATATTTGTTTTTTTGCTTATTTTTGCAATTACAAAAGTCTAATCACCAGTCATTTAAAACAATGCCGTATGCAAATGAAGCATATTACCTTAATTCCGCAACACTATAATTTAACTTTATTTATAAGTTCCTGAGC
>OJML01001918.1_pt1 | contig 10388 bp, 11 predicted proteins | sample 1597221 | NCBI WGS metagenome assembly OJML01 (sample SAMEA2452123, study PRJEB22498) | human gut metagenome | biome: human feces; feature: human gut; material: feces | place: Australia | collected 2012 | reverse complement strand
TACGGTCCCGAATCGAGCGGTAAAACTACGCTGTCGCTTCACGTCATTGCCGAAGCTCAAAAGGCAGGCGGCAATGTTGCGTTTATCGACGCGGAGCACGCGCTCGACCCGGTTTACGCAAGCAAGCTTGGCATAAACCTCGGCGAGTTGTACATTTCTCAGCCGGATAACGGCGAGCAGGCGCTCGATATTACCGAATCGCTTGTCCGTTCGGGAGCCTTGGACGTAGTGGTTATCGACTCGGTTGCCGCGCTTACGCCAAAGGTGGAAATCGACGGAGAAATGGGCGAAAGCCACGTCGGACTTCAGGCGCGCCTTATGTCGCAGGCGCTCAGAAAACTTGCCGGCGTATGTAACAAGACTAAAACCTGCATAATTTTCATCAACCAGCTGAGAGAAAAGGTGGGCGTTATTTACGGTTCGCCCGAGGTTACTCCCGGCGGCAAGGCGCTTAAATTCTATTCGTCCATTCGTATCGACGTAAGAAAAGGCGAGCCCGTCAAAAACGGCACGGAGATTATAGGTAATAAGACCAAAATCAAAATCGTCAAAAACAAGATGGCGCCGCCGTTCAGAGTTGCCGAGGTCGATATTATTTACGGCAAGGGCATAAGCAAAGAAAGCTCGCTGCTCGAGCTTGCGCTCAAGTTCGACATTATTCAGAAAAGCGGCTCCTGGTTCAGTTACAACGACGAACGCTTGGCGCAGGGCAAAGAAGCGGTCAAGGCGCTTTTGGAGCAAAACAAGGAGCTCTATGCCGAAATCGAGAAAAAGGTTAAAGCCGAAGCCGTAGAGAAAACCGACCTTATCGATATCGACGAGGGAAGCGACGACGAGGACAACGGCGGCAGCGAAGAATAAAAGCAAATAACTACTAAATAAGCCGCGTAATTCTTGACATTTTTCAAGATTTAGTGTAACATAATAAGTAGGCGTACTATACGCTTACTTATTTGTTTTTTATCTAACGGAATTGACGAGAATTCTATAGGATTATAACAGATACAGATATTCTAAATTATATTCGATAAAAGAATCAGGAGGATTGTAATTCAGACAATGATTAATTCTACGTCATTGCTGTTTTGCTTGTCGACCGGTGGAATAATCGGTTTAGTGATAGGAATAGGAGTTGCCGCGCTCGTCATCGGCGGCTTCATAGGACTTATTATCCATTCTTCCGTTACTAAAAAGAAAATCGGTAACGCCAAGCAGGTAGCTAATAAAATGGTCGAGGACGCCATCGCTCAGGCTAAAACGCTTCGTAAAGAGGCTGTGCTTGAGTCCAAGGAGGAAATCCACCGCGAAAGAGTGGAATTCGACCGCGAAGTAAAAGACAGAAGAAACGAACTTCAGCGCTCCGAAATGCGTATTCAGCAAAAAGAGGAATCGTTGGACAAAAAAGAAGCCGCGCTCGATAAAAAGAACGACGCGGTGGAACAAATCAAAAAAGACCTTGCCGACAAGGAGCAGTCGATTCTGGAAAAGAAAGCGCAAATCGACGCCGCTCACGACAACATGCTGGCAGAACTCGAAAAGGTTTCGCAGATGACTCGCGACGAAGCGAAGAAGATGCTTATCGAGAACATCGAGGAAGAAGCCAAGCGCGACGCGGTAAAGACCGTGCGCGAAATCGAAGCCGAGGCAAAAGAGGAAGCCGACAAAAAGGCTCGCGACATCGTTGCCATGGCGGTTCAGCGCTGCGCCGTCGACCACTCGTCCGAAATCACCGTTTCCGTCGTCAATCTTCCCAACGACGATATGAAAGGCCGTATAATCGGCAGAGAGGGACGTAACATTCGCGCGCTCGAAAACGCTACCGGCGTTGACCTCATTATCGACGATACTCCCGAGGCGGTCGTTCTTTCGGGCTTTGATCCCGTAAGACGTGAAATCGCTCGTATTACGCTTGAAAAACTTATTGCCGACGGCAGAATTCATCCGACTCGTATCGAGGAAATGGTGGAGAAAACCCGCCGCGAGCTTGAAGCGCAGATTAAGGAAACGGGTGAATCCGCCATGTTTGAAGCAGGCGTGTTCGGACTTCATCCCGACCTTGTCAAGCTTCTCGGCAGACTTAAATACCGCACCAGTTACGGTCAGAACGTGCTTCGTCATTCCATCGAGGTTTCGCATCTTGCCGGGACTATGGCGGCGGAGCTCGGCGCGGACGTAAACCTTGCCAAGCGCGCAGGACTTCTGCACGACATCGGCAAGTCGGTTGACCACGAGGTTGAGGGTACTCACGTCACGATAGGCGCCGACCTTGCCAAGAAATACAAAGAAAGCAAGGACGTTATCCACTGCATTGCCGCGCATCACAACGACATCGAGCCGCAGACGATTGAGGCTGTACTCGTTCAGTGCGCCGACGCAATCAGCGGCAGTCGCCCTGGTGCGCGCCGCGAGTCGCTCGACAATTACGTCAAGCGTCTTGAGAAGCTCGAGAGCATTGCCGACAGCTTTAACGGCGTTGAAAAGTCGTTTGCCATTCAGGCAGGCAGAGAAGTGCGTATTATGGTTAAGCCTGAGGTTATCGACGACGCCGGTACGGTGTTCCTCGCGAAGGAAGTCGCAAAGCAAATCGAGAGCGAAATGGACTATCCCGGACAAATCAAGGTCAACGTCGTTCGCGAGATGCGTAGCGTAGAGTACGCAAAATAACCGAAAATAAAGAAATAATGCTTTACTAGTTAAGGCATTATTTTTTTAGATGGTAAGTTTTGGAGGATTGATATTATGTACGACGACAGGATTATCAAAATCGACACGAAATCGACTTCGCTTGTGCTAGACGCATGCGGCGAAAACGTAGCCTTGTTGCATTTCGGCAAGCGAATAGCCGACGCCGACGAGTACAGCGGAATATCGCTTAACCCGTTTTCACCCGGCTTCGGCGCGTCAAACGACCACTATATGATGACGAATATGACGTATTCTTCGGTGGGTGACGGCAACGCAATGGAGCCGCTTGTTGAAATCACGAATGCCGACGGTTCGAGGGTAAATCGCTTTGCGTATGTGGGGCACATGATTGTCAACGGCGGCGAGGATTTGCTTTCGCTTCCGCACGCAAGAGGCGGCGAAAGGACCTTGATTATCGAGTTTCGCGACGAAACCGCAAAAATTACCTTGCGGCAATTCTACACGGTTTTCTCCGATTGCGACGTCATTGCCGTGCGCCAGCAAATTGTAAATAACGGTAAAAGCGATATTCACGTCAACAGGCTCATGAGCGTTCAGCTTGATATAAACGGCGTGGGGCACAAGTGCGTTTCCTTCCACGGCGCTTGGTGGCGCGAGCGCTACAGAAAGGAAGTGACGGTTACCGCAGGCGAATATAAGCTGCAAAGTTACGGCGGCATGAGCTCCTGCATGATTAATCCGTTTTTTATGCTGAAAAAAGCGGATAAGCGCGGCTGTTATGCGTTCAACCTCATATATTCCGGTAATCACGCGGAGATTGTCGAGGCGCACACGGCAACGGACAGCACCAGAATCTTAGTCGGGCATAACGACTATTGCTTCGATTGGACGTTAAAGTCGGGTGAAATGTTTGAAACGCCGCAGGCGGTTATGCTTTATGCAGCCGATGAAGACGAGGTTACGACGCAAATGCATACGTTCGTTATGAAGCACGTCGTTGACCCCGAGTTCGCATATAAGGACAGACCCGTGCTGTTCAATAATTGGGAAGGAACGTATTTCGATTTCAATTCGGATAAGATTGTCGCAATCGCCGAAAAGGCGAAAAACGTGGGTGCGGAGCTGTTTGTCCTCGATGACGGTTGGTTCGGTGAGCGTAACGACGACAGGCGAGGCTTGGGCGATTGGTTCGACAACAAGGAAAAGCTGGGCGGAGGGCTCCGGGAGCTATCCGACAGAATAAGAGCTTTAGGACTTGAATTCGGCATTTGGGTAGAACCCGAAATGATTAACGAGGATAGCGCTCTGTATCGCGCGCATCCCGAGTTTGCGATGAAAATAAACGGGCGCGACCCGATTCGCAGAAGGAATCAGTTGGTGCTCGACCTTGTTAATCCTACGGTTCAGGAGTATTTGATTGGCGTTATCGGCGATGTTATCGACAGGTGCAAGGCTTCCTACGTCAAGTGGGATTGCAATAGATTTATGACCGATATGTTTTCCGCGTCGATAGACAATCAAGGCGAATATTTTCACAGGTACGAACTTGCGCTTTACAGAATTATCGCCGAGATAAAAGCACGCTTCCCGAGCGTTTTGTTTGAGTCGTGCTCTTCGGGAGGAAACCGCTATGACCTCGGTATGATTTATTACATGCCGCAGACCTGGTGCAGCGACCAGACCGAGGCGAGCCACAGAGTATTCATACAGGAGGGCACGTTGTGCGGCTACCCGCAGTCGACGATGGGCGCGCACGTTTCGGCATGGAGTAATTGCTCCTATGAAAGTAAATTCAATGTGGCGTGCATCGGCGCGTTCGGCTATGAACTTGACCCCACGAAATGGAATAACGCCGACGAAGAGCTTATAAAACAGCAAATCGCGTTTTATAAGAAGCATAGGCATCTGCTTCAATACGGTCAATATCACAGGCTCGAGAGCGTATTCGACGAAGCCGCTCGCAGCTCGTGGATGGTAATTGCCCCCGACAAATCCGAAGCGATGGTATTCATTTGCGAAACTAAGGAGCTTCTCAACAGCGGTTCGACAAAGTGGCGCTTGAGCGAATTTGACGACGAGGCTGTTTACTCCGTTGAGGTGCGCCGTCAGCGCGGACTTAAAGACAGCGCTGAGCTTAAATACGATACTCGCGGCGACGTTCTTAATAACTGCGAGCTTGACTTCGGGCGGCTTTTTGACGGCGAAACAGATAGGGGAGCCTGCACGGTGCCGCTTTCTACAAGACTAATCTATATCAAAAGGAGATAACTACACTACTATGATTGAAATTACTTTAAGCGTTGACGGAATGCGTTGCGGAATGTGCGAAAGCCATGTGAACGACGCTGTGAGAAAGGCATGCAAGGTAAAGAAGGTTACATCGTCGCACGTCAAGGGCAGAACTACGGTTGTTGCCGATGATAATACCGACGTAAACGCGATAGTAAACGCGATTGCGGCGCAGGGCTACAAAGTTTCTGATGTTGAAACGAAGCCGTATGAAAAGCGCGGCTTATTCGGCATTTTTAAAAAGTAATAGCCTGTATGGAAGACTATTTCAAGCTTAGCGCGGCAGAGGTTAATTACCTTCGAGACGGCGAAAGACAGCGTGAAGAGCTTTTATCGAGGTATGCTACGGGCGACTTCGATGCGATATATCCCGCCGATTGCAAAGCCGACATCGACGAAGCGGCTGCTTTACGTCCGCCGTTTACGCGCGATACCGACAGGATAATGAATTGTCCGCTGTATAACCGCTACGCCGATAAAACGCAGGTGCTGTCGTTCTACAAAAACGACAACATCACGCGCAGGGCTTCACATGTGCAGTTCGTGTCAAAAATCGCGAGGTCAATCGGCAGGGCGCTCAGACTAAACCTCGACTTAATCGAAGCAATCGCGCTCGGACACGATATCGGACACACGCCGTTCGGGCATAAGGGCGAGGAGTACTTGAGCGAATGCTACCGTGACGGATGCATAAAGCGCGGACGAAAGGAGCATTACTTTTATCACAACGTTCAAAGTGCCAGGTATTTCAGACGCTTGACTACGCCGAATTACAGCCTCAGTCTGCAAACGTTAAGCGGAATACTGTCGCACAACGGCGAGAGCGTTTGCAAGGAGTATGCGCCAACAATGTTAAGCAGTTTCGCCGAGTTTGACGAGATTTTAGATAAGTGTGCGACTACTAAGGATTTTCACAAGTCGCTTCGTCCGAATACGCTCGAAGGCTGCGTTGTCAGGCTCAGCGATATGATTGCCTATGTCGGAAAGGACAGACAGGATTTGCGGCTTGTCGGAATGACGGACACACTCGACAAATTCAAAGGCTCGATTTTGGGCGACAGTAATTCGGACATTATAAATAAGATGATTACCAATATCGTTAAGAACAGCATCGATTCTCCGTCGCTGAATATGGACGAAAAGGTTTTTACCGAGTTTAAGTCGTTAATCGGTGAGAATTACGAGTACATATACAAGGACGGGGTAGTTACCGAAAATTACGCTATCATACGCGAGCTGATGCGGCTTCTTTACAGCCGCTTGTGCGACGATATGCTGATAAACGGCACCAAATCCTGGACTTACCTGAACTATATAATTCCGTCGTTTGCTAAACATGAGTACTTTAAGACCGGCAATTTCAGAGATTTGGCGGACGATGTAGTTACCGACTATATATCTAGTATGACGGACGATTACTTTATCGACTTGTGCGAACATTTGAAAGTAGGCAACGATTTGTGCAGTAAGATTGTCGTGCACGGCTATTTCGAGTGATTACTTTAACTCATGCTTTTCCTGCAAAATTTTGTAGAGCGTAGTAAAATATGTTGCAAAACAGTGCGTACAATTCATAAAAATAAAGTCCTGACTTTTAACGATTTTTTAGATAATGTTATAATCTACGAAAAGAAAATTAGTAACATTAAAAGAAAACGGAACTGCTGAATGCAATTCCGTATGTGGCATGGGATGCGCGAGCGTAAGGAGCGCAGCGACGGAATAGCGATTGTGAAGCAATCGCGTCACAGGCAACCGTCGTTTGATGAAATCAAACGAGTTGCGTGAGCTTCTGAAAAAGAAAACGGAACTGCTGAATGCAATTCCGTATGTGGCAGGGGAGACGCGATTCGAACACGCAACCTATGGTTTTGGAGACCACTACTCTACCGTTGAGCCACTCCCCTAAACGACTTTAATATTATATAACAAAACGCAAGGATAGTCAACAAAAAAGGAGCAAATTATGAAAAAATATGCAGTAGGGTTTATAGGTTATGGGAATATGGCGCAAGCGATAGTTTCCGGGCTTGTCGACAAATTGTCGGTTTGTATATTGAAGGATGCAGGCTTCAAACTGAAAATTGCGGTATCCGACCCCGATGCTGAAAAATTAGCGAGGGCGCCTAAGGGGGTTGCCGTTACAAGCGACAATACGTTACTTGTGGATTCATGCGACGTTATCGTGCTTGCCGTGAAGCCGCAGATGTCGGAAGAGGCTTTGAAAGGACTTGATTTCACCGGCAAAATTGTTATTTCGATTATGGCAAGCATTTCTACGGCGACGATAGCTAAACTTACCGGGCGTGCTACCGATAAAATAGTGCGAGTAATGCCAAATCTCAATGCAAGAATCGGCGCGGCATATTCTACATATTGCACGACGGGCTTGACTAAGGGGGAAGCCAGACTTGTGGAAAACATGATTTTCTCGTTCGGTGACGCCAGAGAAGTGGGCGAAAAATACATGAATGCAACGACGGGAATTGGCGGAAGCGGTCCGGCGTTTGCGTTTATGTTTATAAAAGCCTATTATGAAGCGGCGCTTAAACGCGGTGTGCCGCGTGCGATTGCGCTCGAAATGGCGCTTTGTACCATTCGCGGCAGTGTGGCGCTGATAGAGGAAACGTATCGGACAGACTGCGAGCATGATTGCGGCAACGTCGATTTCGACGGTTTGGTTAAGTCCGTTTGCAGTAAAGGCGGAACTACGATAGCGGGCGTAAACTATCTTAACGAACACAATTTTGAAGCTGTGGTTACGGAAGCTATTGACCGTGCCGTGGCGCGCGCCGAGGAAATGGGTAAAGCAAATGAAGAGCGTTGAAATTTATACGGACGGCGCGTGCAGCGGAAACCCGGGCGTCGGCGGTTGGTGCGCGATACTGATTTATAACGGTATAGAGAAAACAATAAGCGGTTACAACAAGTCGACTACGAACAATCGCATGGAGTTGTTTGCTATAATTATGGGGTTAGCGGCATTGAAACAGCCGTGCAACGTTACGCTTTACAGCGATTCGGCTTATGCGATAAATGCTATAAATAACGGTTGGCTTGACTCGTGGCGGCGCGGCGGCTGGAAAACCGCCGACAAAAAAGACGTGAAAAACGTCGATTTATGGAACGACCTTGCGTTAAAAATGTCGGGGCATAATGTCACTTTTGTCAAGGTAAAGGGACATGCCGATAACGAATATAATAATAAGTGTGACAAGAAGGCACGCGAAGAAATCGCGTCGTGCAGGGTTTAGCTCGCGAATACGCACATCTGATTCAACATAAACTATGTAATATGGCAAAAGTCGGACAAAACGTAAATTCACAAACTCGGAATTTTGTCGTCAAGTTCATGATGGCATGCTTGAGTGTTTTAAATTTAACGCTGACGGTCATGCATCTCGAACATTTGAATGCCGCGTTATACTATTGCGCCGTTTGCGTGTTTGCAGGCGTGCTTATTGCGTCTGTGGCGCTCAAAAGCGTTTCCACGCCGATATACAAGTTTTTATCTATATTTATCGTTGCGACGACCATAGTCTTGGTTTCATATATTGCTTTATACTATTCCGGCGTGTTGGAAAAAATTAACAACGTCGACGAGTTGCGTAAATTCGTAAACGACAGCGGAAAGTGGGGAATACTCGTGCTTTTCGGGCTCACGCTGCTTCAAGTCGTAGTTCTGCCGATACCTGCTGCCGTAACGATACTAATCGGCGTGATTATGTACGGACCTACGGTTTCGTTTATAGTCAGCTCGATAGGCACGATAGTCGGTTCGGTTATATGCTTTTTGCTCGGAAAATTTTGCGGATTTAAAGTCGTTGCGTGGATTATCGGCGACGAAAAGGCAAACAAGTACGCAAACTTTATCAACGAAAAGGGCAAAATTCCGTTTTTGGTAATGCTGCTTTTTCCGTTTTTTCCCGACGACATGCTGTGTATGGCGGCAGGGCTCACAAAGATGACGTTTAAATTCTTTATTATTGCCGTCGTATTGACGCGCCCCGTCATGATTGCGTTTGTAAGTTATTTCGGTACGGGTAAAATAATACCGTTCAGCGGCTGGGGCATTCCCGTTTGGATAAGTATGTTTGTCTTTATGGTTGCGTTATTGTATCTGTTAAACTATTTTATAAAGAAACGTAAAAGAAGAGGCGAAAATACGACGTCTGAAGATGAATGAGCAAATGATAACAAAGTGGTTTAATTTTTACGGGCTTATATTCATGATTTTGATTTTGCTGCCGAACATAGTTTTTGCGGCAACACATAAGGACGGCTTCGAAAATTTGTATAGAAACAAGTTTGTCGAGGTGGCGGAGCAAATCGGGCGCTTCGGGTGTTTTATCTGTATGTTTGTCAGCATTCCGTTGCCGATTGGCGGTTTTTGGTTTGACGACGCGCGACTTGTTTACATAATTTGCGGAAGCTTAATTTCGGCTGCATACGTTATCGGTTGGATAGTCTTCCGGAAAACGAATTCGGTGTTTAAATCACTTTATTTATCGATTTTGCCTTCCTTGCTCTTTGTGGAATGCGGCGTTTTTACGCTTAACATTCCGCTTATAATGTTTTGCGCTGTGTTTGCTCCGTGCCACATTCTTATCAGCTATAAAAACGCAAAGACGCTAAACAAAGAATGAGCTCGCTTAGCGTAGTTTTGAGGATTAAAAAACCCTCTCGGCAAATAAACCGAGAGGGTTTTTTATGCTAATCAGTCGACTGCAAAGTTCTTCGAGCGGTACAGGCATCTGAAGATTATGCCGCTTATCGGCAGATTGGTTGTCAGTACGCACGGAAGAATCATTGAAAGCAGATATTCGTCGCTGCCGCCCAACGGCATTCCGCAGTACACGTTAATCGCATAAATGATAAGTATCAGCTGGAACATAATTATCGTGCGGAAAATCATCGAGCTTTTTAAGTTAAAATCAATACGCTTGCGTTTGAACGGGTCCGACAGATACAAGATGCCTGCGGTTATGGGGAAGGCGATGCAGAACAAGATTGAACAGACGTACAATGCGACCGAGTGCGGCAGTTCGACGGTTGCCGATGTTTTAATCGAAATGTAGACGATGAAGCTTTCCAGCAGCATAATCAAAAACAGTATTCCGTACTGAAATAACAGCAGTTTATTGCTATAATAGTAGTACTGTTTGTTGTATTCGCGCGCGGCCTTGCTGTCAGGAGTGCGAATTTTTACTTCGTCACCCAAGTTTCGTATCGATTGTGAAAGCTTGCCGAAGTTTCTTACCTGGATTTTTTCTTTTACCGTCATTGGACTTTCGGTGGCTATGTCTTCGGTGGCGGCTGCATCGGTTTTCGCGCTTTCGGACTCGGTAATTCCGCCGTAGCCGGGCACAAGACCTTCAAGCATCGACCTATAATTGTCGTCCGCAGGCGGGCGCTTGTATGTTTCTGCGTGATATTGGGTATAGGGCACTTAT
>OJML01001895.1_pt1 | contig 10498 bp, 8 predicted proteins | sample 1597221 | NCBI WGS metagenome assembly OJML01 (sample SAMEA2452123, study PRJEB22498) | human gut metagenome | biome: human feces; feature: human gut; material: feces | place: Australia | collected 2012 | reverse complement strand
TACCGCGCTTCCGCGAGCAGATAGCCAAGGGCGGTCCGGTTACGGTTACGCACCCCGACATCACGCGCTTCTTCATGACGATTCCGGAGGCCTGTCGTCTGGTAATGGAGGCTGCCACGATGTCTACGGGCACCCAGATCTTTGTCTTCGACATGGGTAAGTCGGTGAAGATCGCCCACCTGGCCAGGCGCATGATCGAACTGGCCGGTCTGGAGGTCGACAAGGACATCAAGATCGAATACACGGGACTGCGCCCGGGCGAAAAACTCTATGAGGAGGTGCTGTCGAATACGGAGAACACACTTCCGACGTCGCACGACCGGATCCGCATCGCCAAGGTCCGCGAATACGACTATATCGATGCCCTCAAGGGAGCGCAGGAGTTGGAGGAGTTATCACGCGCCGTCATCATTCCGGATATGGTTCGCCTGATGAAGAAGATCGTCCCCGAGTTCAAGTCCAAAAACTCGCGGTTCGAGATTTATGACAAGGAGATCGAACAAAAGACCAAGTAAAGATGGCTGTCAATCAGTTGAAGGCCGGAGCGGCACTGAATTATGTAGTATTGGGGTTAAGCAATTTGGTTGGATTGCTTTACACCCCATACATGTTACGCATGATGGGACAAAGCGAGTATGGACTTTACTCGCTCGTCGCATCTGTCATTGCCTATCTGACCATCATGGATTTTGGCTTTGGAAATGCCATTATCCGCTATACGGCAAAATTCCGGGCCGAAGGAAAGTTGCAGGAGCAATACTCCATGTTTGGAATGTTCCTTATTCTCTACTCCATCATCGGAGTCATTGCATTCCTTGTCGGATTGGGACTCTACTTCAACATCGACTCGCTGTTTGGTGATACGATGACTGATTATGAGTTGGGGCGCGCCAGGATACTGATGCTGATCATGATTGTCAATCTGGCATTTACGTTTCCACTTGGAATTTTCGGTTCAATCGTCACCGCATACGAGGATTTTATTTTCCAGAAGGTGGTACAGATTGTCCGTATTATCCTGAACACAGCAGTCATGATTTGTCTGCTGAGAATGGGATATCGAGCAGTTGCCATGGTTGTTGCCCAAACTATATTCAACTTAGGAACTCTCCTGTTAAACTACTTCTATTGCCGATATAAGATCCACATAAAGATACTATTCGGACATTTCCAATGGGGATTTCTGAAAGAAGTTGCCGTTTATTCTTTCTGGATCTTTCTGAATGCCATCATGGATCGCATTTATTGGAGTACAGGACAGTTTGTATTAGGCGCTATTTCTGGTACCATCGCAGTCGCCGTGTTCGCGGTCGCTATTCAATTCCAATCGATGTACATGTCATTCTCAACTGCTATAGCCGGCGTTTTTTTACCCCGTGTAACCGCAATGGTTACTACCCACAAAACAGATCGGGAATTATCAGATTTATTCATCCGGACAGGTAGAATTCAATATATCATATTAGCCTTCATCCTCTCAGGATTTATACTCTTCGGCAAACAATTTATCATACTATGGGCAGGCCCGAACTACGCAGATTCCTACATTATTGCCTTGCTATTCTTCATACCGCTTACTGTTCCATTAATCCAGAATATGGGAATTACAATTCTACAAGCCCGCAATCAGATGAAATTCAGATCAATACTATATATCTGCATCGCACTAGCAAGTCTTGTCGCACAAATTATATTAGCTAGATTTTGGGGTGGAATAGGTTGTGCAATAGGCACTGCTGGAGCCTTAGTACTAGGACAGATCCTAATCATGAATATCTATTATCAGAAACGACAACATTTAAACATTGTACAGTTTTGGAAAGAAATATCAAAGATGTCAATTGTTCCAATCCTATTAATTATTCTCAGTTCTTTACTTCTCCGATCTATACAGATAGACAACTTTGTCAAGTTAAGCATTGGAATAATCATATTTTCAATTATTTATATTCCCTCATTCTGGAAATTTGGGATGAATAACTATGAACGGGAATTAATAGGATCGCCCGTCAAAAATTTATTTCTTAGAATCTGCAAACAATGATAAACATTCACGATAAAAGATCGTGTTGTGGTTGTTGGGCATGTATGCAACGCTGTCCCCAACAATGTATCTCCATGGAACCCGATGAGCAAGGTTTTCTTTATCCGAAGGTCGACCATTCCAATTGTATAAATTGTGGAGTTTGCGAGAAGGTATGTCCTGTTCTTCACCCAAACAAAGAGCAAAAGCCATTAAAACTATTAGCTGGGCGTAACCAAGATATCGAAGTTGTCATGCAAAGTAGTAGTGGCGGATTATTTTCAGCTTTGGCAACAGAGACCTTAAGTAATAAAGGAGTTGTATTCTCTGCTATATATAACAAGAACTGGCAAGTCGAACACGCAAGGGCTGATTCCAACCATCAATTACCGTCCATGCGTGGTAGCAAATATGCCCAAAGTAATATAGGAAAAGCTTATAAAGAAGCTGAGATTGATCTCAAGCATGGGAAAAAAGTCTTGTTTGTTGGCACACCCTGTCAAATCGCAGGACTTAAACACTTTCTTCACAAAGATTATGAGCAATTATTGACAATAGAAGTATTTTGCCATGGAGTTCCATCACCATTAGTATGGGGAAAATGGCTGGAATACATATCAAAAGGGAAAGGAATAAACGATATCTGCCAACGAGACAAACGAACAGGATGGACCAGTTATAGCGTACGATATAGACTTGAGAACAAAGAAATATGCCACTACGCATGGAGTGATGACTACATGCGAGGATTCATATATGATTACATGCTTCGCCCGGCCTGTTATTTATGTCCCTCTAAAGGAGGGAGAAGCGGAGCAGACATTGCATTAGGAGATTTATGGGGAATTAATAAAACCAATATACTCAATGATGAAAAAGGCATAACATTAGCCGTTATTAACTCCGAAAAAGGATTGACTGCCATCAAAAAATATTGCCAATACGAATTAAATGTCGCATCTATTTCAGATTATAACAACGGGTACAGAAACTCGGTAGAACAAAGTCAATTATCCACCTTCTTTTGGAAAAAGTTTTTAGACGAGGGAATCAAAGCTCTCCGACAAACGAATGATCATCATGGGCCATCTCGTCTAATTCTGAGATGGCTCCTACTCAAAATCAAGTTATCAAAATACATAGTTAGGTAACAATAATCATGAACAAGACGACATATCTACCTTGGCTTGACACAGCAAAGGGGATTGGTATTATACTAGTGATAATCGGCCATAGTATGTTTCCTATGCATACCTTGATCGACTCATTTCATATGCCTCTCTTTTTTGTTCTATCAGGATTAACATTTTCTGCAAAATCAACGTTTAGATCTTTTGTGGCAAAAAAAGCAAAACGTATACTTTTTCCTTTTGCCTTTTGGAGTATATTATCTTATATCTTAGGAATATATAATGGGCCTCTATGGTTTCTATATACTTTATTCTGCGCATTATTAATAGCGTGGTTATTAGTAAAAAAGTGTGCAAGAAATATATTAATTATAATAATAGGCTTTACTACACTGCTTTTGTGGGGGGGGGAGAACTCGTTATTAGGGAATATTCCTATTGATATTGTTCGTATACTTTCAGCTATAATTTATATTGTATTCGGTTATTTATGCGGTCCCTCAATAATCAAATCAAATTTTACAAAAAATATATTTGATAGAATTAACATGCAATGGTATTTCAAAGCACTCGCTACAATAGGATTAGGAATATTAATAATTATATATACCGCAATAATCTTTTTATTAGAGAAACAGCATTTATGGGCGAATAATAATCCATTCAGCTTTTACTCATTAAATTTATTTAGAGAGCCAATATTATTGGTAATAACTATACCTCTTGGGGGTATTATAATCACATTTTTGAGTTCCCTATTTCTCCAAAGAATAAAAGGGCTACGATGGTTAGGCAAGAATTCAATAGTGATAATGTGCGTGCATTTTCCGCTATGTCAATTTTTAAACAAACAGATAGCACAGATGCCTCATTTTGAGACAATAAAATACAAATTACTTTATGGGCTGAGTGAATACATAATCGTATTCTTATTCTGCTTAGTTATGGTCCTAATATGTAACCGATTCATTCCAACTTTGAGCGGAGGCGTGCAATCTACCAAACATTCAAATTAAGGTTGACTAAAAGACCATTACCTACAGACTTAATACTACCAAACTAATAGAGATCATCCAGCCAAAGGAGAACTTCTTAAAGATCTTAACATATGAAAATTGGGATTGTTACATATTGGAATAGCACTGATAATTATGGTCAAATAATGCAAGGGCTAGCGTTGCAGCGTTATTTACGATCCTTAGGACATGATCCTTTTATCATACGTTTTCACGAAGAAATTCCACCAACATCGATTCGAGAAAAAATAAGCAAACTTTCGCCATTATACCTTTGGCAATATATCAAATATAGGAAAGCCATCAACAATGCTCTTGCGTTCAATCAAAAGCACCCTAGGCGATTTAAAGAATTTAAGAAAAATAATATCAAGTATTCGGAAAAAGAATTTTGGTCATTCAATGATTTGTTGTGCGCAGACTGGTCTGAAATAGACGCCTTTATCTGCGGCAGTGATCAGATTTGGTCTCCCAAATACCTTCCTAACTGGCTGTCTTATATGCTAGCCTTTGCTCCTATGCGATGCAGAAAAATTGCTTATGCATGTAGCTTTGGAAAGGCATCCTTAAGTATAGAATACATTCATCAATTAAAAAAGCAACTCAAAACATTCCATGCAATTGGCCTACGAGAAAGAACCGGAGTATCCATATGTAAAGAAGCTGGTATTGCTCAAGCCAAATTAGTCTGCGACCCAACATTATTACTAAAAGCCAATGATTATCTTGATATTGTAAACGATATCTCCACAAAGAAAAACACAGCATTTATTTATCTGCTTAACTGGGAAATGGATTTACCCATACAGGAAATAAATAAATATCTAAAGTCCCAGAATATAAAAACAAGCTATTTCCCAACTAGAGGTAATGAGAATCTATGGACTCCATTTCAGGATTTATCGATAAACAATTGGGTACGTGAGATAGCATTATCACAGTTAGTTATTACAAATTCCTTTCATGGGACAGTTTTCTCTATAATTTTTCACCGTCCATTTATCACATTTGCATTACAAGGCAAAGATGCGGGTATGAATGATAGATTACAAACTCTACTATCAGCTATAGGACTTGAAAATCGCATATATACAAAAGGAGGGAAACTATCAATCGAGGAAATAGCATCACTTCCAATTAATTGGCAAGATGTGGATGATAAACTAGCCATACTTAGGCAATCTGGAGTAGCATTATTAGATGAAGGTCTTAATGGCTCTGATAAAATTAAATCTAAACATAATATATGCTTTTTCACAAACAAATCTATTCATCATCGCTATGGCGGCTTAGATAGAGTCACAGAACTACTTGCAGATAATTTTGTACGACATGGTCACCATGTTTTCTATCTCTCTTATAATAAAAGAGAAATATATGATAAGGGTCGTCAGTATTTTTTACCCAATCCCCAAAAGCAAAAAAGTCGAGAAAATATAGAAGCGTTCAATACATTTCTAGCAGACAAAAACATAGACGTCTTAATAAATCAAGAAGCAAATGTTGATATTACATTATCAATCGATCTCGAGCTCCGAAAACATTTGACAGTTTTATCTACACTACATTTTAACCCCAATTATATTGACGATAACCATTTCTCAAATAAATTTGGACGGCGACCTGGATTAGCCAACAAGGTCCTTAATAGAATATTCAAAACACCGTTTATAAAGAATCTAGGACTAAAGTATTTACGAAATCTATTATCTCGAAATTATAAAAAACAGATAGATTGGTCTGATAGACTTGTACTACTCTCCGATCGTTTCAAGCCTGATTTATTAAATCTGATAACAGGGAATAAGATTGACACAAGTAAAATAACGGCTATCAACAATCCGTGCATAGTATCACCCGTCAATACTCACATCCAAGAAGAGAAAAAAAATATAATACTATATGTAGGAAGACTAGATATCTCATTCAAACGAATTGATCATATATTGGATATCTGGAAAGACCTATCCTCTAGACATAATGACTGGGAATTTGTATTGGTCGGAGACGGTGCAGACCGGAAATTACTAGAGAACAAAGTTATAACTGAAAACATACAAAAAGTTACGTTCGTAGGAGTTCAAGATCCAACAGAATACTACAAACAAGCAAAATTCATAATATTAACATCTTCTGCATCTGAAGGTTGGGGAATGGTTCTCGTTGAAGCTCAACATTATGGTTGTGTCCCTGTATGCTATCGATCTTATTCTGCAATTTCAGATATAATTTCAGATGGTAAGAACGGGATTCTTGTAGAAAACAATGACACAAATAATTTACGCTCAAGACTAGAAGCAGCCATGGATACCCCTGCTATATATCATGCATTGAATACAGAGTGCATTAAGAGTGTCAATAGATTCAATATTGAAACGATATCCCAACAATGGCTCAGATTGATGTAATGGCAAAAGGTAATTAAGAGTTTCTCGGGTGATTTTATGTTCGTTAATACAACCTCTAACTCGAGATTCAAGTTAAAAGGGTCTTACGAAATGAAAAAAAACTTATTAGACTAACAACCATTGATAATAGCCTTAATATTCTCCTCAAAGGGCAACTAAAATATCTGAATAAGACATTCGAGGTTATCGGTGTTGCTAACGACTCCGGAGTACTTTCTTCTGTTGCTAAAAGAGAAGGCATTCGCACCATAGGTGTCCCCATGCAACGTAAAATCAGTATCATACACGACCTGCGGTCACTATGGGCATTATACCGATTATTCCGCAAAGAACACCCGTTCATCGTACATGCGAACACCCCTAAAGCAAGTTTTTTAGGGATGGTCGCAGCTTGGTTTACCCGTGTTCCCCACAGAATCTATCTGGTTACCGGACTACGATTTGAGACGGTCCACGGCCCCTTCCGCCTTCTTTTGAAAACAATGGAACGAATTACTTGCTTTTGTGCAACAAAAGTTATCCCAGAGGGAGATGGCGTAAAAGAAGCCCTATATCGTGAGCACATTACCAAGAAACCACTGGAAAAGATTTTAAACGGAAACATCAACGGAATTGACGTGGATTATTTCAGCCGCTCCAAGGATATTATAAATCAAGCATCGGATATTCGCAATGGATCAAATGCATTCACGTTTATTTTTATTGGCCGCATGGTCCGGGACAAAGGGATTAATGAATTAATCGGAGCGTTTCATAAACTCTCATCCGAGGATCCTCTTATTCGATTGCTTTTGGTCGGAACCTTCGAAGATAAACTCGATCCGGTTCTTCCCGAAACAAAACGATTGATCGAGACTTCTGAAAACATCGTATTTGTCGGATATCAGAATGACGTACGTCCTTATCTTGCAGCATCCGACGTTCTTATTTTACCCAGTTACAGAGAGGGTTTTCCGAACGTAGTATTACAAGCAGGAGCAATGGGATTACCATGTATTGTTACAGACATAAATGGGTCTAATGAAATTATTATTCCCAATCGAAACGGGATCATCATCCCTAAACAAAATACAGAGGCTTTATATCTGGCCATGAAACACTACAGACAACACCCAGAGTTAGTTAAAGAGATGGCTCAGGAGGCTCGACCTCTAATTATATCCCGTTTCTTACAACAAGATGTTTGGAATGCCATATTGAATATGTACAAGGCTCTATAATAATTAGATTCTCACTACAAGAGATAAGAATAATACATTGTATTCATCTCTGATTATCTCAATAGAAACTTATTTCAGCTATATGATCCAGTTTTTTCGCCTAATAAAGCAGAACATTCCATATCTATGGTATTTGATAGAATATGTTAATGGCATAATAATAAACATACTATACGGGAAAAATATTTCTAAAGCTACACAAGAATTCGGTTATTATAAATCTTCCAAACATTATATCTATCGACCACTTACTAAAACCGACCTTTCCTCTTTAGCCAATTTACTAGCCTCTCAGCCAACAGATTTTGACCATTACTTTAAGCCACATGGGTTTGATTTAAAATCTCTATCTCGCCAAATTAGGAATAAGTCCTTTTTAATGTTAGGAGTATTTAAAGATGAGCAAATTATAGGATACTTTTTTATTCGTTTCTTTATCAACAAAAAAGCATTCCGGGGTAAAATGGTAGACAGTACACATCAAGGCCAAGGAATAGCTAAACGCATGGGAATCATCATGACCAATATTGCGTTCAATGCGGGATTTAGATTATTTGCAACTATATCAAAAGCCAATTTGAGTTCTATAGCATCTTCTAAAGCGGTTAATTCAATACAAATAATAGAAGAACTTCCTGGTGACTACATCTATGTCGAATATACAAGACTAAAACATTGACCTATGATAAAATATCTATTTGATCGATCTATGGCATTGATTGGTTTAATCTGTCTTTGGCCTGTGTTGTTAGTGGTCGCAATTCTGATTAAGGTAAAAATGCCTGGAGGACCAGTCTTATTTACCCAACATCGCATAGGGAAAGATGGTAAACTATTTACCATGTATAAATTTCGATCTATGACAATGAGTCATTCAGGATCATCCATATCGGTTGCCGGAGAAAGCCGCATTACACCTTTAGGCGCAGTTCTGCGCAAATATAAATTAGATGAATTACCTGAATTATGGAATGTTTTAATTGGAGATATGAGTTTTGTAGGTCCTCGTCCTGATGTTCCAGGATATGCAGACAGTCTACAAGGAGAAGATCGATTGATACTAAAGCTACGACCTGGAATAACCGGTCCAGCCTCATTAAAATATGCCAATGAAGAGGAAATACTTGCGACTGTAAATGACCCCATCAAGTACAATGATGAAATCATTTTTCCAGATAAAGTACGAATAAATCTAAACTATTACTACCATCATACATTTTTAGGAGACATTAAACTTATTTTTCAAACAATCTTTCGGTCTTACGAATTAGCCGAAATTCCCCAAAATAATAAATAAAATGGCACACAACAGAATTTACCTCTGCTTGGCTCACATGTCTGGAGAGGAGCAGAAATTCATCAAAGAAGCTTTCGATACCAACTGGGTGGTACCCCTGGGTCCCAATGTCAATGGTTTTGAAGACGATCTGAAACAGTTCTTAGAGTCGATCGGTGATTCCATTGTCTGCGTATCAGATGATGAGATCGTTAAGATCCATGTGCACACCAATCATCCGGGACTTGCCTTTGAAAAGGGACTGACTTATGGTTCTTTATCCCGTATGAAGATTGACAATATGAGAGAAGAACATCAGGAAAAACTGATCAAAGATGCAGAAAAAGTAGCAGCACAGCAGGCAGAAGAAGAGGCAGCAAAAGCACCGAAGAAAGAGGTAGGATTTATCTCTGTATCGATCGGTGACGGATTTGGACAGATCTTCCGTGACCTGGGTGTGGATTATCTGATCGAGGGCGGTCAGACCATGAACCCGAGTACGGAAGATATGCTGACAGCGATCGATCATGTAAATGCAGACTATATTTACATTCTTCCGAATAATAAGAATATCGTAATGGCTGCAAATCAGGCGCGTGATCTGACAGAAGACAAGGATATTATCGTAATTCCGACAAAGACCGTTCCGCAGGGAATCACAGCAGTTCTGAATTACAATGCAGAAGAAGATGTGGATACAAATGAAGAGACGATGCTGGAAGCGATCAAATGTGTAAAGACAGGTCAGGTGACTTATGCTGTCCGTGATACCCACATCGATGATAAAGAAATCCATGAAGGTGATATCATGGGAATTGGTGATGCAGGTATCCTTGCAGTAGGCAGAGATCGACTTCAGGTAGCGGAGGAGATGGTAGCAGAGATGGTTGACGAGGAATCTGAGATCATCAGTGTTTACTATGGTGAAGATGTATCTGAGGAAGATGCAGAGGCACTTTCTGATTCTCTTACCGAGAAATATCCGGAGTGCGAGGTTGAGCTGAACCAGGGTGGACAGCCAATTTACTACTATCTGATTTCTGTAGAATAAAGAGCACAAAAAATGAATGATAAGACACCTTTACGTGAATTAAAAGGCGTGGGTGAGAAAACAGAGAAGCTTTTCCAGAAGATCGGGATCACGACTGCGGAAGAGCTTCTCCGTTATTATCCGCGGACTTACGATATATATGAGGAGCCTGTGGAGATTGCATCAGCAGAGGAGGACAAAACAGTCTCTATCCGTGCCACTATAGCAACAGGTATTTATATTAACCAGATACGCAATCTCCAGGTTCTGACAACAACTGTGGCAGATGCAAGCGGCCGATTGCCGGTTGCCTGGTTCAATGCGCCTTATTTGAGGGGAACACTCAAAAAGGGCAGTGTGTTTATCCTCAGAGGAAAGATCATCAGAAAAAAAGG
>OJML01001890.1_pt1 | contig 10515 bp, 5 predicted proteins | sample 1597221 | NCBI WGS metagenome assembly OJML01 (sample SAMEA2452123, study PRJEB22498) | human gut metagenome | biome: human feces; feature: human gut; material: feces | place: Australia | collected 2012 | reverse complement strand
GGCCTGTCACGCACACTCGCTCCCAACGCCCTGTGGCCGCAAGGCGACGCATGGGGTGAGCACGACTACGGCATGGAGGGCGCACAGCGCGGCGCCAGCTTCAACGGCATCATAGAGAAAGCCTTCGGCAAGGTGACCGACGCACGACAGTTTACGGCGCTCGCACAGTGGGAGAACTATGACGGCTACCGCGCCATGTATGAGTCGGGCTCAAAGGACCGCATGGGCCTGATCATCTGGATGAGCCACTCTTGCTGGCCAAGCATGACGTGGTGCTGCTACGACTATTATTTTGAGCCCACCGCCGCCTTCTTCGGAAGCAAGAAGGCATGTGAGCCGCTCCACATACAGCTCAATGCCTCTACACGCAACCCCGAGGTGGTGAACCTCGCTGCGGGAGAGCACAAGCAGCTCACCGCCAAGCGCGAGGTCATTGGCCTCGACGGCAAGACCGTGAAGGAGGATGTGGCCACGCTCGACACCAACGACGACACCACGACCCCGCTGCAGGCGCTCCATGTGGACGATAGCTATGACCTCGGCGGCAAGAACGTCTATATCGTGCGCCTGACCCTCAGCGATTCTAACGGCAAGGTGCTCTCAACCAACACTTATGTCGACTCTAACGACCACGGCAACCTGCAAGACCTCAACGCTCTGCCCGTGCTCGGCGAGAACGACATAAAGGTCAGCGTGGAGACGGTGGCTTGCAAGGACGCAAAGAAGGCTTGCTGCCAGGCTCTGGATAAGGGCTGCTCTGCTCAGGCCAATGGCTGCTCTGCTCAGGCTGCGGGCTGCAACAAGAGCCGTCGCATCATCACCTTGGAGAACACCTCAAAGACTCCTGCCATGATGGTGCGTCTGAACCTCCTCGACGGCGACGGCGACCAGATTCTGCCTGTCGACTATTCTGACAACTACTTCCATCTCCTCCCCGGCGAGAAGCGCACCATCAAGGTGGCTTGGAACAATGAGGACATGCGCAAGGGCAACCCTGTGGTCGATGTTACAGGATTTAATGTGAAGTAAAGGCAGCTTGCTGATCTTTCGCGAAGATTAATATCTACATTGCGCTTCGCGCTCGTTGTTTTTTAAAACATTAATTTCCATTAATGACCCATTAATGGAAATTAATGTTTAAAACCGCGCGAAGCGCAATAATATTTTTTTGTTCTTTTATGCAGAAGAATAGTTGCTGTTTAAAGTTTGTAACTGTCTGAAAGAACGCTATTCTTGATAACTGTTTGTTATCGCGCATCAATAATTTTACACATTATGTAAAATTTATGTCGTCTTTTGTGATTTTTAGATAAAACAAGGCTGTTTTTTGATGTTTTTATTACTTTTGCACCATCATAAAAAAAAGTAAAAAAGTAATCTTTAGTGTATGAAAAAATTCTACCTTTTTCTAATCATGCTTCTGTCGGTCATCGCACCACAGGCAGCCGATGCGTTCAGCATCACATTAAATGTGGACGATGCGTCCAGAATAAATGTCTTTCTTAATGGATACCAGGATGTTGTAAACGGTGACAATGTGTTCGAGGTGAAAGATGGCGACTACCTGAGCATCACGACACAGAACAACGCCGGACTCGTATCTGTTATGAACGGCGACAAAGAGGTAAAGCTCAACAGCTACTCGTCGTTCAACTTAAAGCTCACAGAAAGCGAGTATGCTGGAGCAAAATTGATGATTAAGACAGCTACCTTGGACGAGATGCGTACAGCCTCTTGCACGGTTACCGTAGACGATCCGTCAAAGGTGACGCTGAGACTGTCGAGAACATTCACCACGGTACAGCTCAAGAGCGGTGAGAACGAGGTTAAATTTATTCCGGGCACAGAGTCGACATTCACTATCTCTCCCCAAAGCCAAGAAACTCCTTTGTACAAGGTTACACACAACTCTGTGGCTGCGGAGGCTGATTGGGGCTCTTACACATTGAAAAATGTCGCTAACGGCGATGTTATCGACATTCAGGCCAACTATCCCGACATCGACTGCGCTGTGAAGTTTAACGTCAATGCCGAAGGTGTGGGCTTCATAAAAAGTGTGACGGTTAATGGCAATGAGGTGACCAACTATCTGGACGACAACTTCACCGTGAAGTGTGGCTCAAACATCTCCATTACGCGCAACTCGGAAGACTATAAGTTGGAGTCGTTTAAGGTGAACGGTGAAGACAAGACCAGCGATTTCTATGATGAAAGCTACGACTTCTTTGTTACTGATGCCGCAACATTCGACATCACAGCAAAGAAATATGCCACATTCAAGGCCACCGTCGACATCGATGACGTGTCACACGCAACGGTCTATAATGGCTATTCTTATTATGGCAATGCGTTCGACTTGAAAAACGGAAAGAACGAAATTGAGGTTTCTGAGAAACAGACGCTCATCTCTTTGGTTGCCAAGGACGGATATTATTTTACGAGCGTGAACGACGGAACGAAAGAATATACAGACAAGAGCGTCAACGATATTGAACTTGACGTGGTCGACGGCATGGTGTTGAAGGTTGTTACGGCAGCCGTCGTGCGCGACAAAAAAGCCCTTGTTTATGTGGACGACAGATCAGCAGCAAACTCTCTGTTGTTCCGTCGTAACGACTATAACACGATTGAGGTTGCCACCGGTTATAACGAGCTGGAGTTTTATAGAGGCGACAACCCCTTCTCTGTCAGTGTTTCCGCAAACACCAAGAAGGTCTACAAGAACGATGTGGCTGTAGTTCCGCTCTATTCAGGTGGTTCTTACTTCAATTTCAGCCTTGCAGACGGCGATGTCGTGAAGATGTTCTTCACCAAGACTCCTGCCACGGTCAAGGCCGACATCACAGCCAACGGTGGCGCCGAGAACCTCAGCATTGTGAAGGACCGCATACAGCCTGTTGCTGACTTCAGCGCCGGCATCTCTTGTCTTGAGGACACAGAGCTGGCTTTCGCCGCTAAGGAAGGCTACTCTATCAAGACTCTCACCGTTGACGGCACAGCAGCAACTGCCGAGGCTGACGGCACATACAAGGTGGTTGTTAAGGCCGACGCCAACATCGTGGTTGACCTTCAGACTGCATCGGGCATAAGCAGCGTGACAAACGCTGACGCCAGCCGCACAGCCAACGTGTATAACGCCAGCGGCGTGCTCGTGCTGAAGAATGCCACACCTGAGCAGACTGCAAAGCTTGCCAAGGGTCTCTACATCATCAACGGCAAGAAGGTGGTGCGCTAACAAGCGGACATAACGACAAACACAAACATAAAGCAACAGGGAGAGGTGGCTTAACCCATATCGGTCGTTAGGGCTTGCTTGAATTTTGGATTTTTAGAAGAGTGGATTTTGTTTGGCTTTTAATGAGCAATAGCGGGCTATTGCGATTTAAAAACAAGCAAAAGGCACCTTATAAAAACCAAAAGGCTGCAAGCAGTTATTAAAAACGACATAAAACGGCCTAATGACCGATTTGGGTTTAAGGCTGCCCCTCCCCGTTTGTGGTTTTTTACGACCATTCGAACTTTTGTGCTACGCGTGTTTAAAAAATTAATATTTTGCGCTACGCGCTGTTTTTTTAACATTAATTTCCATTAATTGAACATTAATGAACATTAATATTTCGCGCGAAGCGCCTAAGCACCTACGGAGCGCATGAATGTTAAAAAAACAACGAGCGCGAAGCGCGATGTAAATATTAATCTTTGCGAAAGTTTTATTAATAAATAAAAGGAGAAAAATGAAAACGAATCTTTTCAACGTCGTGGCGTTTATGGCAGCCCTGCTCTTCAGCACCTCTGCCCTGGCGCAGGAACGCGACCCCAACCGTCTGTCTATCTACAAGGGCGACAACATCCTGAAAACCTACTCGGTCGACGAGATCGACTATATCGGCTTCGACTATGTGGCCAATGATCCCGCCGGCATCGCTGTAGTGGACCAGACCAACTTCACCGCCAAGGTGCAGTTTACAAAGCCCGACAACTGTGAATATTATCTTGTGGCGGTCATCCCTGCCAACTCGGAGGAGGACCTCACAGCCTATGTGAAGAACCATTATGCAGCAAAGCTTACAGAGAGCAAGGAGTATGAGTTTACAGGTCTCAAGGCCGGACTCGAATATTATGCTCTCGCCTTGCCCGTAGACAAATATGGCCTGTCGACCGTGCTCTCAAAGCAGAAGTTTCAGACCGTTGCATCGCAGTATGAGCAGAAGGCCTCTAACTTCTTTGATGTCGACTATTGGGGCGACGCTTATCTCAACGGCTACCAGAACTTCGTGATCCGTATGGGCGACTGCCAGCACAACGGTGTCTATCCCAAGGGCAACGGACGGATCTACAACTTCAGCATCTACAGCAAGAAGTCGGACGGCTCGGCACAGCCCATGCCGCCTGTAGGAACTTACAGCTACTACACCGGCGACAAACCCATCGACATGTGTATGGAAAATTCTGAGAGCCTGATGTTCGAATACAGCAACTTCAAGGACGACAAATCTTATAAAAGCACGACTGTGAAATATAACGATGCCACGCTGACCGTGACCAAGAACAGTGACGGCACCTACACCGTAAAGGCGCTGGTGGCACAGGAGAACGGCGAGTTTGTGGAGCTTACCTACACAGGAGCGGTGACCTATAGGGACAAGTCGTTTAAGGGCTATGACGGTCCTAACCTGGACCACGACGTAGAGTTCAACTGCGACTACATCACTCCCTACGACCTCGGCGGCACCTGCTTCGAGATGATGGACGGCGGTGACCCGTCTGCCGAGGGTGCCTCATGGTACAAGCGCAACCGCATTACCATCTTCCTTGCTGCCGATGCCAACGGCATGCCGCGTCTCGGAACCTTCGGCGTGACCAAAGAAGGTGAGAACGGCACGGAGCGTGCGGGTTTCTACAAAAACTTTGGTGGCGGCGTGTCAGGATCTGACGGCACACGTTACGAGTATGTGGAGCAGCTGGGCGTGCAGTCGATTTTCGGCTTCGTAACGGGTGGCTCTGTGACCATATCTACCGAGAACGTGATGGGAAAGACCTATTATAACATCAACACCGACTTCGTGACCGACAAGGGCGTAAGCATCAAGGCCCACTATCTTGGCCCGTTCAAGAGCAACAAGTCGTCGAAGAAGAGACAGGCTCTGCGTCTTGCCCCTAAGGCAAACTAAGGCTTTGTGACGGGCCTTTGATTATCTTTTTTCGAAGGCTCAAACAAGAAAGAACGAAAGCTACTCTCACCCCCAACCCCTCCCCAAAAAGGGGAGAGGGGAGCAATCAATTCTTGTTGGGGATGTATCGGCTTGACGATTCACACATACATAAGTTAGGGCTGCAAACGGCAACAATGCCGTTTGCAGCCCTAACTGGTTTTTTCATGTGTGGATGTGCTGACAAGTTTTTGTTTTTCTGCGTTATTCTGCATTATTCTGCGTTTTTCTGCATTATTCTGCATTATTCTGCATAGGTTGTTATCACTCCATTTTCCGTATGAGCCATAAAAACATGCTTGAAGTGGGGCGGTAACTCAAAAAAAAATATAGTTACCGTCCCACTTCAAGCATATTTTTCTTGTTTATAAGGAATAAAAGCTCTATCTTTGCATTTAACTATCAGACAGTTACGTTAATTTAACTAATTATACGACAATGATTCAAAAGATAATAGGACGCAAGGCAGAGCAGGAATTGTTGCATGAATGTTACGAATCAAACAAACCAGAGTTTGTTGCAGTATATGGCAGACGACGCATCGGCAAAACATTCCTTGTAAAACAGTTCTTTAAAGAAAAGTTTGATTTCTATTTTACAGGAGCTTATCAAGCCACGAAGAAAGACCAACTTTTCAATTTCAAGATGACATTGGAGTCTTATTCTGGCAAGAAACAAAAGACACCAAAAACATGGTTGGAAGCATTCTTTCAACTTAAGGACTATTTGGCTTCGCTTGGAGAGCGCAGGAAAGTAGTATTTATTGATGAGTTGCCATGGTTCGACACGCCACGCTCCAATTTTATTAGTGCAATAGAACTGTTTTGGAACCAGTGGGCTTCCGATCAGAATCTTATGTTGGTAGTATGCGGTTCGGCTACATCATGGATGGTTAACAAGCTATTGGGCGACAAGGGAGGATTGCATAACCGTGTGACACACAGCATTTATCTTGCACCTTTTTCTTTAGGAGAGACTGAAGCTTTCTTACAAGAAAACCGTATTGTGTTCAATCGTCATCAGATAGTAGAGTGCTATATGATGTTGGGTGGTACGCCGTATTATTTGAACATGTTGCAACCCAAGTTAAGTTTGGCTCAAAACATCAACAATTTGTTTTTTGTTGAGAATGGTGAATTGCGTAGAGAGTTTGACTTCTTGTTTAGGTCATTGTTCAGGGACAGCAAGATATATCGCAAGATTGTAGATCAACTCTCAAAGAAGACTAAGGGAATGACCCGTCAAGAGATTATACAGGAATGTGGTATTACCGACAACGGCAAGCTGTCGGAAATATTAGAGAATCTATGCAATTGCGACTTCATTCGTCGCTACTCCTCATTTAACAAAAAACAACGGGAAGCCATATATCAGCTTACCGATCTGTTTTCATTGTTCCACCTTAGTTATATCAAGGATTCTAACGGTATGGACGAGAGATTTTGGACTGATGCTATCGACTCTCCAAGTCACCGTGCCTGGTGTGGCTATGCTTTTGAGCAAGTGTGTCTTCATCATATCAGGCAAATCAAATGGGCTTTGGGTATAGATGGAGTGCAGACGTCTGTTTGCTCATGGGCTACACTTCCTACTATGGGTGCTGATGGCAAAAAACATGAAGGTGCTCAAATAGATTTGGTTATAGACAGACGCGACCAAACGATAAACCTCTGCGAAATGAAGTTCTGCATGAGATCTTTTGAGATTACACCAGCTTATCTTGAGCATATTATTAGTAGGAGAGAATTGTTTCGTGAAGTAACAGGAACCAACAAGGCTCTTCATCTTACATTCGTTACTACTTATGGATTGGTGAAGAATGCTCAATACGGAATGATTCAAAGCGAGGTGACAATGGATGATTTGTTTAAATATTGAAGTGTAAGTAGGTGTTCGCATACATAAGTTAGGGCTGCAAACGGCAACAATGCCGTTTGCAGCCCTAACTGGTTTTATACCGGAGATGGCCTTTTGTTGTTTTCTCTCATAAAATAAAGTTATAAAAACCGTTCAAAACATCCGAATTTTGTTGCATATAACAGGTTTTTCCGTTTATGTGTTTATTTTTGCAACCTTACGAAACATTTATGATATTCGTTTTTGAGAAGATACGTTAAATTTGCAGCAGAAAACAATCAATGACGCTTCAGATCTTCAATAAACGAACTCAAATTATCATTAAAAAACGCGAGTGCTAAAAAAACTTGCGGGCTTAAACAAGAATTGTGAGTTTCTTACCCACCTGCATTAATCTAAAAAATGCGAGTTTAAAAACGACGAAAGATTAACAAGTTTCAAGGAATTGACGTTCCTAAACTAAAAACGAAAAAGATATGATAAAAACAATTTTGGGCCGCACGATGGCAGCAACGGTGCTCGCCTCACTGGCCTTCGCCGCTTCGGCACAAGACGCCCGGTTCCTGAGCAGTAACCACTGCATCTACCGCATCAACGAACAGAAGAACTATCTTCTCTTGCCCGTGCAGGAGAAGGCAGAGATGTGCAACATAAAGGTTGTGAAAAACAACACTCAGGTGAAAGCCCTGAACGTGCGTCTCGCTTCAAACCATATCGACTATTATGTGCCCCTTGACCTCAAGCAGTTTGGCGAGGACGCAAAGCTGGCTCTTGACATACACGTCAACGGCACCTACCGCAACGACGGCGAGCTGTCGGGCTTCACCTGCTGGAAGAAGATGCAGTTCTCCGACACGTTCGACACCGCCAACCGCGAGAAATATCGCCCCGTCTATCACCACACACCCGCATGGGGATGGATGAACGACCCCAACGGCATGTTCTACAAGGACGGCGTGTGGCACCTCTACTTCCAGTATAACCCCTATGGTTCACAGTGGGAGAACATGACATGGGGCCACTCTACATCTACCGACCTGATCCACTGGACCTTCCAGGGCGCCCCCATTGAGGCTGACGCCTGGGGAACGATCTTCAGCGGCTCGGCTGTGGTTGACCATAACAACACCTCGGGCTTCGGCAAGGGTGCCGTGGTGGCCATGTACACATCGGCTGGAGAGAACCAGACACAGAGCATTGCCTACAGCAACGACAATGGACAGACCTTTACAAAATATGACGGAAACCCCGTGCTCACAAGCAACACACCCGACTATCGCGACCCTCATGTGTTCTGGAACGAGGACATCAAACGCTGGAACATGATCATGGCCGAAGGACAGCACATGGACATCTACTCGTCGGCAGACCTTAAGGAGTGGAAGCTGGAGAGCCAGTTTGGTGCCGAGTATGGCAACCACGGCGGTGTGTGGGAGTGTCCCGACCTCATGAAGATGAAGGTGCGCGGCACAGACCAGTATAAGTGGATGCTTCTCTGCAACATCAACCCCGGAGGCCCGTTCGGCGGTTCTGCAACACAATATTTCGTGGGACAGTTTGACGGACATAAGTTCACATGCGAGTCGGCTCCCGAGGTGACCAAGTGGATGGACTATGGCAAGGACCACTATGCCACCGTGACCTTCGACAACGCTCCCGACGGCCGTCGCGTGGCTATGGCGTGGATGAGCAACTGGCAGTATGCCAACCAAGTGCCAACAATGCAGTACCGCTCTGCCAACTCGGTGCCCCGCGACCTCGACCTCTACGAGTATCAGGGTCAGACCTATTGTGGCGTCACTCCTTCGCCCGAGCTTGCAGCAGCACGCCCGAAGAAGGCTACAAAGACCCTTACCGAAGCTTGCGAGATGGTCGTGACACTCAAGGGCAACGCCACCATAACCCTCGCCAACGACAAGGGTGAGCAGGTGGTGATGACCTACGACGAGAAGAGCCGCACGTTCGCCATGGACCGCACGAAGAGCGGACAGAAAGAGTTCAGCGACGACTTCGCTGCCCTCACCGTGGCTCCCGTTCACGGCAAGATGTCACAGCTCCGCCTCTTCATCGACCGCAGCAGCATCGAGGCGTTCGATGCCGACGGCAAGATGGCCATGACCAACCTTGTGTTCCCGACCAAGCCTTATAACAAGGTGCTGGTAAAGGGCAAGGCAAAATATGTGGTTTACAATCTGAACAAATAAAGAAAACAAAAATTTATTTATCCTATAGCTAAATGAACAGTACAAACTCAAGCAAACTGACACTCATACCCGTGATGATTACCTTCTTCACGATGGGTTTCGTCGACCTCGTCGGCGCTGTGTCCAACAACATGCAGGAAGATTTCGGACTGAGCGACTCTGCCGCCAACTTCTTCCCTTCGCTCGTGTTCTTCTGGTTCCTTATCTTCTCTGTGCCCACGGGCATGCTCATGAACAAGATAGGACGTAAGAAGACCGTCATGCTCTCGCTCATCGTGACAACCGTGGCTGTGCTGCTGCCGCTCTTCGACAGCTTCATGCCCACACCGCAGAGCCAGCTCTGGCTCATGTATATCTCGTTCTCGCTCCTCGGCATAGGCAACGCCATCATGCAGACGAGCATCAACCCGCTGGTGACCATGCTCGTGAAGGGACACCTCGCCTCGACGCTCACTTTCGGACAGTTTGTCAAGGCCATCGCCTCGTTCATCGCTCCGCTCATCGCAGCATGGGGCGCAACGACATCGGCTCCCATCCTCGGTCTGAGCTGGCGCATTCTCTTCCTCCTGTTCTTCGTCATCGGCATGATCGCAACCCTCTCGCTCGGACTCACCAACATCGAGGAGGAGCCTGTCGAGGGCAAGGCATCGGGCTTCATTGACAGCGTGAAGATGCTCGGCACATCGCTCATCCTACTCTCGTTCATCGGCATCATGTGTCATGTGGGCATCGACGTGGGCACCAACGCTGTGGCTCCAAAGATCATGCTTGAGCGCCTCGGCACCGACGGCGACACGCTGAGCAAGTTTGAGTATGCTACCAGCATCTACTTCGCCTTCCGTACCTTGGGTTGCTTCACCGGCTCCATCATCATGCGCAAGCTCAACATACGCACCTTCTTCGCGATCATCGTCGTGATGATGGCTCTCGCCATGGTGGGCTTCGTGTTCGGCACAGAGAAGTGGGAGCTGTGGGCTGCCATCGCTCTCGTGGGCTACGGCAACTCTAACGTGTTCTCTATCGTGTTCTCGCAGGCCATGCTCTCTGCTCCCGAGAAGAAGAATGAGGTGAGCGGACTGATGATCATGGGTCTCTTCGGCGGAACCGTCTTCCCCTTGTTCATGGGCTTCGCCAGCGATGCTGCCAAGGCTGCCGGCGCTGTGTACCCGCAGATATGGGCTGCCGTGGTCATGGCGGTGGGCGTGGTTTATCTGCTTAGCTATATTCCGAGGGTGAAACAATAA
>OJML01001884.1_pt1 | contig 10543 bp, 9 predicted proteins | sample 1597221 | NCBI WGS metagenome assembly OJML01 (sample SAMEA2452123, study PRJEB22498) | human gut metagenome | biome: human feces; feature: human gut; material: feces | place: Australia | collected 2012 | reverse complement strand
CCCGTACGTCAGTTTAGCAAACTGGTGGTTTCAGCCACTCACCCAAACTTCCTTTTTTGTTATTTGTTTTAGCGTTATCTCTCAAACGCGATGCAAAGGTACGACATTTTTTGAAACTACCAAACTAAACCAAGAAAAAAATGCATTTTAAGCGTATTTTTTTCAGAAAGGTAGGAAAAACTTCAAATCAGTGTGGTCATCTGTGCATTACGATAAGGGTATTATTAGGGTGCCAGAGATTGGTTATTGTTAGACAAAAATGGCTGATATGCACTGCAAAATAAAGCCCGAAGCCTTATGTGTAAGGGCTTCGGGCGGAAAATCTATAAGAGGACGCCAATAATAGGCTGCCTGATATGTTTTAATTAGCAGAGCTTGCGTGATCCGTCACCGATTACAACATCGATAACGATAGGTTCTTTGCCAAATTTCTCCTTATATGCTTTCTTGGCAGTTTCGATAAAGTTAGCATAGAGGTCGTCGCTCACAAGGTTGATTGTGCAACCACCAAAGCCACCACCCATGATGCGTGAACCTGTAACGCCGCAGCTATGAGCAACATCGTTCAAGAAGTCAAGTTCGGGGCATGAAACTTCATATTCCTTGCTCAGGCCATAGTGTGTCTCGTACATCTTCTTACCAACTTCTTCGTAGTCGCCTTCTTCAAGTGCTACGCAAACCTCGAGCACGCGGTACTTCTCGCCAATTACATATTTGGCACGGAGTGCGTCTTCTTCGCTAACTTCTGGGCGAACTTCGTCAAGCATGTCGTAGGTTGCGTCGCGCAGGCTATCCACATTCGGCCAGTGCTTCTTCATGGCAGCTACCACGTTTTCGCAGCTCTTGCGGCGGTCGTTGTAGGCTGAAGTTGCCAAATCGTGCTTAACCTGTGAGTTGAGCAATACAAGTTTGTAGCCCTTGGGGTCGAACGGGAAGTACTTGAACTCGAGTGAACGGCAGTCCAAACGCATCAAGCTGCCGGCCTTGCCAAATACTGAGGCGAACTGGTCCATGATGCCGCAGTTGCAGCCGATGTAGTTGTGTTCTGTGGCCTGGCCTACCTTGGCAAGAGTGAACTTGTCAATTTTGTTATCGGCAAATAAGTCGTTGAGTGCAAAGGCATAAGTGCTTTCCAATGCAGCTGATGATGACATACCAGCGCCAAGGGGTACATCGCCAGCAAAGGCTGTGTTAAATCCTTCGACAGGTACACCGAGCTTCATCATTTCGCGGCAAACACCAAAGATAAAGCGGAAGTGTGTAGCTGAGGGGCCTTTCTCGTCGTCGAGACTAAATTCAACGTAGTCCTTCAAGTCGATTGAGTAGGCACGTACTTTACGTGTGCCATTAGGCTTGATTTCAGCAATAACGCCTTGGGTTACAGCACCGGGGAATACGAAACCGCCATTATAATCGGTGTGTTCACCAATCAGATTGATACGGCCTGGAGAGGAATATACAGAACCTGTTGTACCATCAAAGTGCTCAACGAAACGACTTCTTACGTCATCTACTGTTAATTTCATGGGAGTAAAGAATTTTAGAGGGTAAAAGAATTGCCGGCAGAAGGTTTGCTCATTCTAAGTACTAATGACCAATTTACACCTGTCTGTCTGTTTATAGAAAAGTTAAGTTGAAGAGTAAGGAAGCGTGTCGTCCATACTCTTCAACTTGTGATATAGCGATTTTATTCTTCGCGCTTGCTTACACGACTGCCTACCAAAGCGTAGAAAAGGAGGTATGCAGCGCAGAATACAACGACCCAGTAGCTCTGAATATAACCTACTGCATCGGCAACAGAAGCCTGGATAAACATCATTACAGCGCAACCGAATACCATAGTCATGAAGATACCAGAAGCGATGGCAGTGTATTTGCCGAGGCCTTCAACTGCCATATTAAAGATGCCACCCCACATTACAGAGGTGCAAAGACCAACAAGCAAGAAAGCAAAGATGCCTACGGGTACATCTTGCCATACAACAGTGAGGCTACCCCAGTCAACACCAGGGAATGCTACGAGTACGTCAGTTGGAGCGTACATGCCGAAGAGTACGAGTGCGAGTGTGGCGACTGAAACAGTGGTAATCATTGTACGGCTGCTCACCTTGCCACCGATAGAAGCACCAACGAAACGACCGATAAGCATCATAAACCAATATACGGCTACGAGCATACCAACTGTGCCGGCAGGAATCTTCATTTCATTAGTCAAGTACTGCTGAACGAAGTTAGGCACACCAACTTCGATACCCATGTAAAGGAAGATAGCCAAAGCACCGAGAGCAAAGTGGCGGTGGCTCATAGCACCCTTAATCAAGCTAACTTCTACGGGAGCTTGTTCGGGTTCTTCAATCTTAGTCATGGCAATGATGATGAAAGCCAAGACGAAGATGCCAAGTGCGATCATGAGGGCAGGAGTAGCGTCAGAGATCTTAGCCTTTGTTGCATCGCTGATAAGGGCACCCATTAAGATGTAGCAGCAAACCGCAGCAGTAGAGTTGAATACGCCGCCTGTCTGAATTAATTGGTTACCAGCGTTACCACCACCACCAAGGATGTTGAGCATAGGGTTAACAACGCAGTTCAAGATACACATACAGAAGCCTGCGATGAAAGCGCCAACGAGGTAAATGCCAAATACGAGACCTAAGTTTTCTTTAGGATTCTCAATCTGACCGCTATACCACTGAATAGCGATACCCAAGATACCGATAGCCAAACCGATAAGGGCTGTCTTCTTGTAGCCAAACTTTGCGATAAGCATACCTGCGGGGATACCCATTACTAAGTAAGCTACGAAGTTACCGTAGTTACCAATCTGTGCCAATACGTTTGAGATTTCGCCTTGGTTCTTAATAATGGTTGCCATAGGTGTACAAAGGTTTGTCACGAAGGCAATCATGGCGAAGAGTGCAATCATGATGATGATGGCTCCCCATTGTTTCTTTTGATTACTCATTTTTGTTTGTGAGAAAGATAAATTAGATTATTAGATGAATTGATTTGTATTATTCTTCAGTATTAAAGTTTACGAACTTGCGCCTGACGCATGTCCGTAAACTTTGATGATTTATGTTTAGTTTTCTACGCCAAACTTGTAGATGGTTTTTTGCGTGTACACCTGTCCAGGCTTGAGTACTACTGAAGGGAAGTAAGCGCGGTTGGGACTATCGGGGAAGTGCTGTGCCTCGAAGCAAAGTGCAGAGTGCTTGCCGAAGGTAGCGCCATGCTGACCCTTATAACCATCAGCCCAATTATCTGAGTAGAACTGCACGCCAGGCTCGGTGGTATAGACTTCCATTGAGCGTCCGCTCTTGGGTTCAACGATTTTTGCTGCAAATGTGAGTTCGCCAGGTTCGTGCTTGTTCAGTACAAAGCAGTGGTCGTAACCTGTGCCGTTTTTAATTTGCTCGTCAGAGAAGTCGGTTAAATGGTCACCCACACGGTGTGGGGTTGTAAAGTCGAATGGTGTGCCCTTTACGCTGCGAATTTCGCCTGTGGGGATGCTGTTTTCGTCGATGGGCACATAAAAGTCGGCATTGATTTGGCAAATCACGTCCTCGCAAGTAGGAGTGGGGTTGCCAATGCCGGCGAGTGAGAAGAAACCGTGACTGGTCATGTTCACGATAGTCTTCTTATTGGTTGTACCCTTATAATCGATTTTCAACTCGTTGTCTTCGCTGAGTGAGTACATCACAGTCATAGAAAGTTCGCCAGGGAAGCCTTCTTCATAGTAGGCTGAAACATAGCGAAGCACCAATGTATGATCGTTTACTTGTTCTGCATCCCACACGCGAGCGTGGAAACCAGTGGGTCCACCATGCAAGTGGTTAGGACCATTATTCACGGCAAGGCTATATTCTTTGCCATTAAGTGTGAACTTTCCGTGGCAGATACGATTGCCATAGCGTCCAACAAGTGTGCTAAGGAATGGCTCTGGAGAGTTGATGCAGTCGTCGATGTTATCGTGTCCTTGAATGACGTTGGCATAGTTGCCATTGCGGTCGGGCACCATGATGGCCACGAGGGAACCTCCATAGTTTGTTACAGCTACTTCCATGCCGCTGGAATTGCGTAAGAAGTAGAGGTCTGTTTGCTTTCCTTGTATAACTTTCTGGAAATCTTCTTTTTTGAGTCCGCTAAGAGACTTTGCTGTATTTTCCATGATAATGAACGATTATGTTGCTAAATGCGTTATTTACTTTGCAAATTTGTGGAAAAGATTTGGATTGCCCAAACTTTCGTAACGAAATTATTAAACATTCGTTTGTCTATAAGGGCGAGCGTTGCTATGTGTGGTGTGTAAATGTTTGGCTTATTTGTTTGTAAGTGTTTCAATTTCAAGAATTTGGACGGGGACAAGTTGATGGTGTGGTAAGTAAGGTGATGTGTGTTGTTTTGCCTTCCAAAGTCTGTGCGTTTATGGCATGATGTACGAAAATAACACTTATTCGTTTTGCACGACCTTTCCTTTTGTGCTAACTTTGTACGCAAAAAATAAGTAGGTGTTCAAAATTATTTTTACATTGAAAGTGCGTTATCGGGACGCAGATGTTTCCTTCGGACGAAGGAGCATAGCGGGCTATGTGACTGAGAACGAAGGAAGCAGATGTGCCCCGAGAACGTGCTTTCAATGTGAAAATGACACCTACTGATTGTTTGAAATAATTTTGAACACCTACTTTAATGATAGACAAAGAACAAATACTTGCCAATTTAGGCTTTGATACTCTAACTTCCATGCAGCAGCGTATGGAGTGCGCTGGAAAAAGGGCAGGGGGTGTCGTGTTGCTTTCGCCAACTGGTACAGGTAAAACCCTGGCTTACTTGTTGCCCTTGGTTGAGAAAATAGATGTACAGCTTGATGTGTTGCAGGCAGTCGTAATAGTGCCTACACGTGAATTGGCACAGCAAAGCGAAGACGTGTTCAGACAAATGAAAACCGGGGCACGTTGTTTGGCTCTTTATGGTGGACGACCTGCCATGGAGGAACATCGTAAAATTAAAGAAATAAAGCCACACCTTGTCTTTGCAACGCCAGGAAGATTGAATGACCATTTGGGCAAGGATAACTTGAATGTATTCGGTGTGCGATCTCTTGTTATAGATGAGTTTGATAAATGTCTTGAGCTTGGATTTCAAGATGAAATGTCGTGCGTGTTAAAGTATTTCTCTAATGTAAGCAGTGCTTGGCTTATGTCGGCAACTGATGCAGAAGAAATACCGGCATTCATGGGCAAACTTTTTCCGAAGTATAGTAAAATAGACTTTTTGGCGGAGAATGCCAGTTTGCAGGATCGTGTGGAGGTAAATGTGGTGAATTCGCCTCAAAAGGATAAGTTGGACACCTTGGCCAAATTGCTAACACACATTGCTGGTGCGCCAGCCATTGTGTTCGTATCGTACAGAGAGAGCGTAGAGCGCGTAGGGCTATGGCTGAGGCAGCAAGGGTTTGCTGTCGAAATGTATCATGGCGGAATGGAACAGGAATATCGCGAAAGGGCATTGTATAAGTTCCGTTGTGGAGCTGCTAACGTGTTGGTAAGCACGGATTTGGCTGCTCGTGGATTGGATATTCCTGAGGTGCGAGTGGTTGTGCATTATCATTTGCCACAAAAGGCTGAGGATTATACGCATCGAAATGGGCGTACGGCGCGTTGGAAGTCAGAGGGTTCAGTTTGTTTGTTACTTGGCCCGACAGAAACTTTGCCCGATTTTGTTACGGAATATAAGACACTTGATTTGAATGGTGTGTCTATGGTTCAGCCAGTAGCCCCGATATATGCAACGATATACATAGGGCGTGGCAAGCGCGATAAGCTGAGTAAGGGCGATGTATTAGGCTTTTTGTGCAAAAAGGGTGGCCTGCGTTCTGACGAAATTGGCCGTATAGATGTTGGGCCGCATTATGCTTATGCAGCAGTGCTTCGGTCAAAGCTGAAAGATATGCTCCGAAGAGTTGGCTGTGAGAAGATTAAAGGCATGAAAACGTTGGTAGAGGAGATGCGAAGGTAAACTGTTGCATTAAACTAATTATTCAATAGATAAACACTAAATATATGAATATTAAGATAAAAGACTCTGTGTTACAAGACGCTGCTCGCAATGGCGTTGATGCATTCCTTGATGCAGTGCTATCTGCTTTTAAGAGCCAGGTTGGTGAGGAACTAAATGCTGAAAGTATGCAGTATCTCTCGGCTGATCAAATTACTTTATGGGGGTATTTAATACTTCGCGATGAATTGATGGACGGAGGTTTCGTACAACTGATATATAATGGTTATGGACCATTCTATTTTGATAATCCCTTTGCCAAGGCCATGCGGCTTTGGGGATTGCGCGAGTTTTCAAAATTGTTGTATAAGGCAAAGAAAGCTTATGATGCTCACAAAGAAGAATTGACTTGTGAACGAACCGACGAGGAATTTATGGCAATGTTTGAACAATATCCCATGTTTGACGACCTCGACGATGAATTTGTAGAGGCTGAGGAGGATATAACTGCCGCTGTGGCTCATTACGTGGACGAACATATAAATGATTTTGTTGAAATAGAACAATAAGAAAATATGGGCAAGAGTAAAATATTACCTACTTCGCGTATAAACATAAAGAATAAGCGCGCGGAACATGACTATTTGGTTATTGACAAATATACAGCAGGTATTGTACTAACAGGTACCGAAATAAAGAGCATTCGTGCGGGAAAAGCCAGTTTGGTTGACACATTTTGTTATATAAATCGTGGTGAAATGTGGATGAAGAATGCTTACATTGCAGAATATGATTTCGGTTCGTACAACAATCATTCAACGCGTCGTGACCGGAAACTTTTGCTAAATCGCAAGGAGATTAGATCTTTGCAAGATGATACGAAATCTCCTGGTTTTACAATAGTGCCATTGCGCATGTTTATCAATGAAAAAGGACTTGCAAAGGTTGTAATAGGTCTTTGTCGTGGTAAAAAAGAGTATGACAAGCGCAATACGTTGAAGGAAAAACAAGACCGCCGTGAAATGGATCGCGCAATGAAAGTAAGACTATGATTAGGCTTCAGCTATATCGTTGCATTTTTGCTGTTGTGCTCCTTCTCGTGCAATGTCCGGCAAGAGCGCAGCAGTCTTTTGTATATGCAGACAATAGTAGTTTGCACAACTCAGATGGTTCAGTATTCGTGTGCAAAGGCGTGTCAATGTGGTATGCGCCATTATTGGCAAGTGAAGGTAAAAGACAAAGAACTCGTTTGATAACAGAACTTGATTCACTTCAGACGTTAGGGGTGAATACTGTTAGCATATTGGCTGGCGCAAGTGTATCCTTACCAGAGTCGGTAGATAGTTTGCGCCCGTCGTATGGAGTATTGCACACTCAGATAGCGAACGAAAAATTGCTTCGAGGTTTGGACGTTGTTTTATGTGAATTGCAAAAACGTAAGATGAGGGCCGTTATTTCGTTAGATCGAGAAATGCAGTTTGGCGAGCAGTATGTTGAAAAATATAAGCAGTTTGCCGCCCATTTGCTTCAACGTAAAAGTTCGCTCTCGGGCAATTTATACTCAAATGACAGTACGATATTGGCTTGGCGAGTGTGTGATGCGTTAATGACGCAAAATGCCGACAGCCTATACCGATTTGTGGCTGTTGAATCTGAATTGGCTTCTTATTTGAAGACCCTTGACAAGAAACATCTTGTTTCAATTTCTTATATGCCACTTGGTACGCAGGATAATGAGCCACTTTTTGAGACTTGTGTACAGGCGCAGGGCGTGGATGTGATAGAGGTTGTTGCCAATCCAGTCATAACCTGTGGCGTAAGGAATGGTAACTTGTTTGATAATCTTGGGAATGTGTATCTACGTACAGATGACAGAATAGAGGTATTTAACAGATTGAGCTTGAACTATGGCAAGGTTTATTGGTTAGCAGATGCCTGTTATCCTCGGGACGCTTTCTTTGTACGACCCTCATCGCGCACAGATGCGCGAAATGCTTATTTTGCTTATTTACTTTCAAAGGTGGAGGAGGCTAATCGAACTGGTCAACCACTCGTAGGCTGCTCTTTCAAAGGGTGGGGCGGCATGGCTCGTACTGAGGGTGATGAGTGGAGAGCCGTTTATGATTATACTGCCGAATATCCTGAATATAAAAAGGGCGTGTATTCCATTTTTAGTAACGATGTTTCAACCACAACGCTACTTCGCCATGGTTTTAGACTTGAATGACAATCAAAATAACACACATATAGTATGTATTAAACTCATGTTTCGGATTTAGCCTGTCCTTGTTAAATCCGAAACTTCAGTTAATATCCGCAAAGAATATTATGTGTTTCCTAAAGATGAGTAAATTAAAAGCATTTTGGAACTCACAGACCATGTTTGCGAAGGTTGTAATGGTAATCACACTACCCATTTTTGCGATAGTGGCAGGAATAGAACACCTAATTGCAAAGATAACTGGAACAACATATAACGAAGTGAATATCATTGTATATTATCTTGTCATCCCATTGTCATGGACCATCATGCTCGACTACATTACAAGAATGCCATTTCTAACACCCCTGTTTTTATTAGCATGGATTGTTTTTATCTGGAAAGACAAAATGGATTTCAGGACCCGATGTGACTTGGCATTCAAGAAATCGGTAGATTTCCTATTATGGTTCCAAAAGATAGGTTGGAACTATATTGTATCTTCTGTCATTATATGTGTAGTCATACCCATTCTTGTTTACATCGAATTAATTTATGCCATTATCAACTTAAATTTATAGCTGTACGCTAAGGGACTGCCACAGGTGGCATTGCTTGAAACAAAAAAAAGAACTTGCTGAATGCGACTCTACAGAGAAACATTCGGCAAGTTTTTTTGTTATGATAAAGATTGGGTTTGCATTAAATTCACCAAATATCAATACCCAATATGTGCTGATGAGCCAGTTGAGGAATACGGGGTATGCTCTCGCTACGAATTGTTTTAATACTTGTTTTATTATACGTTCAGAACGAACTCTGTTGAAAAGGCAACGCCAAAACATTGTACCCATCAAAAAAAGTGTACAACTTGTACACAAATTTTTGCTCCCTCCCCGTCTGCCTACATGTAAAAGGGTGCGTGTGTTTTTACTGCCATCTTACACTTTTTGTGTGTAACAAGTTGATATTCAGATGTTTCAAGAGTGTAAGATGATTTCAAAGTATCTTACACACTCCTACATACATCTTACACACCACGCCCCGCAGCCACGCAGCCGATTTGGACGTATGTGGTGGGTTTTACGCCACAGGGACGTAGAGAAATCTGTCGGAGCAACAGGCTTTTCTGCTCCCCTATGCCGTGATATAACCCTCCCGTGCTTGTGCCGTGTTGCAGCTTGTGCCTTGTGCAGGTTGCGTGTAGGTGGCATCTGTAACATCTTACACTGAGTAAAGTGTTGATAGTCAATGAGTTGCGGCGTGTTAGTGTAAGATGCAAGATGCTCGGCGTGTAAGCTTTTGTAGTATGGTAAAAGCTACAAGCGGCAACTTTCTTGTCTTTGCCCTTTTATAATTTATTGCTTTCCTGTGAAACGTAAACATGCGAACGGACTCAAGCACCAAACGCTATCACTAAGCGCTACCACCAAACGCAAGCTTTAATGGGGGCGATGCGTCTCGCGGGGGGTACTTCGAATAATTGTAAGCATCTCGTGCAGGCCGTATTGCAAAAGAGTCAGAAGGAAAAGTTTATCACAAACAGAGTAAAGAGCGCATTATTCGAACTGCAACGTTTTCATAAACACTTCGCTTCTTCTCCTCCTCCCGCAGAATGTCAGAAGAGTCGGGTTAAATGTCTATTTTTTTGAAGTTTTTCTCAAAAAACATTGTAACATGCAAGAAAATTTGTCATTTTGCAAATGACTCTTTGTCTCGTGCCGATGTGTGTAATTTTGACATGTTCTAATAATACATAGGCAAAGACAGTCCACGCCGGGCCGAGTGAGACGGTGTCGCCATAACAAAGCGGGTAATGGGTGGGAAAAGAGTCACGACATATTAATAAGGCGTCTTCAAGCGTCTTGTCTTTGATCTTTAGGAATTCTCGCAAAATTCAGATATTGTCAAGGATGAGGCAACGGTGGATGTCCTCGGGATGTGTTTATACGCATCCCTTTAGCAAGTATATATGGCTTTTTATGTCTTATTATTTGCTCAAAGGGGTTGTTATATTCATATCGGCGTGGGCTTCAACGTTGCTCGTTCTACAATATCGGGCAATGCGAGAAGCCTCTAAAGGTGGGACGGGCGACAGAGCAAGTTCCCACGCTTGAACCAGTAATTGCTTTGTAAGTGTTTGTAAATCAATAGGAACTTTATAGTATCAAGTTGATTTGATACCATGAAGTTCCCAAGGGTTGCAAGAAACCAATCTTGCGTTGTTTATATCAGAAAATGAATTGCTCGCTGCAAATTACCTATTAATATCCATTAACTTGGATTTGGCGGTTTCAATGGCTGTAAGTTTCAATTCGTCTTCACCCTCCAAAGCATCCAATACTT
>OJML01001883.1_pt1 | contig 10547 bp, 9 predicted proteins | sample 1597221 | NCBI WGS metagenome assembly OJML01 (sample SAMEA2452123, study PRJEB22498) | human gut metagenome | biome: human feces; feature: human gut; material: feces | place: Australia | collected 2012 | reverse complement strand
CATTTTGTTAAGCATTCGTTTCATGGTAGTTACTACAATTTGGTTTAGTACAAAATTAAAGTGCTGCAAAGGTAACACCGAGGCATTGCACTCAACAAAAAAAGTGTACAATTTGTACACAAATATTTTCCCCATCCCCGTCATCCCTCTTGTAAAAGAGTGCGTGTGTTTTTACTGCCATCTTACACTTTTTGTATGTAACAAGCTGATATTCAGAGGTTTCAAGAGTGTAAGATGATTCCAAAGTATCTTACACACCTCTGCACACATCTTACACGCTCCACCCCGTTACCTCGCAGTCGGTTTTGTCGTATGCGGTGGGTTTTACGCCATAGGGACGTAGAAGAATCAGTCGGAGCAACAGACTTTTCTGCTCCCCTATGCTGTGATATCATTCTCCCGTGCTTGTGCCGTGTGGCAGCGTGCAGGTTGTGTAGGTTGAGTGTAGGTGGATTTTGTAACATCTTACACTAAGCAAGGTGCTGATATTCAATGAGTTGCGACGTGTTAGTGTAAGATGTAAGATACTCGGTGTGTAAGTTATTGTAGTATGGTAAAGGCCTCAGGTACCACTTTTTCGTCTTGCACCTTTTAACGTAACCCATCGATTTTCAATACACGCCATTCAATGGCACAAAAAGTGGTGGAGTTTGGAGTTCTCCACTATTCAGTCCAAATATTGTTTGTGGTGTACATTTGCAGACTTTCAGCGTAATGATAGGTTGGGTATGGTTTGTATGTAACAAATGAAGCATAGTAAAATGGGGCAAGCACAGATGTTTTGTGCTTGCCCCATTACATTCAGCCTTTGATGTAAAGGCTTACTTAATTGCCAAACGTATAGTTTTAGTGCATACTCCGTCTGTTACACAGAGTAGGTACATTCCAGATTGCAGGTGTTGCGTTTGCATTTTTATGTTGCGTGTGTCAGAACCATTGTCTGTTGTCGAAGTGGTGGACAAGACCGTACCGCTTATGCTATATAACTTTGCGGAGATTTCGTTTCTTGTGCCATTAACAACAAAGTCCACTCCTTGTGCATTTGCTTTGTTTATGGTGACAGTCATTTCTCCAGACTGTGTATTGTCAAGTTTGACATTGCCGATAGCAGTCGGGGCGGGAGTAGAGAATATTTGTTCTTCGCCATATGTGGTACCGTGCTCTGTTGTTACGTAGGCACGTACGCTGTAGGTTGTGTTTGGCTCAAGATTTTCAAGTGTGGCAGTCATGCGTTGGCCTGTAGATATAATCGTTTGATGGTTATCTTCTTTGGCCGCAGCAACGTAACGTGTAGAAGTACTTTCTGTACTGCTGTGTTTCCAGTATTCAAAGCCTTGCTCTTTAATCTCATCAGAGCCGGCAATGACAAGCGCTCTTACTGTTGCCTTTGTTACGTTGTCGCAATTAACTTCAAACGTACGTACGGTGGGGTCAAAGTAAACGTATGCGTCAGCGGTTCCAAAGGCAGACCACTCACCATACCACGTCTTGCCACTATTACTTTTGTAGAATGGGCGGAATTTGTAGTAGGTGTTCGCACTCAAATTACGTAGAGCACCAGTCATGACTCCATCTATAATGGGGCAATTTGCCTTAGAGCTTGGTACAAGTTCGGGGGCGTCGTAGCGTCGCCATTCAAACCCTGCATTTGTCTCGTCATCACTCATGTTGGTTGTGGCACAAATGAGTGCCACTGTGTTTGATGTGGCTTTTGCCTCTGCTATGGTCTTGAGCTCTAAAGATGGGAAACTTTCGCCGAGGAAAGAAGGGGCCTTGCGATATAGCCTTGTCTCTTCTCCGTTTTTGACTATAACAGCATAGCTTGGCACATCTCCATCTGCTAAGGCAGTTCCAGGAGTTTGACCTGAAACGAGTAACGTATTGCCATGCTCGCTAATGGTGCAACCATCAAATGTCCAACCTTCTTCAACAACGTTGAGACCATCTTCTACAAATCGAAGACTTCCTTTCAAAGTGTAGGTGGTAGGAGTTATGTTGTCTATCTCGACGTTTATTGGTAAACTTTTGGTGCGTGGAGTTATATATCTGTAGAAAGAACATTCGTCATTACGATATTCTTTATAATAAATAAGGTAACAAGTGTCTGGCAACAAGTCTTTGATTGTGACACTTTGGTTTTTATTATTATATTCCGTTTCATAGAATTTGCCATCGCATTCAATGCCACACTTTTGTGGAGCCTCTATGTTGGGGTCTATATTTATAGACATGTGAACAATAATCTTCGTATTATAGGTTTTATCTGATGAATAAAGGCTACCGTACGTATCGGTGCTTTTCTTAAAAAAATAACCGCTAACATATTGCTTATTATTGTTGTTTGCCTCGATGCATATGTTGTATGAATTATCAGGATATAAGTAGCGGCAGATGTAGGTCCCTTTCTCATCGGGTTCAATTGTGCCGTCTTTTTTATTTATACGGACAATAGGGTGTAAACTGTCTATGGGTATGTCTGATACTTTGTTCCATAATTCATTAGTGACTAAATTAAGAGATATGGAGTGAGGATATCCTACTATGTTGGAAGCAATGAAAGGCGTATAAGGTATAAAAGTAGCTGAATCTTGGTATTCTTTGATTGTACTTTCGTATTCGTATATAGGAGGAGCCGAAATTGTATCTATAGTGTTCCCATTACAGATTAATGCACGCATGTAAACACTATAAAAGTTAAAAAGAGTTCTTGTTCTTGTGACAATCAGTTTCTTTATATGCGAATTTTCAAAAGGAAACTCTTCTATGTCAACATTTGGCCCAATAACAACTTTATTCAAATTGGGACAACTATAGAATGCATTCTTATTAAGGAGTAGTTTTGTACTGTCGTCAAATTGTATGTTACGTAGACTATCGCAACCATTAAAGGCATAAGATTTGATAGAGGTGGTGGTTCGTGGAATTCTATATTCTTTTATTCCACAAGGAAAAGATATTAATTCTGTCTTCGATGCATTATATAGTGCAGTTCCATCGGAAGAAAAGTATTTATTTCCTTCTTCGACCGATATGGATTCAAGCGAGTAGCAACATGAGAATACATTAGGCGTGAGAGTCTTAAGAGAGTCTGGCAATGTGATGGCTTTTAATGAAGAACATTCATAGAAGGCATAAGGAGTAATCCATTTAATGCTTCCAGGTAGAGATAAAAATGTTATGTCTGAAGCGTTGCCAAATTCTGGAGAATTGGAAGAGATACCAATCTTGATAACCTTGTATTTAGTTTTTTCGTATACAACTTCTTCAGGAATAATAACGATTCCATTTAATTCGTTATCGCTTGTAAGTGCTGTTGCAGCAACTCCACCGTTAATTTTAACATAAAAGATGCCGTTAACTTCAAAATTTGTTACTGGTGGTTCTGGTCGAAACTGAGCGGCTGCATGCAAGACTGCAGCAAAACACAGCAATGTGGTTGTGAGTAATTTGTGTAAAAGTGTCATTTCAATTTGATTTTGAGGTTGGACTTTAGTGAAAGAGGCTTGTGTTCAAACCTATGGAAAGTTTGCGAAATTCATCTCGTCATAAGCAATAAAATAAGTCCAGCTACTCTCCTCTCAGCCAGAAGATTAGTAATAAAGGGGAAACGTCGATATACAAAAAAGCGTGGGAGTCTGTATCTGTCACTTGTCCCACGTAACCAGGCCTTCGCATTGCCTTTCCCCGAGGACAAGCAACATTTAGAAACCCACGCCGATATGCGAGCATAGATACAATACGCCCAAAGTATTCGTGCCGCAAATAGGGCACGAATACAATAAGGGCTATCATACCTATGGTAAAGTATGCATACCCAATGGGCATCTATTGTTGCATTGTTCTTAACGGGGATTGAAGTTGCGAAGTTCGGTCACGTTCAGAACAAAGCGCAAATAAACGCCTTTCCATATATGGAACCCAACCCCTATAGTGCAATCACATGAGGAATGCACTCGGCGTGGATTCGGTGACAAAGGTAAGGACTAAAAGGCTAATATGCAAAAAATAGGGTGGAGATATGGAGGTTACAAGCTAATATCAGCTATAAGTTGAAAAAACTTTCCGAAAAAGTTTGGTGGTTCGGAGAAAATGCTTACCTTTGCACTCGCAAAACAGAAATAAACGCTGTTGAGCCGAAATGAATGCCTCTTTAGCTCAGTTGGCCAGAGCACGTGATTTGTAATCTCGGGGTCGTTGGTTCGAATCCGACAAGAGGCTCTTAAAAGAGTTAGAAAAGTGAACGCTCGCTTTTTCTAACTCTTTTTTTGTGTTTCATATTTGCTTGCGGTGGCTGCATTGATTACCTTTGCAGTATGAAACAGCATCTTACAATAGTTAAAGTGGGCGGAAAAATTGTTGAGGCGCCCGATACTCTCAACCAACTTTTGCAACGTTTCTCGGCACTCGAAGGGCCGAAAGTGCTGGTGCATGGTGGCGGACGTACTGCCACCGATGTGGCGGCGCAACTCGGCGTGGAAACACACATGGTGGACGGTCGTCGCATTACCGATGCCGAAATGTTGCGTGTGGTGACGATGGTGTATGGCGGACTGGTAAACAAAAATGTGGTGGCCAAACTGCAAGCTTGTGGCGTGAATGCGCTCGGGCTGACTGGCGCCGACATGAACGTGATACGCTCGCACCGACGCCCGTTGAAAAACGGCATAGATTATGGCTATGTGGGCGATGTGGACAAGGTGGACGCCGACCGCCTGCAACTGCTCATAGATGCTGGCGTTACCCCGGTGATGGCCCCGCTCACGCACAATGGCGAGGGCGATTTGCTCAACACCAATGCCGATACCATAGCCGGCGAAACGGCCAAGGCTTTGGCGCAGCACTACGAGGTGACGCTCGTTTACTGCTTTGAACACGCCGGTGTGCTGGCCAATGCCAATGACGAGGCCAGCGTGATACGCCGCATCACCCCCCAGACGTTTGAGCAACTCAAGGCAGACGGTATTGTGTCGGGCGGTATGTTGCCAAAGATAGAAAACAGCTTGATGGCGGTAAAGGCTGGTGTGAAGCGCGTGGTAATAACCAGCGCCGATAAAATAGGTACAAACGAAGGTACGAGCATAGAATAACGAATGAACAAATATGAAATAATGGCCCCGGTGGGGTCACGCGAGAGTTTGGCTGCTGCGCTCAAAGCCGGTGCCGACTCCATATACTTTGGCATAGAAGCACTTAATATGCGTGCCCATAGTGCCAGCAAATTTACTATTGACGATTTGCGCGACATAGCCGCACAATGTGCTGCACAGGGCGTAAAGTCGTACCTGACGGTAAACACTATTATATATGATGAGGACATTGACCTCATGCACCGCATTTGCGATGCGGCACACGAGGCAGGCATTTCAGCCATTATAGCCTGCGATGTGGCAGTGATGAGCTATTGCAACCGCATCGGGCAGGAGGTGCATCTGTCTACCCAACTCAACATATCAAATGCCGAGGCACTGAAGTTCTATGCCCAGTTTGCCGATGTGGCAGTTTTGGCGCGTGAACTCAACCTTGAGCAGGTGACCAAAATACATGAGGCCATAGAGCGCGACCATATTTGCGGACCCTCGGGGCAGCCCATACGCATAGAAATGTTCTGCCATGGCGCTTTGTGCATGGCAGTGAGCGGCAAGTGCTACCTCTCGCTCGACAATCTTGGTCGTTCGGCCAACCGCGGGCAGTGCATGCAAGTATGCCGCCGCAGTTATACGGTGCGCGACCGCGAAACAGGCATAGAGCTCGATGTGGACAACAAGTACATCATGAGTCCTAAAGACCTCAAAACCATTGGTTTCATAGACCAAATGATGAAGGCCGGCGTGCGCGTGTTCAAAATAGAGGGCCGCGCCCGCAGTGCCGAGTACGTTTACACCGTTGTACAGTGCTACAAAGAGGCTATTGCCGCGGTAGAGGACGGCACCTTCACGCCCGACAAGGTGGCCCAGTGGGACGAGCGGCTGAAGTCGGTGTTCAACCGCGGTTTTTGGGACGGCTACTATCTTGGTCAGAAACTTGGCGAGTGGAGTAATGTGTACGGCTCGGCTGCTACCGAAAAGAAACAGTACATTGGCAAGGGTCAGAAATACTTTTCAAAGCTCGGCGTTGGCGAGTTTTATATTGAAGCCGGCGAGTTTGAGGTGGGCGACAAGTTGCTCATTGTAGGCCCAACAACCGGTGCGCTTTACGTGACCGCTACCGACATACATGGCGACCACGGCCATGTGGACAAGGCGCTCAAGGGCATGCGTGTGGCCATACCCGTGCCCGAGAAAGTGCGCCCGAGTGACAAACTTTATAAGATAGTAAAGACAGGTAATGAATAACCCCATATTGCTCTTCGACTTCGGTGGTGTGCTTGTCGACCTCAACCGTCCGCGCGTTGAGGCAGCGTTCGATGCCTTAGGCTTCGACATACGTCCGTACCTTGGCACTTACAAGCAGTCAGGCATATTCAGCCAGCTTGAGCAGGGTCGCATCACCCCCCACGAGTTCTGCAACGAACTGCGTCGCTTGAGCGGCCATGCCGACTTGGCCGACGAAGCCCTTGTGGCAGCGTGGCAGAGTTATCTCGACACGGTGCCGGCCGACCGCCTCGACATGTTGCTCAAAATCAAGCAGCACTACCACGTGTGCTTGTTGAGCAATACCAACCGCATACACTGGCGCATGGCCGAGGACACACTGTTCAGCTACAAAGGTTTGCACGTGACAGACTTTTTTGAACACATATTCTTGTCGTGCGAGTTGGGCGTAGAGAAACCCGCCCCCGAAATATTTGCCAGAGTGGCAGAGGGCATTGGTGTGCCCGCCGGCGACATCTTGTTTTTCGACGACAGCGAAGTAAATTGTGAGGCGGCGCGCCAATGCGGCTTGCAGGCCCTTGTAGCCCCCGCCCACAGCGAATGGCTAAAATACTTTGACGAAAATGGCAAATTACACACTTCATACGTTCAAGCACAACCTTGACAATGCGACAGGTTGCTGCGCAGCCATAGGCTTTTTCGACGGTGTGCACCGCGGTCACTGCTACTTGATAGAACAAGTAAAGGCCGAGGCAGCCCGCCGCGGACTCATGCCTATAGTCATCACCTTTGAGGAACACCCGCGCCTGGCCTTGTCGCAAACGCGCTATTGGCCAGAGTTGCTCACCACCAATGCGCAAAAGTTGCAACTGCTGGCACAGACAGGATTAGCCGCTTGTGCCATGTTGCACTTCGACCACACCATGTCGATGCTCACCTCGCGCGAGTTTATGGAGCTGGTGCTGAAAAAGGAACTCAACGTGCAGTGCCTGCTCATAGGCTACGACCACCATTTTGGTTCTGACCTTTCGGCCGGTTACAAAGACTACGTAAAGTATGGCAAGGAACTCGGCATAGACGTGTTGCGCGAGCGCCCCTTCGATGCCGATGAGCTGCGCATCAGTTCATCAGCCACACGCCGTTTCCTTACGGGTGGCAATGTCGAGATGGCGCGAGCCTGCCTTGGCCGCCCCTATCAGCTTGAGGGCAGCGTGGTTGAGGGTCGCCATGCCGGTTCGCTCATGGGGTATCCCACAGCCAACCTCCGTCCCGATTGTGCCGAACAACTTGTGCCCGGACGCGGTGTTTATGCCGCACGGGCCGAAATAGATGGTTTCCGCTACAAAGCCATGGTCAACATAGGCTGGCGGCCGACACTCGACAATGGCAGCGACCAAACCATCGAGGCCCACTTGCTCGATTATGACGGCGGCGACCTTTACGGCCACCATCTCAAACTCAGCTTTTACCGCCGCGTGCGCGACGAACACCGTTTCGACAGCATCGAAGCCCTGCAAAAGCAACTTGCCATTGATGCCGATGTGGTACGTGCCATGCTCGACGATGTGAATAGCTGACAACCGATGCCGCAATAACAACACACGAAACTAAACTAAACATGTTGGCGGAATTCGTAAACAAGTTGACAAGTTAACGGGTTTACAAGTAAGTTTGCCAAGCTTATTAAGCTCCTTGTCATTCAGACTTTAATATAATAAGTAATGTACTGCATACTTACTTGTTAACCTGTCAACTTGTTAACCCGTTAACCAAGAAATCCGCCAACGGGTAAACTAAACACACACTTATGACAGCAATAACTATGTTGGTACTGTTCGTCGCCGTTCAGTTGGTGACGGGCCTTGGGGCATTATTGTTTTCAAATCTCGACAAGTTGGGCACCGGTTATCCCATCGACCAACTTACCGTTTCGCCCATGGCCACCGGCATTTCCATGTTGGTAGGCGAAGGGCTGTTGGCGTTAGGCCTGTGGCTATGGTTCTTCCGTTTTGAAAAGGGCGTGCGAGCCAAAGCCACCGAGCGCCCGGAGTTGTTAGGCATATTCAAATTTCACAAGCTCAAGTGTGATGTGGTGCCCGTCAAGCCGACTTGGTGGCAAGTGTTGTCGGCCATTTTGGGCGTGCTGATGATGGCCATAGCCCTGTCGCAGGCCCTCACAACCCTTGGCATGAACAACGATGCCGACATGGCACTCTTTCAAGGCATGCTCGGCAACCCCTTGTGCTGGTTGTTGTTGTGCATAATCGGGCCAGTGTGCGAGGAGCTCGTTTTCCGCGTAGGCATTGTGCGCACCCTCTACCGTCACAAAGTGCCTGGTTGGGCTGCTGCAGTCATAGGCGCATTAGCCTTTGCCCTGGTACACGGCAATGTGACACAAGGCATACCCGCCTTCATCATAGGCGTTGTGCTCGGCTTGTACTATTTGCGTTCGGGCAATTTACGTTTGTGCTTGCCGGCACACATTGCCAACAACACGTTGGCCGTTGTGCTCATGGCGTTAGGCCAGGACGATGCCCCCGCGTCGTGGTGGAGCATAACCGTCCGCGTGGTAGTAGCCCTGCTGCTTGTGGCTGGCGCCCTGATGCCTTTGCACCGTACGGGCAAGGCTGCACAGGCCGCTGCTTAGAACCGTGCTGGTGACTCTAAAAAAAGATATACAAAATCCCCACTTACAAACTACATATAAATGAAAATAGGAACGCTCGACCTTGGCGACCGCCCAGTGGTGTTAGCCCCCATGGAGGACGTAACCGACATCGGTTTCCGTTTGCTTTGCCGTCGTCTTGGTGCGTCAATGGTATATTCCGAATTTGTGGCAGCCGATGCCTTGGTGCGCATGGTCAACAAAAGTCTCGAAAAACTCACCGTGTGCCAGGCCGAGCGCCCAGTGGCCATACAGATATACGGCAAGGATCCCGTGGCTGTGCGCGATGCTGCGCAGATAGTAGTGGAGCGTGCCCACCCCGATGTGCTCGACATCAACTTTGGCTGTCCCGTCAAGCGTGTGGCAGGCAAGGGGGCTGGTGCCGGTTTGTTGCAGGACGTGCCCCGCATGCTCGAAATAATCCGTGCAGTGGTTGATGCTGTTGATGTGCCCGTCACCGCCAAAACCCGTTTGGGCTGGGACGCCGAGCACAAAATAATAGTGCCGTTGGCCGAGCAACTGCAGGACTGCGGCATACAGGCACTCACCATACATGGGCGCACCCGTGCCCAGATGTATACGGGCGAAGCCGACTGGAGCTTGATAGGCGAGGTCAAGCGCAATCCGCGCATGCGCATTCCCATCATAGGTAATGGCGACATCATTTCGGCGCAAGGTGCCGTCGGGGCATTTGAGCAGTTCGGGGTAGATGCCGTCATGGTAGGCCGAGCAACCTTTGGCCGCCCCTGGATATTTAAGGAGATACACGATGCCTTACACGAGGGCGACCACAGTGTCGATGATGTCATACCCAGCCAGTATGCGCCTATGACAGCCGATTGGAAACTCGATGTGCTCAAGGAACAAGTGCGTCAAAGTGTGGCGCGCATTGACGAGTACCGCGGCATACTGCACATACGCCGCCATTTGGCAGCCACGCCTCTGTTTAAGGGACTTCCCAATTTCCGTCAGACACGCATCAACATGCTGCGTGCCGAAACGGTAGAAGCCTTGTTCGACATTATGGAGAGCACCCGTCCACTCATACGCGAGGCTGAGGCGGCAGGCACCGCATTGCAATCTTAAAACTGATACAACCCACTATGGCAGATAAAACAATCAGCGACGATAAATATTATTACGTCATCAGCGAGGTGGCGCAGATACTCGGCGTGAGCGAGACCTTGTTGCGTTATTGGGAAAAAGAGTTTCCGCAGCAGATAACGCCCAAGAAAGGCTCACGTGGTGTGCGTCGTTACACCAAGGAGGACATAGAGAAGATACGCACCATTTACGACCTTGTAAAAGTGCGTGGCCTCAAACTTGCTGCTGCACGTGAGGTGCTCAAGCAAAACAAACAGGGCACTGCCCAACCGCTCGAAGCCATACAGCGCCTGCGCAAAGTGAAAGAAGAGCTGGTGGCCATGAAGCGTGCCCTCGAAAGTATGTAAACACAGGGTTAGGGGGTTAAGGGGTTAGAGGGTTAAAAGATTACTCTTGGTTATCTAATTCATAAAGGTGACTTTTTAACCCCCTAACCCCTTAACCCCCTAACCTTTCCCCCCCCCAAC
>OJML01001880.1_pt1 | contig 10565 bp, 5 predicted proteins | sample 1597221 | NCBI WGS metagenome assembly OJML01 (sample SAMEA2452123, study PRJEB22498) | human gut metagenome | biome: human feces; feature: human gut; material: feces | place: Australia | collected 2012 | reverse complement strand
ACCTGGTAACTTCACCTTCAGAACACGTGAGTTCGAGCAGATGGAGCTTGAGTTCTTCTGCGAGCCTGGAACAGATCTTGAGTGGTTTAAGTATTGGAGAGGCTTCTGCCGTGACTGGCTCATTTCTCTTGGAATCAAGGAGGATGAGATGAGACTGCGTGATCATGATCCTGCTGAGTTAGCCTTCTATTCAAAGGGAACTACAGATATCGAGTTCTTATTCCCATTCGGATGGGGCGAGCTTTGGGGCATTGCGGATCGTACAGATTATGATCTCGGACGTCATCAGGAAGTTTCAGGACAGGATCTTACATACTTCGATGACCAGAAGAATGAGAAATATCTGCCATACGTTATCGAGCCATCACTCGGTGCAGACCGTGTAGTACTTGCCTTCCTTTGCGCAGCTTATGATGAGGAGGATATCGGTACACCGGAGAAGCCGGATGTCAGAACAGTATTCCATTTCCATCCAGCACTTGCACCTGTAAAGATTGGAGTACTTCCGCTGTCAAAGAAGCTCAATGAGAGTGCTGAAAAGGTATTTGCACAGCTTTCAAAGACATACAACTGTGAGTATGACGACAGAGGAACAATCGGAAAGAGATATCGTCGTCAGGATGAAATCGGAACACCATTCTGCGTGACATATGATTTCGACTCAGAGGAAGACCATTGTGTGACAGTACGTGACCGTGACACAATGGAGCAGGAGCGTATCGCAATTGATGAGCTTGATGCTTATTTTGCAAAGAAATTTGAATTCTAGTTTTGTACAAACTAACGATATTTTTTGTTAAATGAGGCTAAAAAAAAGCAATTACAACTTTTTTTGAAAGTGTATTTTGTGAAATCATACAAAATTAGGAATTAGGTCACAAAAATTAATATAAAAACATATCAGAAATCAAATTTTATGATATAATATAGATGACAAATGACAACCAAAGATATAGTAAGCTATTCTTTGGTTGTTCTGATATATGGAGATTATGAATATGGAAGCAAAAGAATTAAAGAAGCTGAGCAGAAGTGAGCTGCTAGAGATGCTTTTAGACAGAAGTAAAGAGGTTGAACACTTAAGAAAAGAGCTTGACGAGACAAAAAAACATATTCAGACACTTGAGCGTGAGGTAAAGACATCTGGTGATATCAATGCTGCAATTAATAAACTCACGTCAGCAACAGAGGAAATCCAGAAATTTGCCGCCGTAATATCCATGGCTTCAAATAATCTGACAAGAAAATAATATAGAAGCAATATTTTGTGGTTATGAAATGGATAATTGGACAAAAGAATGATAGAAAAAATATATAAAAAGGCAATATATGCTCTGGCAAGAGTTGCCGTAAAGTACATTGAGCTAAGAAAAAAAAGAGAACAGAAGAAAATTAAGCAGAATAAATCAGCTAACCTCACAAATTCGACAAAAAGCTGCACAGATGCTGAATACAATAAAAAGGTAGTTGCAGAGATTAATCATAACAATATTGCAGCTGTTGCAGAACGCAAAAATAATATTGATGTAGTGGATTTAAGCAAAGACGAGGAGCTGAAGGATGTCGAACAGAAACCACTTACCAATGAGGATAAGCTTGATTTACTTTTGGCACAGATGATGGAAACAGCTGTTAAGTCATCTGAAAAAGTAACGCAGGTACATAAGCAGACCCAAAATGTTGATGAAAATATATCACAGGAAATAGCGGAAATAATTCCGGTCAAATATGTAACACCGGCGCCAGACATAACTCCTGATATAGAAAAAAATATTGAAATAGAGAAGGAATATCAGCAGACTAAAAAAGGAAACCGGCCGGAGGATATATCTGTACATATAGAAAAGGAAATATCAAGGAAGGTTTCAGAAGAAAACAGAGTTGAGAATAAAGAAGTTGAGAATAAAAGTGCTGAGAAGACTGAAGATAGATCGGGCTATCGCAGTATCATGACAGACGACTATGACCGTTATAGCGATGATCTTGGCATAAAGGAGCTGCGTCAGGAACTGAGAAGAGTGAAGTATAACAACAAATTTGCAGCAACACTCTTCAATACCGTAGGAACACTTGTGGTAGTGGCAGCGGCAGCAATATTGGTCGCAAACCTGTGGCTCCCTATTTTGAAGGTGACCGGAACATCCATGTCACCGACGTTACAGGAGGGACAGGTGCTTATGGCATCAAAGGGGCATGACTTTAAAACAGGAGATGTCATAGCTTTTTATTACAATAACAAGATACTTGTAAAAAGAGTTATTGCGATGCCGGGTGACTGGGTCAATATATCAGAGGATGGCACGGTTTATGTAAACGATATCGCAATTGATGAACCGTATCTCAATGAAAAAGCTTTAGGAGACTGTAATATAGAGCTGCCTTATCAGGTTCCTGAATCCAAGATTTTCGTGATGGGCGATAACAGAAGCGTATCACTTGACTCAAGAAATACAGCTATAGGCTGTGTCTCAGAGGAGCAGGTAGTCGGTAGAATTACATTTGCCATCTGGCCATTGTCTAAAATTGGCAAAATTGACTAGTGTTATTTGGAACTTTTTGGTAAAAAAGTAGAAAATCCCGATTTAAAGGCTCGTGTGACCGTTGTGTGACCAAAAGTGTGTAATATATTAGCTGTTGAATAACGATTAAGCAAAATGAATTATATATAACTCTATGAAAGGAGGATGCAGAATGGATAAGGATATGGAACGTCTCGGCAAAGAGCGGCTTAAAAGAGTGAGAAGACGTAGACAGCTTGCTACATTTATTATATCGATGGCTGTTATAGTGCTGGGCATTACTGCGTACAGACTTATACAACCTGCATCAGCAGCAGATCAGAATCAGAAGGATTTTACCATAGATAATGTCACAGAAAACTATGTTAATCTTCAAAAACTGCAATCAAATGGCTCATATACCGAAATGTCCAGTGAAGGCAAGTCAGCGGACTGGAACGGCGAGAAGTTCAAGCTTGAGGTTCAGCTGAATTTTGGAATCGGCAAGAATGATACGGTAGATGCCAATGGCAATACTGTTAAGAATTATTATTATGTCTATGATCCATCGGTGACTATTCCGGATGATTTGTGCAATTCATGGACGACAAAATGTGACGACAACAGTGATATAGAACAGTTCCAGTACAGATATATCAAAAACGAGGATGGGACATATGCTATCCTTATAAGATTTGCAGATGGCTATATCGAGGGTAAAAGCAGCGATATAGAAGGCTGGGCAAAGGTTGAGGCTCTTGGTGAGGGTAAGACCAATGATTCAGGTGATCTTGATATCAATATCGGTGGTGATGTCACCATAACAGTAGACAAGGATAATGTCCACTGGAACGGAAACGATTCCTTAAACTACGATATTTCCGTAAAGAAGAGCAATACAAATAATAATAATATTGCTATTGATGAAAACGGTAATTATTATGTTGAGTTTACTGTAGATGTATCTTCTGAAAAAGGTACACCTGATGATATTGAAATCACAGATGAATTTAACGGCAATGGTATGCGTGTTGATACAACAGGGCTTACCTACAGCATAAAGAAAAACGGTCAGATTATTGACAGCAGCTATACTGCAACGGCGACAGGAAAGAATGACCCGGCAGACGCGGGAAAGGCAACACTTACTGCAAAGCTTCCAAAATTAGAGGCAGGTGATAGCTGTTCTATTACATACAGGTATTACCTGACCAATGCCGGAGATTTGGGAAATAATGCTACATGGCAGGCAACTAATTTCGTTACAGGTAAATCAACAGAACAAAATTCAAAAGAAACTGTTATAGATACATCAAGCAGCTACGTAAAGTATTACAAAAATCTTATAGAAAAATCCGGCAAATATGATAAAATTAATAACCGGATTATCTGGACGGTTACAGTAAATAAAACCTGTGAGGATATTGCGGGAGCTGTCCTGACAGATGATATGTTTGATAAGATTACAGACATTGATATATCACCTAGTGACGGGTATACAATTAACAAAGACAGCAGTGGCAAGGTGACATCGGTTACATTTAATGCTACAGATGATAACAAGAACTGCAATAAGTATACTGTCAAATACTATACAGAGGCATTCCAGACATTTGATGACCAGAAATTTAATAATAATGCTACTCTCACTAAGGATGATAAGTCATATGATGACTCTTCAAGTGTAAATGTTCCAAAAACAAAGCAGGATATTACAAAGAAGCTTGTTGACGCTCAAAAGACAGATAACAGTCTGTATACTTTAAAATGGGAGGCTAAGTTTACAATTCCGGCATCGGGATTTCCTAAGGCGTTTGGCATTGCTGATACAATGTCATCCAAATCCCAGAAGAATTATCATTACATGACTTATACCCAGATGAATGATTTTGTAAGTCAGGTAAAGAAAGAGTTTGATGGATATATCGGTAATATTACTGTTAAATATCTGGATAAGAATAATAAGTCTAAAACGGCAAAATTTAATGAAGTATCCGAATCTGATGACTACAGATTTACCTCGGTAAATATCAGCTTTAATAAGGATTATCCGACAAGCAGCAGTGAAAAGACCGTCGTATTTACATACAGCACAACCGCCGATACGACACCGAGTGGAAGAGTTGAATATGTGAATAAGTTTGAAGCTTTAAATTCAAGTGCATCTGCATCTTATAGCCATACGACATCAAAGATTGTAAAGACTGATGGAAATGGTAAAACAGGTCAGACATATTTGAAAACCACAGAAAGTGATGGAACACTCACATGGCGCGTTGATGTACTTATGGATGCTGATGCTACAGAGTATAATATCACTGATAAGCTTCCGGAGGGCGTTACACTGCAGAGCGTAAAGATAATGTTAGCCTATGCTGATAAGGAGGGCTTTACATATCCTGACTTTGACGGTAAATTGCATACCGTAACTGACGGCGACTGGTTCACAAAAGGAATTCAAACCGGCACAACGCTTGATAAAAGCACAAATACCGTGGTTACAAGAGTTATAAAGCCTGATAAAGCCAATACAGAAATACATGGCTGGAATGAGAACTCTCACATATATGTAGTATACAAGTGCACGATAGATGATTTTGAGAATTTTGAAGCCGGTAAAAGAGTGGATTATAAGAATACAGCCACAGCATCTTCAAATACAAACAAAGAAATCGGATCGGCTTCTCAGACACAGACCATGTCAAAGCCTGACGAATCGGGCGGTGATAATCCTACTGAGGGGGATAAGGTTATTTCCAAGAACTACAAGTGGGATGAAGACAATCACAGGCTGCGTTATACGGTTATAATAAACCCTGATGGCAAGGACTATCTGCCTGATAGCGATACATTAAAGCTGACAGATGTGCTTAAATTTACGACACGCACATATGGCAATGGTATTCAGACATTATGGTATATCGATTTAATGCCGGCTACAGTTCAGTTTAGAGAAGCTATTAAGCAAAGCGATGGAACTTATAAGCAGGGAGAAACGATAGATGAATGTAAGTGGAATTACAGTACACAGGATGGTACCTATGATTGGAGCGCCGATTCATATAGAACCATAAAAGCAGATATACCTGACGGTAAAGCCATTATGCTGACATATACTTATCAGGTCAATGCACAGGTTCTTGGTACCCCTGGTGAATACAGTCCGATTATAATGAATGTCAGCAATACAGCAAAGCTTGAAGGCATTGAAAGGGGAGAAGACCGTAAGGATAACAATACTGTTTACAAAGAGTCTAAATCCTCTGCCGGAGTAATTAAGAGCAATACATTTACATTGTATAAGGTAGATAAGGCTGATTATGGCAGGCTGCTTAAAGGCGCTGAGTTTGAGCTGTTTGGATACACATCGGATGGTTCTTATGCGTCGTTAGGTGAGTATACCACCGATGAGAACGGCAGAATTGATATCAGTATGAGTACTGACAATCTGGAGTATAATACTCAGTATTATATAGTTGAGACAAAGGCTCCGGAAGGTTATTTACTCTCGGCAGAGCCACATAAGGAGTATTTCTATTTCAGTGCAGATATCTCGGCACATCCTGTCGTAGCTGAAAACAGCTCATTACAGGGAAGTGATATGGCAAAGGTAAATACACCGTACTATTACGAGGATGTAGCAGTTGCGACCACCAGCATTTCAGTCGATAAAAAATGGACTGATTCTAAGAATAATCCGTTAGATAAGACTGATGGAAAGATCTTTCTGCAGCTGCATCAGGTGGATTCGGCTGGTAATGATAAGAAGTATGGCAATCCGGTTGAGTTGACAGCTGATTCGGCAGGTGAATGGTCATATGTATTTAAAAATCTGCCATTACAGAGTGTAGATGAAAATGGTATTCTGACCGGTACCACATATAAATATTATGTGACAGAGGTTGGAATAAATCAGAACAACAGTATGTCAGGCTATGATGTTTCATATATATTTAAGGATATAAATGGTACACAAATGTCAAAGACCGATGCAAACGTTGCACCGGGCAGCGCCAATGCAATAGAGTCCGGTACTGTTGAGATTACAAACAAACTCATAGAGTATGAGCTTCCGGAAACAGGTGGAAGCGGTAACAGATGGTTGTATATGTTAAGTGGAGCTGTGCTTATAGCAATAGCTGTAATAACACTTTTCTATAAAAAACATAAAACATTATAAAAAAGGAGAATGCGATATGAAAACAATCAAAAGAAGCATTGCTTTTGTTCTTGCAATGATACTTACACTTGCAATGAGCGTTACAGTATTTGCTGAGGGCGAAGGCGCAAAAAAAACATTTACCATCACGGTTAATGAGGCAAAGGCAGGCCACACTTATGAGGCTTACCAGATTTTAAAGGGAGATCTTTCAAAATCACAGACAACACTTTCAAACGTTGACTGGGGTACCGGTATCAAGGCAGACAAAAAGACAGATCTTGCTAATGATGCAAAAGCTTATGTAGAGAAGCTTTCAGGAATGAACTCTTCAGATATTAAGGCAGAGGCACAGAAAATTGCATCAGTTTTAAGCACTACAGTAGCAGGTTCTGTTTCGGTAGCACAGGACAATGCAAAAGCTGAGATTACAGGACTTGAGCCTGGTTACTATCTTATCAAGGATAAGGATAGCTCTTTAAAAGGTGACGAGGCTTACACAGAGTATATCCTCAATATCGTTGCTGATACAACAATCACACCTAAGACAGATGTACCTTCTGTTGAGAAGAAAGTAAAAGACACAAACGACACAACAGGTGATACAACAGAATGGCAGGATTCAGCCGATTATGATATCGGAGATGTAGTTCCATTCCAGCTTACAGCTACATTACCTGCAAATGTTCAGTCATATAAGTCATATTACCTTAAATTTGATGATACTCTTTCACAGGGACTTGATTTCAATGAAGGAACTGTTACTGTTAAATTAGGTGATAAGGATGTTACAGAATTCTTTAAAACAAATTATGACGCAGCTAGCAAAAAGCTTACTTTTACATGTAACAACATTTTAGCAGAAGGATTTGAAGCTAAAAATGGTGAGACGATTGTAGTTGAGTACAAAGCAACTCTCAATAAGAATGCTGTTATCGGTTCAAAAGGAAACCCAAATAAGGTAAAGCTTGAGTTCTCTAACAACCCTAACAATGGTGGTGAGGGAGACAAAGGTGAGACTCCGGAGGATACAGTAATCGTATTTACATACAAGGTTGTAATCAACAAGGTAAATGAGAAGAACGAAGCACTCGATGGTGCAGAGTTTACTCTTTACAAAAAGATTAAAGGTGAAGCAGACAAAGAAATCAAAGCGGTAATTTCCGGTGATAAGAATGATGTCTTCACATTCAGCGGTCTTGATGATGGTGATTACGTACTTAAGGAGACAAAGACTCCTGATAGCTACAACACTGCAAAAGATATTGCATTCACAATTACAGCAGACCACTCAATTGTGTCTGATGCTCCTGAGCTTAAGTCATTAAGCGGAGATAAGGTGACCGGTAATATTACACTTAAAGCTGATAAAGCTGAGGGTAGCTTAAGCACACCTGTACAGAACTTTAAGGGCTCAGTCCTTCCTTCAACCGGTGGTGCCGGACGTGTTGCAATTTATGTAATCGGTGCTATATTAGTAGTCGGTGGCGGAATTGTTCTTGTAACAAAGAAGCGTGTTAAATAATAATCATTTTATGATAAAATATATCTGCCATGAGCCACTTTAGTGGTTCGTGGCAGTTACAATAGGCATAATTATATTATGCAAATGATAACAGTAAGGAGAGTGCTATGAGAAGAAAATTATCAACTATTTTGTTTGTCATAGTGTTTCTTGCAGGACTGTCCTTACTGCTATATCCGACGGTGAGTGATTACTGGAATTCATTCCATCAGTCAAGGGCAATCGCAAGCTACGTCGATGCAGTAGACAATACAAATGAACAAAAGCTTGAAGAAATGAGACAGGCGGCAGAGGCTTACAATGAAAGGCTTTTAAGCAAGCAGGACAGATATGATATGTCTGATTCGGACAGGGCAGAGTATGAAAGCCTGCTTGATGTATCTGGCACAGGAGTCATGGGCTATGTTGAGATTCCGTCCATCAATGTCTCATTGCCGATTTACCACGGCACAGACAATACAATACTTCAGATAGGTGTTGGCCATATCGAGGGCACATCGCTTCCGGTTGGCGGAGCAAGCACACATTGTGCTGTTTCAGGACACAGGGGACTTACGTCATCTAAGCTATTTACGGATATTGACCAGATGGCAGAGGGTGACACATTTAAGCTGTATGTGCTTGGCGAGACACTGACCTACGAGGTTGATCAGATAAGGATTGTTTTGCCTGATGAGCTTAATGACTTAAAGATTGAGGAAGGTCAGGATTACTGTACACTTATCACATGTACACCGTATGGTGTGAATTCACACAGGCTTCTTATCAGGGGGCACAGGATTGCAAATGATGCACAGGGACTTATTGTCGAGGATGTAAAGCAGGTACAGCCGTTACATGAAGCCATAGTGCTTGGCATTCTGTTTCTGGTTTTGTATATTATAATTTGTAAGATACTTAGTAAAACGATATTGTATAGATTCAGATAGAATCAGGAAGGAGGAAAAATGCACAATAGTTTAAAAAGAGCTGTCAGTATAGCTATAGCAGCGATAGCCTTGTTTTCTCTGCCATGTGGAAGCATTTTTGCAAGGACGCATATTGATATTGATAAGAAATGCTCTATAACAGTTGATATCCCTGATACATGGGAGGATTTGTATACTGTGGATTTTCCCGTAGAGCTTTACAGAGTGGCAGATGTAGATGAGAACGATGTATACACTGCAACGAAGCAGTTTGATGAGCTGGCTAAATCTATATCAGATATCAGCAGTAAAACTACCGCAGATGACTGGGAAAAGATGGCAAAGACAGCTGCGGACATTGCAGACAAAGGTTCTTTGACAGCAGATGAGGCAATAGATGTTTCAAACGGAAGGGGAAACGTCACAGGCGTTAAGACGGGACTGTATCTGGTGTATGCAAAGCCGGCTAATTCGGCAAGATTTGGATACACATTTGTGCCGTATCTGATTTCGGCTCCGAATAATGAGTTTGCTATGACAGGAAGCGGCTCAGATTCATGGATATATGATGATATCGATATCGAGCTGAAGCCTGAACAGACCGGGCTTATGGGAAGCTTACAGATTAATAAGACATTAAAGACATACAATACAGCACTCGGTGAGCCGGTGTTTGCATTTGATGTTGAGGCCTACGACAGGGATGGTAATGTGGTGTTTTCCGATATCGCATCAATCAGATTTGACAGTACAGGGGCTAAGAGCGTAGTTATTGACAATATTCCGGCAGGGTCAAGGGTGATAGTAAAGGAGGTATATGCCGCTGGCAGTTATCAGGTGACCTCCTCAGACAGCATAGAGACACAGATTGTGGCCGGTGAGACCGCAGATGTTGATTTCACAAACGATTACAACGACAAATTGATTTATAGTACCGGTGTCGTAAACCATTTTGAGTATGACGGAACCGGATGGGAATGGGTGCAGAATTAATGAAAAAATTATCAGAGTCTTGTAAAAAACTTAATAGAAATCACCGTATTCTTATATGTGCAGCCTTTGCTGCAACACTCATTGTCTGTGGTGTTTCAGTTAAACCGACACTGGCATATTTTACAACCTATGCTACGGCAAAGGGCGGTATCTCAGTAGATATCGGTCCTACAACTGATGTCAAGGAGAAGTTTAAGGACTGGAAGAAAACTATTGAGATTGAGAATACAGGAAAAGCAGACTGTTTTGTCAGGGTAAAGGTAATTGCAGCGAGCCAGTTTGATATACAGGCATCAGGCTCAAACTGGAGCCTTTCAGATGATGGCTACTGGTATTACAGTCAGGTAGTGCCGGTTGGTGGTAAAACCGAGCCAATTGTTGCAGCTATCACAGTTAGTGAAAAGGTAAAGACCAGCTTTAATGTAGTTGTGGTTCAGGAGTGTGCTCCTGTCACATATGATGAAAATGGCAATCCGTGTGTC
>OJML01001878.1_pt1 | contig 10570 bp, 6 predicted proteins | sample 1597221 | NCBI WGS metagenome assembly OJML01 (sample SAMEA2452123, study PRJEB22498) | human gut metagenome | biome: human feces; feature: human gut; material: feces | place: Australia | collected 2012 | reverse complement strand
AATCGATGCCGCCTGACAGAAAAGTACATACCGGCACATCGGAAACCATCTGCCTTTTTATAGCATCCTCCACCAGAAAACGCGTATGGGCAACGGTATCCCGATAGCTCTCGGTGTGTTCCCGGCTTGTAAGCTCCCAGTAGGTTTCATCATGCAGCCCATCCCTGGAGTAAATCATAAAGTGTCCCGGCAAAACCTCAAACAAATCCTTAAACAGGGAAAGCCCGTTCGTGTGTGCAGGCCCGATAGCAAGAAGCTCCTGCAAGCCCTGTTTGTCAAGCTCAGGCTTTACTGCAGGGTGCGCAAAGCAGGCCTTTGGCTCGGAGCCAAACACCAGAGAATCCCCTCGGATGGCATAAAAAAGCGGTTTGACACCTACGCGGTCGCGGTATAATAGCAGCCGGCTTTTAGCCGCATCCCATATGGCAAATGCAAAAATACCGTTTAAGCGATTGACAAAATCAGCGCCCCAATGGATGTAGGCGTACAGAATAACCTCTGTGTCTGAGGTTGTGGAGCATACAAAGCCGTTTTCGGACAGCTCTGGAATCAGCTCATCCGTGTTGTAAATCTCACCGTTATAGCAGATAGTGTACTCATAGCCGTTGTGGGTGCGCGTCATGGGCTGGTCGCCGCACAGGATGTCACGGATGGCCAGACGGCTGTGCGACAGACCAATATGCTTTTTAAGGTAGCGTCCTCTGGCATCGTTGCCGCGGTGGGCGAGCACAGCACGCATCTTCTCAAGACGAAAGTTCCAGTAATCGGTGTTCTCTTCAAAGTCTTCTTTAAAGTTACAGAATCCGGCAATACCACACATAAAAATTCATATCTCCGTAAAATCAGATTTAATTTATATTATGCATACGCCTCGAAGCTGTTAATCCGGTCAGAAAATAAAAAGAGGTTTTACCAAACTGATTATAAAATTTTTATTGACAAGAAAGGCAGAATAGCGTTACTCTTATTGTATGAAGTTAGACAACACTAACATGCATAAATAACAGGTAACTACAGTAAGTATAATCTGACCAATAATTTTTTTTAAACGTATAACCTTATATAAGGTAAATGTAATTTGAAATGTTGAAAGAGAGGATATCATATGTCAGAAGAAGAGAGAAAGTTCTTAGAAATAGTGGATTTGAAAAAGGGCTTCGGAAGCGGCGAGACGCGCCAGGAGGTGCTGCGAGGCATGAATTTTTCCGTGGCAAAGGGTGAATTCTGTGTGCTGCTCGGACCGTCAGGCTCCGGAAAGTCTACACTGCTCAATATCATCGGAGGCATCGACAGCGCCGATTCCGGATATATCAGCATAAATGGCGACAAGCTGAAGGATATGAGCGAGAAAAAGCTCACACAGTACCGCAGAAAGCACCTGGGATATGTGTTTCAGATGTACAATCTGATTGCAAACCTGAATGTAAAGGAAAATATCGAGGTGGGCGCTTATCTGTCTGACAACGCACTGGATATCGATGAGCTGCTTCACACGCTGGGGCTTTACGAGCACCGCTATAAGCTTCCAAATCAGCTATCCGGTGGACAGCAGCAGCGTGTGTCAATCGGGCGTGCAATCGTGAAAAATCCTGATATACTGCTCTGCGATGAGCCTACAGGAGCGCTTGATTACAACACCTCAAAGGAGATTTTGAAGCTCATAGAGGATGTCAACAAAAAGTACGGAAACACCATAATCATGGTCACACACAATGAGGCCATCAAAAACATGGCAGACCACGTGATAAAGCTTAGGGACGGAGCCGTGCGTCACAACGATATCAATACAAATAAGGTTTCGGCCGAAGAGCTTGAGTGGTAAGGAGGATTTGACCTATGAGCAGGAAAAAGATAAAAAATCCTCTGATAAAGCGTATACCAAAGGAAATTATCGGTGACTGGAAGAAATATCTTGTTGTATTTCTTTTCCTCGTGCTGACAATCGGCTTTGTATCCGGAATGTATGTGGCAAACGACAGTATGCTCACATCTGCGGATGAGGGAGTAAGTAAATACAAGCAGGAGGATGGACATTTTGAGCTTAAGGATAAGGCTGACAGCGAGCTTGTTACGGCTATCGAGTCAGGCGAGGTAAAAACAGCTCCAGACGAAAAAGACAGCGATAGCAGCGAAACTCCTGTCACGCTCTACGAGAATTTCTATCGCAACGAGGATGAGGACTACGACGCAGACGGCAAAAAGGACGGAACCATTCGTGTATATACAAAGACCGGGGATATCAACCTTGCATGTCTCATCGAGGGCTCTTTTCCACAAAATGAGAACGAAATCGCTGTGGACAGAATGCATGCAGACAACGTGGGGATGAAGGTCGGTGACACAATAAAGGTCAGCGGAAAAGAATTCAAGGCCTTATCGCGTATGTCAATTACTCCACACTGCATGAAAAGAAGACCGATATGATGTTTGATGCGATAAAGTTTGACGTGGCAATGGTGACAAAGGAGGGCTTTGAGCGCCTGGACAAGAGCATTCACTATGCATATGCATGGAAATACGAGGATGAGCCGGCGGATGACATAGAGCAGAAGGAAAAATCAGATGACTTTTTGGAGGCGATGGTGTCACAGGCTATGGCAGCAGGCAATGAGGTGGAGGACTACACACCGCGCTACTCAAATCCGGCAATCAATTTTGCCACGGACGATATGGGCTCAGACAAGGCCATGGGAGGAGTGCTTTTAGACATTCTTATCGTGATAATCGCATTCATTTTTGCAGTGACCATAAGCAATACGATAGCAAATGAATCATCAGCGATAGGCACGCTTCGTGCGTCGGGCTACACAAAGGGAGAGCTTATTAGGCATTACCTTTCAATGCCTGTCATTGTTACATTTCTGGCAGCAGTAGTAGGAAATATATTGGGCTATACGGTATTCAAGGATGTGGTTGTGGGCATGTATTACAACAGCTACAGCCTGCCGACATACCACACAATCTGGAATCCGGGCGCATTCATAAAAACAACGCTTGCTCCGGTGATTATCATGCTGGTTGTAAATCTTATTGTAATAATCCGCATGATGCAGCACACACCGCTTCAGTTTCTGCGTCATGACCTTAAGAAAACAAAGCGCAAAAAAGCAATGCGGCTTCCGCGCTGGAGCTTCATGAGCCGTTTCAGACTGAGAATCATGTTCCAGAATGTGGCAAACTATCTGATACTCTTTGTGGGAATATTTTTCATCATGGTAATGCTCGCGATGGCAGTCGGCATGCCGGATACACTTGATTATTACAAGAAAAATACAGACAGTATGATGTTTGCAAAATATCAGTACGTACTCAAATCCTATGTCGATGCAGACGGAAACGTGCTTGAAACCGACAACAGTGACGCAGAGAAATTTGACATGACATCGCTCTTAAGGAGAACAGATGAGTTTGACGAGGAGGTGTCTGTCTACGGAGTGGAAACAGACAGTGCATACGTAAAGCTTAAGGACATGGATTCGCTTAAGGATAACGAGGTGTACATATCGGATTCATTTGCAGATAAATATGGTATAAAACCGGGTGATACAATAAAGCTTGATGCACAGTACGAGAAAAAAACATACAAATTCAAGGTGAAGGGAACCTACGATAAATCCCAGAGCATCGCGGTGTTTATGCCGATAGAGCATTTTGCGGATACCTTTGATTTTGAGGATGGCAGATTCAGCGGATTTTTGTCGGATACAAAGATAAAGGATATCGATGAGAGCAACATCGCGACAACAATCACGATACGCGACATCACCAAAATGGCAGACCAGCTCGACCACTCCATGGGCTCATACATGCAGTACTTCCAGGTGCTTTGCATACTGCTCTCAGCCGTCATGATATATCTGCTCACGAAGCTCATTATCGAGAAAAATGAGACAGCCATATCGATGACCAAGATTTTAGGCTACGACAACAGAGAAATTGCAAGTCTTTATCTGGTCTCAACATCCATCGTGGTGGTTATATCAGATATCATCAGCGTAGTGCTTGGTGCAAAAGTAATGGACATTGTATGGCGCATAATGCTTCAGACCTTCAGCGGATGGTTTTCATTCCATATGACACCTGTCGGCTATGTAAAGATGTTTGTGTTTGTGCTCATCGGTTACCTGATAGTGACAGTATTTGATTTCAGCAGAATAAAGAGAATCCCGATGGACATGGCACTAAAGAATGTGGAATAGATAGTATAACTGTTTATGATTGAACATTAACCCTATTTGCGCGACAAATTAATCAAAGGCAAAATGTAGATAAATTTTTTATTTACTGATAAACTATTGTATAATTTCACCAAAAATGGTAATATTGTCTTATAATTTTAAGCTAAAGGAGTAGCAGTAGCAGTAGGATAGGAGAGATGGTCATATGGAACAGAGTAAAACTAAAAAAAGAGGTACATTTGCAGCCAAAATCATAGTAATGGTGATTTTAGCTGTTATAGTTTCAAATGTAATTTGTATGGTATTTATTCTTGAAAGCTCCAAAAAACAAATTACAGACAGCACAAAGCATACCATGGTAGATGTTATCAATACAACATCAAAAATTGTGGAGAATGAGATCAGCAATGCAGATACAGAGGATTTAGACTATGATGAATACGCTAAGAGTCTTTCCGATGTAAAGCTCGAAGGTATGGACAGCTCATATGTCTATGTGGTAAAGAATGATGGCACAATGCTTTATCATCCAACAAAGGAAAAGGTTGGACAGCCTGTTGAGAATGCCGTAATTAAAGGAGTTGTACAACAGCTTCAGGATGGCAAAAAACCGGGCACGACTGTTGTAGAATATGATTTCAATGGAACAACAAAGTATTCGGCATATACGATTTTGAACAATGAAAATATACTTGTGCTTACAGCAGATGAGTCTGAGGCACTTGCAGGAATCACTACTGTAACAGGAGTTGCCGTTGGAATCATTGCTATTGTTGTGCTTATTGCAATTATTATCTCATTCATAATGGGACGCAGGCTTATGAGACCGCTTGTAAAGGTCAGTACAATAATTGAGGATGTTGCCAATGGTAATATTGAGGCAGATTTCAGTGTGGTCAAGGAGTCAAATGATGAGATAGGCCTGATTATAGAAAAGATGAAGGAGCTCACACAATCGCTTGGAAGTATAGTCGGAAAGATAAGAAATTCCAGTGATACGATGTCATCAAACAGCTATGAGCTCAATGACACAAGCAGTCAGACACTTGCTGCAAATAACGAGATATCCAAGGCAGTCGAGGATGTTGCAGAGGGCTCTACAGGCATGGCAGCATCTATTTCCAAGATTAATGAAAATCTTCTGGAGATGAGCAATGAAACAAAGGACATTAATGCCTCTGTTGATGAAATCAAAAACCAGACGACAGCAGTGCAGGATAGCAGTAAAATCATGAATGACAAGATTAAATCCATGCAGGATAGCAGCCACAAGATGGATGAGGGTATCTCAGCAATTTCAAAACGCATAGAAACTGTAAATACTACGGTTGACAAGGTGAGCAATATTGTCTCTGTCATTGAGGAAATATCCAGTGAAACCAATCTTTTGTCACTCAATGCATCTATAGAGGCGGCCAGAGCCGGCGATGCAGGAAAAGGCTTCGCAGTAGTGGCACAGGAGATTCGAGTGCTCTCAGACAATACCAATACGGAGCTTGAGAATATCAAGCAGATAATATCATCACTGGTTGAAGAGTGCAGGTATTGTGTTCAGGCATCCGGCACCATCGTCGAGGATAATGCCAAGCAGAAGGAAGAGATTAAGGCAGTACTCGATGAATTTGGCTCACTTGATGAGCAGATTCAAAAGACAGCAGAAAAAGCTGATGAAATCGAAGAGCTTGTCACTGCGATGATTGAGCTGAACGATGACATCACGAAGAGCAGCAACAGCCTGACAGACGTCAGCGCAGCAAATGCCGCAGCAACCGAAGAGATGAATGCCAATATCGAGGAGCTCAATGCGATGATGCACGGAGTTTCAGAAATGGCAGAACACATGAATAATGAGTCTGATGGATTGAAGGAAGCATTATCGTTCTTTAATAATTAATTGTAAGTATTCATAAATGAACATTGACCTCCTTTGCGCTTTAAGTTTATCATTAAAGCAAAAAGGAGGTTTTTGTCAGTTTTCAATGTAAATCAGTCGTAAAAGCAGTAAAATGCTTTTGTGGCTGATTTTGGTATTTGGGGGATTATTGATTATATCAGCAAAAACACGTATTATATACATATACAAAAAATTTTACTGTTCACGCTTGAGAGTGGCCGGTAACAAAACATATGATAAACAGAAAAATGAGGTATAAAATAATGACAGACAATTTTGAATTTAGAAGTATACACCCAGACGAGGTAGAACAGGCAATAGCAATTGAGCAGATATGTTTCCCACCGAATGAGGCATGTTCTCCAAAGGCAATGACAGAGAGAATTGCAAAGGTACCACAGCTATTTCTCGTGGCAATTGACAAATCAACCGGTAAGCTGGCGGGCTTTTTAAATGGTGTGGCAACAGACGAGGAAAAGTTCAGGGATGAGTTTTTCACGGACATCGATTTATGCGATGAAAACGGTAAGAATGTGATGCTTCTGGGCCTTGACGTGCTGCCGGAGTACCGTGGACAGGGCCTTGCCAGAGAGCTCGTGTACCGCTACAGTCAGCGTGAAAAGGCAAACGGACGAAAAAAGCTGTTTCTGACATGCTTAGAGCAGAAGGTGGAGATGTATAAGAAGTTTGGATTGCAGGATCTGGGAATTGCTGACTCTACCTGGGGCGGAGAAGAGTGGCATGAGATGGTGTTAAAGGTATGAATGTAATAATATGGTAAATAAAGTATCAGATAACGTTATAGAAAGAAACTATAGGGAGTGCCTTAAATTCAATGAAATCAACGAAAGTGGGGCCTGCAATTTTGACCTGGCAACAGCAAAAGCTGCCCTTGAAAATCTGTATGAGCTATACAAAAATGGCATATTAACAGGTCGTTTCACAAAGGATAAGGACTATGTAGTAAGGTGTGCTGACCTGGTAACATTGGCTGAGGAGAACAAGGACAGCTTGTTTTATGATGCATGGCGCGTATGGTTTAGATACTTTGTATCGATGGGCTATGCCGGATGGAATGAGCTGTGGGAGGCAATATGAACCAAATTTGCAGGGATATTTTCAGAGCCATACATGAGGGTAAATGGCTGAAAATAGAATATCGAAACAAGGCAGATCAGGTGACGAAATATTGGATAGGGATAAGAGACATTGATCCGAGAAGCCGAACTATGAAGGTTGATGGACTTCATCTGGGACAGCTTACGATTGGAGAATATGACAGGATATTTATCGATTCAATATTGTCTACTGAGATAATAGAGGGGACATACTGCCCTGAAAACAAGATACTTGTTGAAGATATTGAGATGCATCCAGAGCGTTACAAAAATATATTTGACAGCTCAGCAAATTTAAAAATACTAAATTATCTTGAGATATGTAATAAGCTTGATACGACTCCGTATATCACAGATTACGATTTGATTCATTACATTGACAGAGATAGGATTAACTGTGGTATGTATCAGCTTACAGACCAGCAGTTCAGGGAAGTGGTTGCGCAATTTCAGTATTTTTCATCGCGGGAAAAAAGAAAAAGCGGATCATTAAAAGTTAAGAGGCTGGCAATAAATGTCCTGAGTATAAACACTAATAAAGGACTCTATGTTCTTGCATATAGAAATCTAAATCTTGATGTAAAAAATCATATTTTTAAACCGGATGAGGAGATTACGGTGTGTACGCAGTTTTCTATAGATGGAAAACAAGAAAATGCAAGGAAATTTTTAGATGCCGATGAATATGAGCTTTTGGAGGATTTTGAGAAAAATCTGGAAAAAATAAAGGATGCAATAACAGAGCATGGTGGCAACAAATCCATAGTAGATGATATGCCGTATGTTATTGGACTTGGCATGGACGTGGTTCTCAATCTGCACGAAGAGTATAAGGCAATTATGGATATGTTTGAGGCTGATAATGTGACATATCCAATAAAGGCTTTTTTTGGAGAGCTTCTTGAGAGACCAAGGAGGACAAAAGCATATCCGATTGCTCTGATTAATAAAAATATAAATCTGGATCAGCTGCTTGCGATAAACAATGCTATGAAATATCCTCTTGCATATATTCAGGGACCACCCGGCACAGGCAAAACCAATACTATAATAAACACGATAGTAACAGCTTTTTTTAACAATGTCACAGTGCTGTTTGCATCATATAATAATGTCCCGATAGATAATGTTTTTGAAAAGCTCTCATCCATGAAGTATCGTGGGAAGACAATCCCATTTCCAGTGCTTCGCCTGGGGAATACAGAAAAAGTAATGGAGGCAATTAAATATATTAATGAGCTGCGTACACAGGTGCAGTCATTGCAGATTTTTGCCTCTACACTTGATAAGCGGAAGGATGATCGTATAGACAGGGCAAAGCGTTTGTCTGCACGTCTAAAGGAATATGAGGAAATTCTGGATTTAAAGGAGAGAAAAGAGACACTTACACATCTGATGAAATATCAGGAACATATGAAAAATACTATGAAGCTATTGCCGTTTCAGACAGATCTGCAAGGCTATCAGATGCAGAAGCTTGATAAAAGGATAGCTGCTATCGGTGAGATATCGGATACTGATGCTATGCAGCTTCTGGATAGAAATGAGGATGAATTTTATCAGTATCTGTTTTACACGTCTGCGCGGTATATAAAGGCACTCGAGGAACCTAAATTCCAAGAGCTTAGACAGATACTGGATTCTGATGAGACACCAGAGAAGCTGGTGAATGAGTTTAACAAATATATGCGTAAATCTGAAAATGTAAGAAAGCTTCAGCGAGTTTTTCCTATAATCATAACGACATGCATTTCTGCGCATAAAATAGGTGAGCCTGAGCCTTTATTTGATATGACAATTATGGATGAGGCAAGTCAGTGTAATGTGGCAATCTCACTTGTGCCTATAATCAGAGGAGAAAAACTGATGCTGGTGGGAGATCCGCAACAGCTAAATCCGGTTATCCTGCTTGGAGAACTGACAAACAAAAAGCTTCGTCGCAGGTATCATGTATCAGATGAGTACGATTATAGGGAAAATTCAATCTATAAAACATATCTTGCCTGTGATGCAGTAAGTGATGAGGTGCTTCTGAGAAATCACTATAGATGCAATAAAGAAATAATAGGTTTTAACAATAAAAAATACTATAACTCAAAGCTCAAGATACAGTCAAAGAGTAAGGAGCCTGAACCGCTCGTTTATATGGATGTGAAAAGCGATAACACACAGATAAAAAATACTTCTCCGGCTGAGGTTGAGGAAGTGGTGGAATATGCGCTTTTAAATAAAGATAAAAGCATTGCCGTGATTACGCCGTTTGTCAATCAAAAGCAATTGATTGAAAATGCAATAAAGCAGAATAAACTGAGCAATCTTGTCTGTGGAACGGTTCATGCATTTCAGGGCGATGAGAAGGATGTAGTACTGTTTTCTACAGCAATTTCTGAAAGGACAAGCTCAGGTACATATAACTGGCTTAAAAATAATAAGGAGCTCATAAATGTTGCGACATCCAGAGCAAAGGAGAAGCTGGTACTTCTCACAAACGGAAAAGAACTGGAAAGACTGCATGCGGGACAAGCTGATGATGATTTGTATGAGCTGGCGCAGTATGTAAAGACCAATGGCCACTCAAAAATTACTGAAAAGCATATAAGCTCACGAGCACTGGGAATACAGCCGTTCTCGACGGCTACAGAAAATGCGTTTCTTGAAAATTTAACCCATGCTCTTGAAAATATCTGGCTTTCGCAGAGTAAATATGTAATACACAAGGAGGTTGCCATATCACAGGTATTCAGAGATAACATAACCTATGATGATTTGTTTTACATGGGACGTTTTGATTTTGTTGTATACGAAAAACAAGGCAGAAGCGAATTGCCAATACTTGCCATAGAATTAGATGGCAAAGAACACTTTGAGGATGCGGTGGTGAAAGAGCGGGACAGAAAGAAAAATGCGATATGCAAGGCACACAACATGGAAATTATCCGGGTGGAAAACTCATATGCGAGAAGATATAATCATATCAAAGGAATATTGATGGATTATTTTTCAAGGGTGCATTAAGGGAGGAAACCTAAATCCAAGCAATGGTTTAATTACTATAATGGTAAAGAAATAGTATTGCCAGATAAGTTTTTACCAGAAAAAGAATTTATTGAATATCATAATGATGTTATTTTTCAAGGAGCGTGGGATAAAGTTTCAGTTTATCGACATGAAGGAAAAAGGCATGAGCAAGGGCGAATTTAATTCTGTCGCACAGGTGAATGGCGGTCTTGACAATATGATTAACTGGGATGGCAAAGATAAGGATTTGCTGGCATTTATAAAGTACATAGCAGATGAGGACAAGCTGGATAAAGTGCTTGAAAATCCGCAGGTGATTAAGACACCGGTGGTTCGTAATGGAAAACAATCCACTCTTGGAT
>OJML01001876.1_pt1 | contig 10572 bp, 6 predicted proteins | sample 1597221 | NCBI WGS metagenome assembly OJML01 (sample SAMEA2452123, study PRJEB22498) | human gut metagenome | biome: human feces; feature: human gut; material: feces | place: Australia | collected 2012 | reverse complement strand
CACTGTTTGCCTTAAGCTGTGGACTTGCTGTGACACATGCATTATCCATAATAATAGCATCACATGAGCTGTGTCCGGCACAACGTGTATTACCATTTATTCTGCTGACGAATTCCTGATAACTGTTATTTCTGGCTACACTTCTTGATACAACATCTACCGATGCATCCTCACCATTAACATCCATATTAAACTCAGTCTTAGCATGCTGCTCACCTGTAGTCATTATATTTTCATGAATAGTAAGCTTAGAGCCAGCAGCCATATCACCACTTGTCTCTCTAAATGTGTCATCAATTCCTGATATCTGTGAAGTCTCCATATCCATAACTGCTCCATCTTCCAGATGTACTATAGTTGTAGGGTTCATAAGACGCTTTCCACGTCCTTCACCTTCACCATAATGTTTCTCTATATATCTTAATTTAGCATTCTTTCCAACATAGAATGTATGAATCCCATCATGAGTTGATGTTTCATCACCACAGTTATGTATGCCACAACCTGCAATTATAGTAACATCTGCATCCTCTCCTATATGAAAATCATTGTATACAAGGTCCTTAAGACCTGTCTGGCTTATTATGACTGGAATATGCACACTCTCATTTTTAGTACCAGGCTTAATATATATATCTATTCCTGGTTTATCTTCTTTAGTCACTATATCTATATTAGCAGTTGTATTACGTGCCTCAGATTTTCCGTTTGCCCTGATATTATACGCTCCTACAGGAAGTGCATCAAGCTCTGCAACCTCATGTAAAAGATTTTTTTCTATTGCATCCATTTATATGGTATCCTTTCCTTACTACAATATAAATTTTGTTACCAGCTTCCTAATTAACATGCAAGTGTAAAAATGAATTCTGACACTCGCATCTGATATACATTTAAACTGGTGATCCAGTTCCTTCAAGTAACTGTGGAAGTATATCATCCTTATCACCATATTTATCTATATTTCCATCTTTTATAACAACTATCTTATCAGCTATATCAAGTATTCTTTCCTGATGACTTATTATTATGATACTTCCATGATTAGTTTCATGCATTTCTTCAAACACCTTAATAAGGTTCTGGAAACTCCAAAGATCAATTCCTGCCTCTGGTTCATCAAACAATGACAGCTTGGTTCCTCTTGCTCTTATCATTGCTATTTCTATTCTTTTCAACTCTCCACCTGAAAGGCTGCTGTTGAGTTCTCTGTTAATATAATCTTCTGCATTAAGTCCAACTTCTTTAAGATAACCTTTTAAATCGTTGTATTTAGCCCCATTACCAGCTGCCAGCTTCAATAAATCTTTTACCTTTAATCCCTTGAATCTGACAGGCTGCTGGAATGCAAAGCTTATACCTTCCTTTGCTCTGTCTGTTATACTCATATTAGTAATATCAACACCATCAAGAAGAATACTTCCTTTTGTAGGCTGATATATACCAGCTATAACCTTTGCAAGTGTGGATTTACCGCCTCCATTAGGTCCAGTAACCGCTACAAATCTCTCATCGATTTTTAAAGTAATATCATGTAATATCTCCATACCATCCTCTGTGGTATATCCGACATGATTAAGCTCTAACATCATCGTCCTCCATTCATTCTTATCTTTATATAAATCATGTGTCATAAGCACATTTTAACAGAATAACTAATCCTATATATCCTTGGGTAATCAGGATTAATCCGCACTATATATTAACACATAATCATCACAATAATCAATCTAATGTATAATATATAATGTGATATCATGGTCAAAAGGTCTAAACCCACATGAGCTTGCTCATAGGTGGGTGAAAGACCTTGGGACCACGGTATCATAAAATAAAATTATTAAAAAAGCAGTCCACAGATTATCTGCAGACTGCAATCTTATTAAATAATCACTGTATATTCATCATATTATTTTAATACATACTTCCTTATATAAGCAAAGGTATAGTCTTCACCTTTTTCAGATAGCATAACAAGAAGACTATAAAGCAGCTCTTTAGTCTTTGGATGAATTATATAATGATCCATTCCCCTCTTAAAATACTCTAATGAATCTGAATCCTTATATTTTTCCTTATTGTATATCTTACTTGCCGCTACTCTGTCACAAAACATCTCTACTACATAATTCACTGGCATTTCCATCCCTATAAGACTCCCATTACCGCCTTTAGCAGGATAATCTATCCAGTATTCATAGTGGTGCTTATTACGTCCTTTATGATGAAGCCATGCCGTAGAACAGCCCTCTGCCTCTCTTTGTGCATTATTTGGACTTCTGTTGCCTTGAAAATATTTTACACCAGGAATAAACTCCGTCGGACTGTACTTTGATAAATCATGCAGCAAGCCCTGCTTATAAAGTCCTACCCTGAAACAATTTTTCATTACCTGATATTTATGATGATTTATAGTACTCAGATGTCCAAAAAAATTATGAAATAATATCTTGGGTTTCATATATGCCATCCTTTACTTATGTGTCTATTATTTAACATACCTATAAAGTTTATCAAAAACAAAAATAAATTCAAGCAGATATTGAGGATTTTATAGTATTTTATTATTTTATTATATTCTGCTGTGCTTTCTTTATAGCCTCATCATAGAAATATTCCTGTGAATTGATTCTTGTTTCTTTATCATTTACATCTTTTCTATAATAGTTTCCATCTGATGCCATAACTCTTGCCTTAACATTATCTGACAACATAGTATTAAACATACGAAGAAGTCTCTCTTTTATCTCTTCATCATAAACTGGTGCTGCGACTTCAACACGCCTGATAGTATTTCTTGTCATAAAATCAGCTGATGATATGTATATTTTCGTATCGTTACCTTTGCCAAATATATATATACGCGAATGTTCAAGGAATCTTCCTACGATACTTGTAATTGTAATATTGTCTGTATAACCCTCTATTCCAGCTCTCATACAGCTTATTCCTCTTATAATCATATCAACCTTAACACCACTCATAGATGCTTCTACAAGTTTTTCTATTATTGTTTTATCTGTAAGAGAATTAATCTTAACACCTATATATGCCTCATCTCCGTTTTTAACCTTATCAATCTCGGCTTCTATTAAACTGATAACTTTATTCTGAAGACACTTAGGTGCAACAAGAAGATGCTCTGTATGTTCAACAACATCACCCAGCCCAAGATTATTAAACACATCTGCTGTTTCCCTTGCAATATCAGTATTAGATGTAATAAGCGAAAGATCTGTATATAATTTTGCTGTTTTCTCGTTGAAGTTACCTGTTCCAACGTGCGTAATATACTTGAATTCTTCACCATCCTTATATGTTATAAGACACAGCTTTGAATGAACCTTTATATGATCTATTCCATATATAATCTTGCATCCGGCTTCTTCAAGACGCCTTGACCATTCAATATTATTCTCTTCATCAAATCTTGCCCTCAGTTCAACAAGTACAACTACCTCTTTACCATTTTCTGCTGCTTCTATAAGCGCCTCTACAATCTGCGAATTCTTGGCTACCCTGTAAAGAGTCATCTTAATAGACAAAACCCTGTCATCACTACCCGCTTCATTAAGAAGTTTTATAAAAGGATGCATACTCTCATACGGATAACTTAATAAAACATCCTTTTTAGCTATCTGGTCTATAATAGGCTGCTTCATATCTATATATTTTGAATTCTGTGGAACCCTTCTTTCATAGAAAAGCTCTTTCCTTGTTCTTAAATCATCCTGAATTTTTGATATGAACGACATTTCAAGTGGTGATTCAGAATAAAACACCTGCTTTTTGTCAAGCTTCAGCTCGTTACACAAAGCTGATATAACTTTATCATCAAGTACTCTTGAATACTCAAGCTTGACAGGACACAGCCTTCTTCTCTCCTTTATAAGTTGTTCCATAGTATCCCTGTAATCCATATCCTCATCAAAGAATGCTTCATCCATATCTATATCAGCATTTCTAATGATTCTTATAAGTGATTTACTTTTTACACTATATTTCTTAAATATTTTGGGAAGAAAATGCAGTATAAGTTCCTCAACAAGCATATATTTTCTGCTATCTGATGGTATAGGTATAAGTCTGTCAAATATACCATTGCTGCATGGTACAAGTCCTATCTTATCGCTATTCTTTGACCCAAGAAGAGCCACTGCATATATTTCCTTATTCTTAAGAAATGGAAACGGATTTTTCTTTCCTATAACCTGAGGCGATAATATTGGATGTATTGACTTGTTAAAGTAGTTCTCAAGATATACCGCATCAGAATATTCAACATCATTAAAGCTGATAAGCTTAACACCCTGTCTGTCAAACTCATACATAAGCTTTGTATATATCTTATCTTTTTTATGTAATAATTCTCTTGTGTGTGTAAATACAGCATCCAGCTGCTGCTCTGCAGTCATCATTGATTTATTGTCGAAGCCTGTAGTCATCTCCTGTTTATTCTTTTTTGCAAGAAGCATCTGATCATACAGAGAGCCAACTCTTACCATATAAAACTCATCAAGATTACTGTTGAATATTGAAACAAATGTAAGTCTCTCACATAATGGCACTTTTTCATCATCAGCTTCATCTATGACTCTTTCATTAAATTTCAGCCATGATAACTCCCTGTTTGCAAAAAATGGCATTCTTTTACCATCTTTACGATATTTTTCTTCAATATTCTTTATTTTTTTATGGATACTATCTGATACTTCGGTCATATTAGCTGCTTCCTTAGAATCATCCATAACTATATTTAATAATTTATCATCTTCTATTACATTATTTTTATTCATATTTTCTCCAATAAAATGTATATTTTCATTTATTTCTTTTTCTACATTTATTTTTTTATTTACAGCTATTTTTTCATCTGCATTTTTTTCTTTTCTTTTATTACTGAAGACATTCTTAATATTATTTAATCTCCAAAACATATTCCCATCGCCTTTGCTTCTTTGATAATACCTGAGTCAGGATCTACTGTTTTTAATCTACCTGCTACTTCCCTAAGTGGTGTTTTATCTATCTGATTATCCCTAACACACACCATATATCCATACTCTTTATTAATAATAAGTTCCGCTGCCTTTGCGCCTAGTCTTGACGCTAATACTCTGTCGTATGCACATGGACTTCCCCCACGCTGTACATGTCCTGGCACAGTAACTCTTACCTCCTGCCCTGTTCTTTCCATAATACCTGCACCTATCCTATATGCTGCAGATGGAAAATGCTCTCTTTTTCTTATCTCTTTAAGTTCCTTTTTGCTAAATTCAAGTTCTTCCTTTGATATAATACCTTCAGCTACTGCAAGTATAGTAAAATGCTTTTTCTGCTTGCTTCTTTTATTAATAGCTTCAACCACCTTATCGAGATCATATGGAATCTCTGGTATAAGAATGACATCAGAACCACCTGCTACACCTGCATGTAATGTAAGCCATCCTGTCTTATGTCCCATAAGTTCAACTATAAACACCCTGCTATGTGATGCAGCTGTAGTATGTATACAATCAATAGTATTTGTAGCAATATCCACAGCTGACTGAAATCCAAAGCTTACATCTGTTCCTACAAGATCATTATCTATTGTCTTTGGCAGTGTAACAACATTAAGTCCCTCTTCACTTAACATATTAGCTGTCTTGTGTGTTCCATTTCCTCCAAGTATAACAAGGCAATCAAGTCCCAATCCTTTATAAGTCTTTTTCATGGATGCTACCTTATCTTTGCCATTCTCATCAGGCTCTGTTATTCTTTTAAAAGGAGTTCTTGATGTACCAAGAATAGTACCACCAACTGTTAGAATTCCAGAAAAATCATCAACATTCATAAGCTTATAATCATTATTAATAAGTCCCTTATATCCATCAAGAAAACCATATATCTTTACATCTGATATTTTATTATACAGACTCTTTGCCACACCTCTCATAGCTGCATTCAAAGCCTGACAATCTCCACCACTTGTTAAAATTCCTACTTTCATAATAATCCTCCATTCTTGCGCTGCTTATTATGCCGATATAAAGCTCAGCATGTTTCAAAGTAGTTCATACCCATATGATAAGACATCTGTACATCTAATATTATGAACTTCCAACTTTATGAACATTTAATCTTATAAACATTTAATCTTATGAACTTTTGACCTTTGCGTTTTATGATATATATGTTATGTAAATTCTGTTTATATTTATATGTAAAATATATGTAAATTAACAATATTTACTCTCATTATCCATCATTTAATATCAACCCTTGTCAGCATTCAAATATTACAATGCAAGTGTTCGTGAATCACATAGCATTATAGTAATCCAAATATTTAAACATTATCAATCCATATACCATATAATTACATATTATAAATCGAAACATTTAATTATTATAATTACAGCATGTTTCAAAATATTATCACCACATTATTTACCAGTTAATTATAATCTCATTCTTATAATATTACAACTATTCCTCTGTCATCTTTAAAATTTTTCTTTTTTCATCTTTTATTCATATAATTACAACTAATCTGTTTGTTCCTATCGAATTTTCAGAATATATTTTTAATGTAACTGGTTGAATTATGTGATAAAATACCAGTACATTATTCTTTTATTAAATGACAATGGAGGTACTTATTATATATGACCAGAAAAGAAATAAATGAAATAAAATCACAATTCAATATAGAAGACTGTGGTATCCAAAGATTATGTGGCTGCTATGTTGATGGTGAAAAAAATAAAGTTACTACATTTAATGATACATTTTTAAATCTGCCAGAAGAAGAACGCCATAAATATCTTGATATTTTAAGAAAATGTCTTTCCGGAACACCTGGCAGAAACCTGATTGACATGAAATTCACTCTTGATGCATATGGAAAAGAACAGCCAAGGGATTTTCTTCTTGAACTTAGAAAATGTGAGCTTAAGGATGAAAACCTACTTAACCAGTTATATGATAAAATAATTGCTAATTATTATTATCCTGGCAACTATCTTATACTTATTGTTAACCAGACATATGACATACCTGGAGTAACTGCTGATAATATAGCAATGGACGATGCTTCTGATGAGATATATAACTACATATTATGCTGTATCTGCCCTGTCATTCTTTCAAAACCCGGCCTTGGATATTTTGAGGATGATAAAGCATTTCATAACCAGATACAAAACCATATAGTTGATAACCCTGATATAGCGTTCTTGTTTCCATCATTTAACAATCGTAGTACTGATGATGAAAGCATATTATTTCATAGTAAGGATACAGATGATTTTCAGCAAAATTTTCTTGATGCCGTACTTAGCTGCGAGGTACCTCTCCCTGCTGATATACAGAAGGAAACATTCAATAATCTAGTAACAGAAACTCTAGGTGAAGATTGCAATTACGAAACTGTTAAAAATATCCATGATAACATAAATGAAGTCATTGAAGAACATAAGGCTGTATCAAGTGCACCTGTAATGCTCGACAAAACAGAGGTTAAGGAAATACTTGAAAAAAGTGGAGTTGCCAGTGAACGCCTTACTAATTTTGAAGAACATTTTGAAATGGCAGCTGGAGAAAACGGAAAACTTGCAGCAGCTAATATAACTCCATCAAGAAAGTTTGAAGTTAAAACCCCGGATGTTGTAATAAAGATTAATCCAGATAAAACCGACCTTGTTGAAACACGTATGATTGATGGAAAACAGTGTCTTGTAATACAGATTGATGAGCGTCTGGAAGTAAATGGAATATCCGTTAACCCAGAGACCGGTGAAGTTATAGACAGAACTGATGAATAAAAAAGATGAGGCAGGATAACTTATAAAACAAGTTTCCTGCCTCATCTTTTTTATAATTAACCATTATTAATTATTTTAATGATGTCAGTGTCAAAATGTATTTTGCTACTGACTGATGTATCTGTATTGCTACAGTACTTACTTAACCTTAAAGAATTTTACTTCATTGTTAAGCTGTTCTGATACAGTCATAAGACCATTCGCCGTTTCTGCAAGCATATTAATGGTTGCTGTAAGCTCCTGCATAGATGCTGTCGTCTGCTGGGCTGAGGCTGCATTTTCTTCTGAGATAGCCGACAGATTAGAAACAACATCATTAATCTGCTTTCTTGCCTCATCACAAGAACCAGCATTATTCTCAATAACTGCAGTTTCATTTCTTGATACTGCTATACCATCACTGACATCTATAAAGCTGTTCTTTGTTGCATCAAGCTTTCCTATCTGCTCATTTATAAGAACCTTTGTATTGTTCATATCTTCTACAGTCTTTTCTGATTCTAACTGAAGCTTTTCTATAATCTCTTTTATCTCTCCAGCCGCTTCATCTGACTGTGATGCCAGCTTCTGGATTTCTGATGCAACTACTGCAAAGCCTTTTCCTGCCTCTCCTGCTCTTGCTGACTCTATAGAAGCATTAAGAGCTAAAAGACTTGTCTGATCAGCAATATTCGTAATAAGTGCTGCTGCTTCCCCTATTCTTCCAACTGATTCATTTGTTATATTAATCTGATTAGCTATATTATTAATAGATTCAGTTGTATGATCATTAGAATCTGAAAGCTCACTCATAGTACTCATAGATGTATCGCCTGCTCTGCCCATTGCATCTGTTGCTTTAGTAAGATTAGCTACCTTTTCAACTATTTCACTTATAAGCTCTCCCATATTAGCAATCTGTGTAGAAGCATTCTGGATCTCTTCTGCCTGTGATACAGCTCCCTTTGATATGTCTTCAACTGCACTTGATATCTCTTCTGTTGCTTTACTTGACTGATTTGCAGAGCTTGTCATATCTTCACCCGACCTATGAAGCTCAGATGCAGTATTCTGAAGATTAGCTACTATTTCCTGAAGCTTATCTATAAGTGTCTGAACAGATTGAGCCATCTGACCTATTTCATCTTTTCTTGCAAGAATAGATTTATTAACATCTACTGTCAAATCACCATTTGCAAGTGCGATAAACAGATTATTAACTGAAACAAGTGCATTAGCAAGTTTTGTTGAAATTATAGAAGCTACTACTATCACAACGATTAAAACAACTATTGATACAGATATAAGTGCTATTATTCTCTGCATTATAAATGTTGTTATATCTGTTCTTGGCTGTCCGGAGAACATCATACCAACAACACTTCCACTAAAATTCTTCAATGGAATATATACACCTGTATAATCTGTTCCATCTATATCAACATGTGAGCTTGTATATGTATTACCTTTCTGTACAGCTTCCCATATTTTCTCATCTGCCTTAAGACTTAACATTCTCTTGTTATTAGAATCCCTGAGTGATGTAAGCTTACAATCAACGCCTATAAATACTGCAAGGTCTGCATCACCATCTTTTGTAAATTTATCTATTCCATCCTGCTTCTGTGACAGGTTCACATCTCCTTTAAACAGATTGCCGTTATTATCTACACGCCAGTCACCTGTATACTCATTATCATAGCTTGCCTTAGTTGACTGACCAAGTAACGATAAACCATTTACCGCCTCTGTATTCATTCCCTGTGATATATTAACAATAGCAAGAATAAGTACAACCACTATTCCAACTACGGTTGGAAGTAATGATGTCATTATAAGCTTGGCTTTAATCCCACTCAATAAACTTGATTTTTTTTCTTTATTATCACCGCTTGTATTATTATTCGTATTATCATTATTTATATTATCTTTGTTTTGTACACTTTTACGCATTCTGAAATTTTTTTGCTTTCTTTTTTTCTCTTTTTCTATAGGCTGCGCATTTGCTTTTGCCGCTTTTGATATTTTTGCTTTATCATTATTTCTTTTGTTCTTTTTTTTATGCTCTGTAACAGTTGCTTCCTGCTCTTCTTTAATATCATTAGCTGATACATTTTCAACTTCACCTTCTATGGATGCTGTTTTTATATTCTTATCCTGATCCATAATAATCCTCCATTCTTGCGCTGCTTCTCAGCGCATCTTAAAGTTTGTGCGAAACACAAATCTTACGTGTGAAAAATCTTATGTATTAATAATACATAAATATATAGATGTCGTGGCAAAAGATACTTTGCACCTGACTGGTATATCCGAATCGCTATGCAATTCTCACATTCATTAGATACCTTATATATTAGTCAATTATATCATATAATTTACCTTTTGTAACTTCATTTTAAGTCGATTTTTACAGATTTTTTGGCATATTTTCACTTTTTCGCCAATTTTTTACATTCACTAATTTTCTTTATATATTATGTATGTTTTATATATTTCACAAACACCCTACACACCTGTCTTTTTTTCATGGATTATTTAACACTATTGTCTTTAGATTATATCTTGAATATTAAAAATAAAAAGTTCCCCGGTCTGGGGTGACCGGGGATGAGTAGAGGGGATAGAAATATAGTCAAGTATATTGGCTTTGGAGATTATCCAATATACCTTTGTGCAAATTAATCTAAAATAAAAAATATGATATCTGAATTAATATAATAAAAAATAATATCATATAGAAGTAAATAAACTTAAGTAAAATCTTACTTATACTTTATTAACA
>OJML01001869.1_pt1 | contig 10598 bp, 7 predicted proteins | sample 1597221 | NCBI WGS metagenome assembly OJML01 (sample SAMEA2452123, study PRJEB22498) | human gut metagenome | biome: human feces; feature: human gut; material: feces | place: Australia | collected 2012 | reverse complement strand
AGCTTGGCAAACTTACCTGTTAACCCGTTAACTTGTCAACTTGTTTACTAATTCCACCAACGCGTTATTATACATTTTATTATCTTTGCACGTAGTTATGAACCTGACATCAATCATACGACCTGTGTTCAACAGCCGCTTGCACGCTATTGAACGCTACGAGAGTCACGCCGAGGACATTCAGCGCGACACGCTCGAACGACTACTGCACGAAGCCGCCCGCACCGAGTGGGGGCAACGCTATGGATATGACAACATGCACAGCTACGAGGAGTTTGCAGCCAAAGTGCCTGTAAGCACCTACGAGGAGCTGAAGGGATATATCGACCGCATGCGTCACGGCGAACGCGATGTGCTGTGGCCCGGCCAAGTAAAATGGTATGCCAAATCGTCGGGCACGACCAACGACAAGAGCAAATTCATACCCGTAAGCCGCGACGGACTGCACGACACACACTACCAAGGTGGCACCGACGCGGTGGCCCTGTACCTGCACAACAATCCGCTGAGCCGCCTGTTCGACGGCAAGGCGCTGATATTGGGCGGCAGCCACGCACCTAACTATAATGTGGCTAACTCGCTGGTGGGCGACTTGAGCGCCATACTCATCGAGAACATTAACCCGCTGGTTAACCTCGTGCGCATTCCGCCCAAAAAGGTTGCCCTGCTGAGCGACTTTGAGGAGAAGCGCGACCGCATTGCCGAAATAGCCATTAAAAAGAATGTGACCAACATATCGGGGGTGCCGTCGTGGATGATGGCGGTCATTACACGTATGCTCGAACTGAGCGGCAAGCAGTACCTTGACGAGGTGTGGCCCAACCTTGAGGTGTTCTTCCACGGCGGGGTGGCCTTTACACCCTACCGCGAACAGTATCACCGCCTCATACGCTCTACTAACATGCACTACATGGAGACGTACAACGCCTCGGAGGGCTTTTTCGGTTTGCAGAACGACCCGCTCGACGCGGCCATGCTGCTCATGATTGACTATGGGGTGTTTTACGAATTTATCCCCCTCGACGAGGTGGGCAAGCCCAACCCTACCGTGCTGCCGCTGTGGGAGGTGGAACAGGGCAAGAACTATGCTATCGTGATTAGCACAAGCTGCGGCTTGTGGCGCTACCAAATAGGCGACACGGTGAAGTTTACGTCGACCAACCCCTACAAGTTTATCATCAGCGGACGCACCAAGAGCTTTATCAATGCCTTTGGCGAGGAACTGATTGTGGACAATGCCGAAAAGGGGCTGCACGAGGCCTGCAAGGCTACCGGCGCCGTGGTGAGCGAGTATACCGCCGCACCGGTGTTTATGAACGCCGAGGGAAAGTGCCGCCACCAATGGGTGATTGAGTTCAGCCAGCAACCGGCCGACATGGAGGCCTTTGCCAATGCGCTCGACCTGGCACTGCAGCACATTAACTCTGACTACGAGGCGAAACGCCACAAGGACATCACGCTGCAACGGCTCGAGGTGGTGACAGCACGCCAGGGCCTGTTTAACGACTGGCTCAAGAGCAAGGGCAAACTCGGCGGGCAGCACAAGGTGCCACGACTGAGCAACAACCGCGACATTATTGACGACATATTAAAACTTAACTGATGCGCTCCACACACTTTCATACCCGACACTTGACGGGCTTGGTGTGCACGCTGCTTTGTGTGGCGTGCATGTTGCTTTCGTGCGCCAATCCGGGGTCGGGGCCCGATGGGGGACCTTACGACGAAACGCCGCCACGCATTGTGCAAATGCTGCCGGCGCTGGGCAACACGGGAGAGAGGGCTCGAAAGGTGACGATTGCCTTTGACGAACCCGTGAAGATTGACAACGCAAGCGAGAAGGTGATTGTGTCGCCACCGCAAATCAATATGCCGGAAATCAAGACTTCGGGCCGACGCATCAGCGTGGAGCTGATGGACTCGCTCAAGCCTGGCACTACTTATACCATCGACTTTAGCGACGCCATTACCGACTGCACCGAGAATAACCCGCTGGGCAATTTTACATACTACTTTAGCACGGGCACGCAACTCGACACCATGGAGGTGGCAGGACACGTGCTGGCTGCTGAGAACCTTGAACCCGTGAAGGGCATCATGGTGGGGCTGCACAGCAACATGGCTGACTCGGCCTTTACAACGCTGCCCTTCGACCGTGTGGCGCGCACCGACGCCAACGGCCATTTCTGCATCAAGGGGGTGGCGCCGGGCAATTACCACATTTATGCCTTGAAGGACGTGGACGGCGACTTTAAGTATACGCGCGGCGAGATGCTGGCCTTTAGCAGCGAAACGGTGGTGCCGTCGTCTTTTCCCGACGTGCGGCACGACACGCTGTGGGCCGACACCATACGCATCGACACCATTAAGACAGTGGCCTACACGCACTTTATGCCCGACAACTTGGTGCTGAGGGCTTTTACCGAGAAGAATAATACACGGCAGCTGCTCAAGTCGCAGCGCGAACCGGCTTACTTCCGCACTTACTTTACAGCTCCCTCGGCGCATGTGCCGGTGGTGCGCGGCCTTAACTTTGATGCCGCACAAGGCATTGTGGAGGACCGCTCGGCGGGAAACGATACCATCACTTACTGGCTGGCCGACACGGCGCTCGTAAAGCAGGACTCGCTCATGGTGGCCTACACCTACGAGGCTACCAACGACTCAACGCTGCAGCCTTACTTGCAAACGGACACGCTGTGTCTTGTGCCGCAATTCTCGTATGAACGCCGGCAGCGACTGGCGGCCGAGGATTTGGCAAAATGGCAGAAGGGGCTTGAAAAACGCCACAAACGCGGCGACTTCAGCCAGGAGAAACCACCCGTCAAGCCGCTGAAGATGCAGCTGGCACTGCGCGGCAGCATCAATCCTGACGAGAATATGCACATCACCATCGATGAGCCGGCGGCAAAGGTTGACACCACTAAATTTCACCTTTACCTTAAAGTGGACTCTACCTACAAGGCGGTGCCTTTCAAACTGAGGCGCGACGCGAACACGCTGCTGGCGTACACACTGTATGGCGAGTGGAGACCGGGACAGCAGTACTTGCTCAACATTGACTCGACTGCCGTGACGGGACTGTCGGGAGCGGTGTGCAACAACTTTGACACCAAATTCAGTGTGGCGGGTGACGACAGTTACGGCTCGCTGTTTATGACTATAGCGGGGGCCGACTCTACCTGTGTGGTGCAACTGCTGCAAGGTGACAAGGTGGCCAAACAGGTGCGCGTAAAGAACGGGCGGGCCGACTTTTACTATGCCAGACCTACCGACTACTACGTGCGGGCCTTTATTGACGCTAACGGCAACAACCGCTGGGACACGGGGTGCTACGCCGAGGGGCGCCAGCCTGAAATGGTGTACTACTATCCGCACAAAATTACGGTGCGTGCCAACTGGGACATTGAGCAGACATGGCAACTTGATGCGCTGCCGCTGAACCGCCAAAAGCCAGCGGAACTGGTAAAACAGAAGGGCGACACCAAGAAGACGCCGCGTAACCTTAACGCTGAACGCGAACGCAAAAAGCGAGGCGGGTGATGACGCCACGCTATTATAGCAAACGGGCAAGCGGACTGTGGTGCGTACTGTGAAGCGACCGCAGCAAGCCCCTGCCCTACTCTATTTCATTACAAACCAGACCTAAACACCATTATGAACTATGATTAAGAAACTCATGCTACTGCTGCTGTTAGTCGTGTCGGGACTACAGGCCAGCGCGCAATGCTCGTCGAACAACACGGCATTCAAAAGCGGCGAAACACTTATCTACGACTTGTACTTTAACTGGAAATTCGTGTGGATAAAGGTGGGCGTGGCCTCAATGAACACCACGCAGACTACCTACGGGGGGCACCCGGCCTTGCGCACGTATCTGATAACACGCGGCTCGAAAAAGGCTGACAAGATATTTGTGATGCGCGACACGCTGATGGCATACACCGGGCTCGACCTCGTGCCGAAGTATTACGTGAAAAAGGCTTTCGAGGGCAAAACTTACCGCAAAAACGAGGTGTGGTACTCTTACCCCAAAGGCAAATGTAACGTGAAGATGCGCTATCAGCGCGACCACAACCCGGCCAGCCACTCAAGTCACTCGAGCAAATACTGCGCCTTTGACATGATTTCGATGCTGATGCGCGCACGCTCGTTCTCGGCCGAAGGCATGAAGGTGGGACACCGCATCAACTTTTTAATGGCTGACGGACGCACCTGCGAGTGGAAGAGCATCGTCTATCGCGGCAAGAAGACGTTCAAAATGGAGAACAGCAATACCAAATACCGCTGCCTCGTGTTCTCGTTTGTTGAAAAGGAGAATGGCAAGGAAAAGGATATCGTTACCTTTTACATTACCGACGACAAGAACCACCTGCCGGTGCGACTTGACATGAACCTGAACTTTGGTACTGCCAAGGCGTTCCTTACAGGAGCACGCGGGCTGCGCAACCCGCAAACGGCTAAAATCAAGTAACGCTACCTGCACGCAACCTGCACAACCCACAAACGCTACCTCTAATGGGGGCGACGCGTCTCGCGTCGGAAAAATGCCATGTCCACGCACCAAATAAAGACTCACTGATAGCACTAAATCACACCTATCAGTGAGTCTTTTCCTTAATGCCCGACGCGGGACGCGTCGCCCCCATTAGTGCTTGCGTTTAGTGGTCGCGTTTTTTGCTTGCGTTTAATGCTTACGGTACCTTTACAATACTACAAAAACTTTACTTGCCGAGTATCTTACATCTTACACTAACACGCTGCAACTCATTGGCTATCAACACTTTACTTAGTGTAAGATGTTACCAACACCACCTACACGCAACCTACACACCCCACACGCTGCCACACGACACAAGCATGGGAGAACAGTATCACGGCATAGGGGAGCAGAAAAGTCTGTTGCTCCGACAGTTTTCTCTACGTCCCTGTGTCGTAACCCCCACCGCATACGTCCAAACTGACTGCGAGGCAACGGGGTGAGGTGTGTAAGATGTATGCAAGGGTGTGTATGATGCTTTGAACACATCTTACACTCTTGAAACATCTGTATATCAGCTTGTTACGTGCAAAAAGTGTAAGATGGCAGTAAAAGCACACGCACTCTTTTATAAGTAGGTTGACGAGGAAAGAACAAATATTTGTGCACAAGTTGTACACTTTTTTTGATGGGTGCAATGCCTTAGTGTTACCTTTGCAGCACTTTTGTTCTTATGTTCTCCGCGTTAGCGGCAAATTTCATAGAAACACCACAATATCCTAACTTCATCACTTTTTTGCGCCATTTGTTAAGACAACGCATTGACGGAGTCTGGACTTTGTTGCGCCCGACTTTGCTCTTTTTATTACAAAATGAAAGAAAATAACCTATTTATTTTTGCTTAATGCCTATCTTGCACTAACTTTGCTACCGAATTATAACATAATGCTTACCTTTCGGACATCAGCACCTCTGCTTGTAGGCTTACATGGTGCGGCAGAATGGTAGGCACATACACCTAAAAGATAAAAAACCTACACTTATCATGGAAAAGGTTGACCAGCTTGACCTCAAGATTTTGAAGATTATTACAGTTAACGCACGTATCCCGTTTAAGGACGTGGCCGCTGTGTGCGGTGTGTCGCGTGCTGCTATTCACCAACGCGTGCAACGCCTCATCGAGGCCGGTGTCATCACCGGCTCGGGCTACACCGTGTGCCCCAAGAGCATTGGCTACAGCACTTGCACTTACGTGGGTATCAAGCTCGAACGCGGCTCTATGTACAAGGGCGTGGCCGAGCAGTTGGAGAAAATTCCCGAAATTGTGGAGTGCCACTTCACCACCGGCCCGTACACAATGCTTGTCAAGCTTTACTCGCGCGACAACGAGCACCTTATGGACTTGCTTAACAACCACATTCAGGAAATTCACGGCGTAATATCGACAGAGACGCTCATCTCGCTCGAGCAGAGCATCAACCGCACGGTTCCCGTTACCCTGCAAGAGGATTAAAACAGACTTTGGCGGCGGGGCAGTACACACCTGCTATATTAAGCAGATGTGCCCTGCCCCGCCTTAAGGCTTATCACATAAAAAAAACACACGCACATGACACTTACTGGCCCGCTCATTGGTTTGGCCACGTTCCTTATTATAGGGGCGTTCCACCCCGTCGTTATCAAGACCGAATACTACTGCGGCACCAGGCCGTGGTGGGTGTTTCTCGTGGCCGGAATAGGCTGCATTGCCGCAGCACTGTTTGTAAGCAATGTGCTGGGGGCTGCCGTACTGGGCGTGACGGGCTTTTCGTCACTATGGACCATTCTCGAGCTATTTGAGCAACACCAACGGGTGGAGAAAGGGTGGTTTCCCAAAGGGCCCGGACACGGCAAAAGATAGCGCACCACCGCAGCTTGTGGCGGCTTATACAACATTATGCAGATGATGATTGACATTGACCAACTCAACACCGAGGCTCTGGCGGCGCCTGCCAACCGGCCTGTTATTGGCATTACAGGCAACTTTGACGAAGGGCAGCTCAAACTGCTCCCGGGTTATTTCCGCTCTATCGAGGCTGCTGGCGGCACCCCCGTGGTCATTCCGCCACGACGCAAACCCGACGCCTCGCTCATCAGTCTGATTGACCGCATCGACGGGCTGCTGCTTTCGGGCGGAGCCGACATCAACCCTATATTGCTGGGCGAGGACCCCGTGCCGGCACTGCACGGCATCAACAACGAGCGCGATGCCTTTGAACTGGCACTCACACGCTTGGCCTACAACCGCCAAGTGCCCATGCTGGGCATCTGTCGCGGCATACAAGTGCTCGCTGCAGCACTGGGCGGCACTGTGATGCAGGACATAGCTACGGCTATGCCCCACTCTACTCTGGTCAAACACTCACAAGACGCTGACCGCGGGGTGGCCACACACTTTGTCACGGCCGAGGCCGACTCTGTTGTCGGACGGCTGCTGGGCACACGCTTTGCCGTCAACTCCTTCCACCACCAAGCCGTGGGCGAACCTGGCCCCCACTTTAGGGTGACGGCACGCTCGGCCGACGGGGTGGTTGAGGCTATCGAGAGCACCGACATGAAGAGTATCATTGGCGTGCAATGGCACCCCGAATGCTTCTGGCCCGAAGGCGACAGCTGCATGATGCCACTGTTTGAGCACTTTGTAGCCAATGCCACACAATTTGCCACTGCCAAACGGGTGCACGAGCATGTGCTCACTCTCGACTCGCACTGCGACACGCCCATGTTCTTTGACAAAGGGGTGGAACTTACCCGACGCGACCCACAACTGCTCGTCGACTTTCCGAAAATGCGCGAGGGACACCTCGATGCCACTACCATGGTGGCCTATCTGCCGCAGGGCGGACGCTCTGAACAGGAGGAGCTGCAAGCCACACAAATGGCTGTCAAACTGCTCAACGAGATTGAGACGCGCGTGGCTGACGCACCCAATGTGGCACTTGCACGCACACCGGCCGACTTGTACCGCCACAAGCTTGAAGGCAAACTGTCCGTCATGCGCGGCATTGAGAATGGCTACGCCCTGGGACGCGACATCGACAATGTGGCTCGATTTGCACAAATGGGCGTGGTGTACATCACGCTCTGTCACAACGGCGACAACGACATCTGCGACTCGGCACGCGGCACACAGACATGGGGCGGCGTGAGCCCCTTCGGCCGTGAGGTGATTGCACGCATGAACAAGCTCGGCATCATGGTAGACCTCAGTCATGCCGCCGAGAGCTCGTTCTACGATGCGCTGGAACTGAGCACCAAGCCTATAGTGTGCTCCCACTCCAGCTGCCGCGCCCTCTGCGACCATCCGCGCAACCTCACCGACGACCAGATGAGATGTCTCGCACAGAAAGGTGGCGTCATGCAGGTAACAGCCTATCATGGCTTCCTCTCAGAAACAAGCGAGGCGACGATTCAAGATTTCATGGAGCACCTGCGCCATGCCGTAGAGGTGATGGGCATAGACCATGTGGGTCTGGGCACCGACTTCGATGGCGACGGCGGCATACCTGGCCTTGCCGACAGCAGCGACATGCTCAACTTCACACGCGAGCTCCTCATAAACGAGTTCTCTGAAGAGGACATAAAGAAGATATGGGGCGGCAACTGGCTGCGCGTCATGCGTGAGGTGCAAGACGTAAGATAAACCCGACGAGAGGATAAAGACCCTTACGAGGGTTAAAGCCTCAACAAGCTAAAGACCTTAACAGGGAGCATGGCTTTACGAAAAGCGGGCCTCAGAAGAAAGCATGGCTTTTACGAAGAGCAGGCCTCGGCAGAGAGCAGGCCTCAGCAAGAAGAAAGCTCCCCACAAGGTTTTCCACAACAACATCAACAACAATGAAAAAAAGTTTTCTGTATTTTTGTGCAGCCATCGTCATGGCAGCAACCATAAGCTCTTGCAAGAGCGCCAAGAAAGACAGCACAGCGGGCGACGAGACGGTGGCCCTTGTGGGACCGACGTTCAACGCCGACTCTGCCTACGCCTACTGTGAGCAGCAGTGTCTGTTTGGTCCGCGAACGATGAACAGCAAGGCACACGACAAGTGTGCACAATGGATCGTAAACAAGTTTAAGCAGTTTGGATGCGAGGTGACCACACAGAACGCCGACCTGAAGGGTTGGGACGGCACCATACTGAAGAGCCAGAACATCATAGCCCGCACCAAACCTGAGGTGACAACACGCCTGCTGGTGTGCGCCCACTATGACAGTCGCCCATGGGCAGACAACGACCCCGACTCTACCAACTGGCGCAAGCCCGTGATGGCTGCCAACGACGGCGCGAGCGGCGTGGCTGTGATGCTGGAGCTTGCCCGACTGATGCAGAACGACAGCACGGTGAACGTGGGTGTCGACTTCGTGTGCTTCGATGCCGAAGACTGGGGCACGCCTCAGTGGGCCGACGTGGCAGACAACGGCGACACATGGGCGCTCGGCGCTCAATATTTTGCTGAGAACCTGCCGAAAAACTATGACGTGCGCTACGGCATACTCCTCGACATGGTTGGCGGTCAGGGTGCGCGTTTCTACCAGGAGGGTGTGAGCAAGCAATATGCTCCCGAGATCGTGAAGAAGGTGTGGCGTGCAGCCCGTCAGGCTGGCTACGAGAGCATGTTCCCAAAGAGCGAGGGAGGCATGATCACCGATGACCATGTGCCTTTGAACCAGAAGGCCAACATACCCACCATCGACATCATTCCTTACTATCCCGACTGTCAGCAGAGCAGCTTCGGTCCAACATGGCACACCGTCATCGACGACATGCAACACATAGACCGCAACACGCTGATGGGTGTGGGACAGGTCATGGTGCAGGTTATTTTTAGTGAAAAGTAATTTTAAAGGTAAAAAAGTAAAAAGGTAAAAAGGTAAAAAAAGGGCTGGCGCCGTAATAAGGGAAAAGGGAAAAGTGAAAAACGAAAAGTGAAAAATCCCATAACCTTTTTTAAAGGTAAAAAAGTAAAAAGGTAAAAAAGGCTGGCACCTTTGAGAACGATGAGGTGTTTATGGCTTCTTTAAATGCCCCTTAATGTGGCAAGAGCGAGAGCTTTGTGTCGGTGCTTCTTTTTTCTCCCTTTTCCCTTTGCGTTATCTCCTTTTTCCATTACCTTTGCAGCAGACAATTTACCATCACTACTAAAAAATAACAAAAACAATCTAACGAGTATGGCATACACACGTTTGACGGCTGCCGAAGCGGCAGCGCTAATCAAGAATGACGACAACATCGGATTCAGTGGATTCACACCCAACGGCATTCCCAAGGCCATCATCAGAGAGGTGGCAAAGAAAGCGGAGGCACTACATGCCGACGGACAGCCGTTTAAGGTGGGAATAGTGACAGGCGCGTCGGGCTGCCAGAGTCTGGAAGGCGACATGGCAAACGTGCATGCGATAAAGTTTCGCGGACCGTTCTCTACAAACAAGGACTTCCGCATACACACCAACCTCGGCGAGATCGACTATGAGGACATGCACCTCGGACATGTGGCTGAGCGTCTGCGCCGTGGCTTCTACGGCGAGCTGCAATGGGCCATCATAGAGGTGAGCAGCCTTGAGGAGGGCGACACCATGTGCAAGGCATACCTCACCACGGCGGGCGGCATCGTGCCCACCATCGTGCGCCTAGCCAAGCACATACTGATAGAGGTGAACCACTTTCATAGCCCCGACTCAAAGTTCCTGCACGACGTCTACGAGTGTGACGAATATCCAAACCGCCAGCCCATCCCTCTGCTCTCGGTGGGACAGCGCATAGGCACCAACTACGTTGAGATTGACCCCAAGAAGATTGTGGGCGTCGTAGACTGCAACATACCTGAAGAGGCACGCGCCTTCGTCGACCCCAACGAGGAGACGACACGCATAGGACAGAACGTTGTCGACTTCTTCCTGCGCGACATGAAAGCGGGCCACATACCCTCAACAATGTTCCCCATACAGAGCGGCGTGGGCACCACGGGCAACGCCGTGCTCAAAGCCATAGGCCGCTGCGAGGGCTTGCCGCCCATGGAGGTGTTTAGCGAGGTTGTGCAAGATGCGGTGATCGAGCTGATCGAGAACGGCAAGATCTCACAGG
>OJML01001863.1_pt1 | contig 10620 bp, 5 predicted proteins | sample 1597221 | NCBI WGS metagenome assembly OJML01 (sample SAMEA2452123, study PRJEB22498) | human gut metagenome | biome: human feces; feature: human gut; material: feces | place: Australia | collected 2012 | reverse complement strand
TATTCATAGTCGTAAAAAGCGTAGAAGCAATTAAGGTACTTTATGTACCTTTTTTATTTGCACTTTTTAGTACAATTTGTACTTTTTAATTGAGTGTAAACGCATACATCTAACTTAAACGTAATTTATGTTACTATATAGTCAAATTAGTTTACTTTTATTTAATAGGAATATAACCATAGTTTTTAGTGGATTGAAATAAGGTTGAGAGTTTGATAGAGTTAGTACTATTAGGGGAATGGCTATGAAGATAATAGATAATGATTTGACAATTCAAGAAGTGTGTGGGCGTATCGGTGGATATCATCGGTGTTCATTGGAGGATGGATATCCCTTTTTATATGTGAGTTTAAAATTTCAAGAGATTTTTGGCTGGTCAAAAGAAGAGATTGAAACTCGATTTGATAATAAATTAATGAATATGGTGCATCCAGAGGATAGAGAGATGGATTTATTCAATTCTGTTTTTCGCTTGTTAGGAAAAGATGGATATCACTATGTAAGTGAGAGTATAGATATAGAGGGGGATTCTATACTGCATGGAAATATTTCGGATGTGACAGAGTTTATTCGTGAAAAGGAAAAGAATAATATCTTATCGGCTTTGACTATGGATTATACTTCTTTAGTGCTTTGTGACTTGAAACAAGATACGGTTGAGGTTATTAAGCAGGATGCGAGTTGTGCTGAAATGAATTGGCATAGTTATAGTGAGAGTTTAAATTATTTCTATGATAATGTACTGATGAAGGATTCTTGTCCAAATTATATGGATATTTTATCAAATGAGTCTTTAATGCGTACATTAAAGGAACAGAGTTCTTTAGAATGGCATTTTCAAATTGTTCCGGATGAGAATGGAATTTCGAATTTGGGGGCAAGGGCAGTATTTCTATATGAGGATTTGAATCATTTTAAGATTATAATGGGTTTTCGTCCGATTGATGAAATTGTAAAGAGGGAAAAAGTATTAGAGCTTCAAAGAGAGATTATTGAGGGTCTTGGTAAAGAATATTTTTCCGTATTATTGTTGGAGTTGGATAGTGGTCAAATCTTTTCATATCGTGAAGTCGGTGAGAATGGTAAGCGTATTGCGGATTTTTGTCGTAAATATGAAAATCAGTGGTGTGCATTATTGCCGGCTTATGCCGATGAGATTGTAACGGATGAAAGTCGTGAAAATTTCTTAGATCAGCTTTCGTTAGATGCATTACGTTCAAATCAAGATGATTTTTCAATGACCTATGAATTTAAAATGGGTGATCGTATTCTTTATCATCAGACACGAATTGCGTATGTTTATAAAAAGGATCGTAGTCGTGTGGCGGTGATTGGTACAAGAAATATTGATGATTTGATTAAGAAGGAACGTATGCAGGAGGCGAAATTAAAAGAGGCTTATATTGTGGCGGAAGAGGCGAATAAGGCGAAGACGGATTTCTTAAACAATATGTCGCATGATATTCGTACGCCTATGAATGTGATTCTTGGTTACAATGCGTTGATGAAGCAGTATTTGACAGATCCAATCTTAGTGGATTATCAAAATAAGATAGAGCAGAGTGGTAAGCTATTACTTTCAATCATTAATAATGTGCTGGATATGGCGCGTATTGAGAGTGGTAAGATGGTTGTCGAAGAAAGAGCCGAGCCAATCGGGCTTGTAGTCGAAGAAATCGAGAACGTATTCGAGTCAAGTGCACAAGAAAAGAATATCGTATTTACAACGAGTGTGGATGTGGATCATTCACATGTGTTGTGGGATGGTTTTAAGATTCGTGAAATTTTAATGAACCTAGTGGGCAATGCGTTTAAGTATACGCCTGAGGGTGGTCATATTGCGATTGATGTGAAGGAACTGAATTGTACAAGATCTGGTTATGTGAGAATTCAAACGCAAGTCAAAGATACGGGTGTTGGTATGAGTGAAGACTATCTTCCAACTTTGTTTGATTCTTTTTCTAGAGAATACAATACAACGATTGGAAAAGTGTCGGGTACAGGTCTAGGTATGGCGATTGTCAAGAATCTTGTGGATATGATGGATGGAGATATTTGTGTAAAGAGTAAACTTGGTGAGGGGACTTGTTTCACTCTTACTTTTGAGCATAGAATAGCGGATGAGGATTCTATAGAATTGAATCAAGAATTAGATGTTCTGGATGAAAAATCCATCTTGCAAGGTAAGCATGTATTACTTGTGGAAGATAATGATTTAAATGCCGAGATTGCGATGGCCATACTTGAACGGAGTGGTCTAGTGTTGGATCGTGTTGAGGATGGTTTAGCTTGTATAATTCGGTTGTCTGAAGTGGATGCAGATTTGTTTGATTTGATTTTGATGGATATTCAAATGCCAAATATGAATGGGTATGAGGCGACTAGAAGAATTCGTCAATTTGAGAATGTAAAAAAGGCAAGTATTCCAATTCTAGCTATGACGGCCAATGCGTTTGAGGAAGATAAGAAAATGGCAATGGAAGCAGGTATGAATGGGCATGTTTCTAAGCCAATTGATGTGAATGTATTGGAAAAACAGATCATAAACATATTCAAAAAAGTGTCATAATTGGCACTTTTTTCTATACAAGGTAACTATTTGCGGTTTATAATGTGGGTAGTTCGATGCAAAGGAGTGGTAATATATATGAGATTTTTTGATTACATTGATACTATCGAAAAGCCTACAATTGAGAATATTCGAGTTATATATAAGGCTGTAAATGAGAAGTATGATGATCTCATAGACATGGCACTGGAGCCGAATAGTAAGAATTATAAAAAGTGGGTTCAGAATATGGAGTGTTTAAAAAAATCTGAAAACATGATGATTGATTGTATTGGCAATAAGCAGATTACAGATACAGAGTGGTTAGAACTTATGTATAATATTTATCGTTATCAAGTTAAATATGGTGGTTTAAAATACCTTACAATTGAATTATAGGAAAGAACAGAATTCGTAATGAATTCTGTTTTTCTTTTGTACATTTTAACAATTCTGTTGCACTTTTTAATCGAGTTTATTTCGGGGGGGGGGACACATATATAACCAAAAAGTAAAATATGTAAGTAAATACATAGGATATACAATATTTAACACAAAATAAATATAACCATCGTAATTTAGGTATTTGAAAAATGATTGTAAGGCGCGTAATATGTAGATTACCAAAAGTTAGTGAATCTTAAAATGTTTGATATGTAAGGGATATTTGATGTATTTATGAATGCATTATTAATAATTTATGCAATAATTTTTTACTAAAGTAGTTTACAAGTTGACAAGGTAGACTTTTTTTTACTAACTTGAAGTAAGCGCTACCAATAAATATAGGGGTTAGATATGGAGAAGAAAGATTTAAAGCATTTGAGTCGTAGTGAGTTGGTGGATGTCATTTGCGAGATGAAAAAGGATACTACAAATTCAAATGATTTAACAATGGAAGAAATAGAATCGGAGCAGAAGCGATTAAAGGATAGGGTTGTATATCGTAAAACTTTAAAAGGTACGGTTAGTATATTGGTTGTAGTAGCTGCCATTTCTGTTTTAGTAGCTACTTTATGGATGCCCGTACTATCTATTTATGGCTATAGTATGTCTCCTACTTTAGAACAGGGTCAGTATGTTGTTTCTGTAAAGAATACGGATTTAAAGTCGGGAGATATTGTAGCTTTTTGGCAGGGAAATAAGTTGTTAGTAAAACGTGTTATTGCCAGTCCTGGTCAATGGGTAGATATTGATGTGAATGGCAATGTGAGTGTGGATGGTAAAGTATTGGATGAAAAGTATCTTAATGAAAAAGCATTGGGTAATTGTGATATTGATCTTCCACACCAGGTGTCAGAATCACATTGGTTTTTAATGGGTGATAATAGGGATACTTCTATAGATTCTAGAAGTAGAGCAATTGGAGATATTTCGAAAGAACAAATAGAGGGGCAGATTATTTTTAGAATTTGGCCTTTTGATCAAATGGGAAGTGTAAAGTAGGTGAGAGAGTATGGTTTCGGATTATATAAAAAAACTACTTAAGGATAAAGCACGGTTAAAGAAATGGAAAAGGATTACTTTAGCCCTTTCTTGCGTGGTTGTTTTTTGCGTGGTTTATGCACTGACTCTTCCGGCCATTACTTTAGAGGGTAAAACCATTTGTGGAATGGAAGAACATACTCATAGTGAAGAGTGTTGTCAAGATGATGAATTAGTGTGTGGTAAAGAAGAACATCAACATACTGAGGATTGTTACGAAAAGGAAGAAGAACAGCCTGTAGAAGAAGAGAATACGCAACCAGATACAACAGAACCTAGTGAAGAAGTAGAAACAGTTGCAGAACCAGAAGAAAGTAAACAGGATGAAAGTAATGAAGATGAACAACAACAGGAATCAACTCAAGTTACTTCTGCGGATTTTGATTTAAGTAATCATCCATCAAATATTCAAAGCATAACCTTATCTTATAAGGATTCAAATGGTAACTGGGTTATTATTGATTCAAATGGAAATCAAACTATTCCAGGAAATGCAAAAATTAAATTGAATGTTGATTATTTCAATATCAATATCGATCAATTGATTAATACTGATGAGTATAGTCAATGCATTACTTATACTATTCCTGATCTTCTTAGTAATGCACAGACTGTTGGTATAATCACTCAGGATTCTAAAGAAGTGGGAAAATTAACAGTTCAAAATAGAGTGGTTTCACTTAAGTTTAAAAATGAATATCTAAAGCAATTACAAAAATATGAAAATTCATCTTTAACCGGTGATTTCTATGTAGAAGGAGATGTGAATCTATCTAAATTACATCCAAATGGTCAAGTGACAGTAACAACTGGAAATAAAACTTATAACTTAAATTTTGGACCAGATGTATTTGCACAATATGGAGATTTAAAAATAGAAAAGACATTATTGAATAATTCTAAGGTTATATCAGTAAATGGTGAAGATTATTTATCTTATGCAATTAAGGTTACTACAGGAAATGTTGGATGCCCGGATGTAAAAGTGGTTGATACATTTACTAGAAATCAGGATCTAGTAACTTATGTTGGAGTTACAACTAAAAAAATAGATTTAGTTGGAAATCCAAATGACCAAGAACCTTATGAAACAATAGCGAATGGAAAACAACATGGAAGTGTTTATTTAGGAACTACGTCTAGTGATACAACGCCTATACCAGAAGAGAATACTAAAAAAGATAATGAAACAGGAAGTTTAGTATGGGCTATTGGGGATATGTCGCCTAATGAGAAGCGTACTTTAACTTATTTTGTCAAATTAAAGGAAAATGAACCTTTAAATAAAAAAGGTGCCATCAGCAACAATGCCAATGTCTACTCAAAAACGTATCCTAGACATTCGTCAAATGCACCGTTTAATCCTATAGTTTCTTATGGGATGAATAAAAAGCAAGAGGGCTCTACCATCAGGAATGAGGATGGATCATATACAATAAACTATAAATTGGATTTTACATTAAACTCAAATAGTAATTATCCATTAAAAGATTTTGAAATAATGGATTATCTAGATTATTCAGAAGACCATTACGTTGATGAAAAAATCAGAGGCTATGTAAGTTATAACAAGGATTCTTTTAAAGTATCTGTACAAAAATCAAATGGGATAACAAAAGAGTTAGAAGAAAATGAATATAAGTTAGCTTGGGCAAAGGGAGACACAAATTATAAGACTGAATGGGGTAATAATGATGGAAACCCAACTCGATTTAAGATCACTGGATCTGATAAAAGTCCTATAATAGTTGATCCAGGTGATTCTTATTATGTGACTTATAGTGTTACTGTACAACCTGAAGCTTTAGCCGTAATGAAGTCGAATAGTGTCCAAATTTCAAATCGTTATCTTGTGAATGCTTCAAATGCAAAACATGAATATCGTGGTTGGGATTTTTTGGATAGAGTCGCGAGGGATTTAAGCGTTGGTGAATACAAATGGGATGAAAAAACGGTTAAAGAACCAATTGCGACAAGTCAAGAAATAAAAATGTCAGGTGATGTGTATGATGGTTCTTTAAAATCAGATACAACAGATAGGTTTACGGTGCCTGCAGGTAGTTATCCCTATATTGTAACAGTGAATGACACACAAGGTGTATGGGATGCAACTGAAGTAAAAATGACAGATACATTAAGTCCAAAGAACATGGAGTATGTTGGATATGCAAAAGTAGAAGCATTTGAATATAAAAAGGACTCAAATGAATATAGTTTAGTAGGAACTAAATGGGTAAAAATAGATGGATTAAATACGTTTGCTTTATCTCCAAAACAGATTGGCTGGGATAATAAAGACTATAAATATGTTTTTACATATTATGCTAAGCCTATAAATCTAGGGGATTATAGTAAAACCCAAGTAACGAATACATTTGTGTTAGATGGTCTAGTGAAAAAAGACAATATTTCGATTGATATTTCAAATATAAAATCCTCTAAAACGGTTGAGTTTTCTGGTAGTTACAACATGAATGTACGTAAATCATCGTGGTATTATCAAGAACCGGAGCCAGATGCACAAACTTGGAAAAATGGTGCGTTGTATTGGGTAATTGAGGTTAGTGGAACATCAATTAAAGAGAACACAGTTTTTAAGGATAGTATTGTTAAAAATTCAGATAAAGAAGAGGATAAACTTTCATATCTACATGATGATTCATTGGTTGGAATTTATAAAGGTACATCGATAGATAATTTTAAAACTATTGACGATTTTAATAAGAATGCCAATATGACTGATGTAAGAAATTCGTTTGATAAATTGACATTTACGGGAGCTAACGGCAATTACGATTCATTAGAAATTACTGTAAAAAATAAGATTCCTTTAAATGAAAATGAAAAAGTATTTATGATTGTTAAATCTGAACCTAGCGTACGTCCAACAAATTATAGAGATGCTTTTAATTTTTCTAATAAAGTATCTACTAAAGATGATGGTATTAATTTTATGGATAGATCAACCGCAACTAAAACGTTATATTGTGGTGGTGATATTTTAAAAGAGCTTGGTCAAACTTTCAAATATAATAAGGAATCTTCTAAAATTGAAACTATAGTTGCTGATAAAGATGTAAATATACCAGCAGGATCAGAATCACGTATTTATAAAAAGGGTTTAAATGAAACTGGTTCTGGCATTTATGCATCATGGGTATTTAAGTTGAATCTTGCCGGAGATTTATCTGGAAGTTATCGTGTATTGGAAAATATTCCAGATGGCATGCAGTTAGCATATATGCGAATTAAATGGATTGGTGCAGAACAGAAGAAACATAGACCGATAGAATCTAAGGAAATAAATAATCTTGATGGTGGTTGGACTCCAAAAAGTACGGTTGCCAAAGATGATGATAATGAATCTAGGACAACAAAGTACTACGTAAAAGGAAATCAAGCTTTGATTGAATTAGGTGATTTTTATGCAGGAAAGGTTACTGATAAATATTCAGTAGATGTTCAAGTTGTTTGCAAAGTGACTGATTCAAATGTTTTACTTGGTAACAAAGAAAAAGAATTTATGAATACTGTAGTGTTACAGACACTAGATGGAAATGATATTACTTCAGCGAGTTCTCCAGTAAAAATGAAGATTAATAATTTAGATAAGAGCTATATTCCTGTTACAGAAAACAACAAAAACACAAATAAAGTTAATTTTACAATTAAAACAAATCAACTTGGACAACAACTTCCTAATAATGAGGGGTCTATGTTGAAACTGATTGATAAATTGAGTGATACGTTGATTTTAGATACTTCTTCTATAAAAGCGGTTAAAACTGGAACGGAAGAAACAGTGGAATTCAATGCATCACTTGGAGAAGATAATACATTAGAGATTGAATTAACTAATGGTATACCTGTCACAATTACTTATACAGCCACTGTAAATGCGGCTCCAGGTCAAACAGTTGGTTTCTCAAATGAAGCTTATTGGAAGAACTACTCTTCTAGTGGCCAAAAAGTAGAGGAAAAGACTTATTCATATGAGGCTGGCGGAACTGTTTCTGGTGCTCAAAATCCAGTGCTTAAAATAACTAAAAAAGATAAGAATCATTTGAACATGTTATTGGAAAATGCATCATTTAAGATGATTGAATGCAAAATGAATGAGGGAACTATTAAGGATACTGATACAAGTTGGCAAGGTACAACGGACAAGAATGGAAATCTTGAATTGGGAACCGGAACTAAATTAATGCAATACAACACAATCTATAAAGTGACTGAAGAAATGGCTCCTGATGGATATGTTGATGAAAACTATTCATGTTACATCATGGTTGTTAAAGATGATGGTAGTGATAAATACAAAACTTATAAAGATCATAAAGATTGGTATTCAAATGTGAAAATACAATATCAATCAACGTATGAATTAACTGTGACCAACCATAAAGGGGAGATAACTGTTGAGAAGAAATTCTTAAATGTAGCAGGTCATGATTCTAATCCTGTAAGCGGTAAATACAAGTTCGGTCTTTATAAAGATAAAGATGCATTGGATAAACCGATTCAAACAATTGAAATCACTTATAAAACTGGGGATTTAAATACAAATTCAGAAAAGTTTGAAGATTTGGATCTAAATGAAACTTATTACGTTTATGAATTAGATGATCAAAACAATCCAATTAAAGATTCTGGTGTTCATGTCATTAATAGATTGGAATACATTACATCTTATAGTACTAATAATGCAGTACAAAACGGTGCGACGGTAACCGTGACAAATCAAAGCCGTGTTAAACAACTGCCTTCTACTGGTAGTTATGGAACTCTGATTTACAGAATATCAGGTGCAATGTTGGTTTTAGCAAGCTTGATAGTTCTGACAAATATAAATAAAAAGAATCATTTAAATGAAAAATCAAAGAATAGGAGAAAGCAATGAAACTAATTAAGAAAATTGCTGCCATTATGTTTGCGTTCATGATGGTAGTATCAATGAGTTGTAACGTAAAGGCTGCAGGAACAGGAAAAATTACAATTAGTCCTGCAAATCCTAATGAAGAGTATAAGATTTATAAAATTTTGAATCTAGAAAGCTACGATGAAACTAAACAGCTTTATTCTTATACAAAAACAGGAGATCAATGGGATGCTTTTATTGATTTAGCTGTAACAGAGGGTTACTTAAAAATTAATACTGATGGATATGTAACTTTTAGTACAACAAAGGGTTCACCTGCAGATGTACGTGAATTCGCAAGAAAAGCATTAGCTTATGCTACAGAGAAGAAAATTCCAGCAACTCAGAAGGTAACAACTACAGAAAATGAAACTTCTAAAACAATTGATGGATTAGATTTAGGGTATTATTTAGTTGGATCTAGTATGGGTGCACTTTGCAGTTTAGATACTACACATCCTGAAGTAACAATTGAAGACAAAAATAAAAAACCAACTGTAGAAAAGAAAATTGTTGAAGGTGATCAATTGGCAGATAAGAATTCTGCAAATATTGGCGATGCTGTAAACTTTAAAACAACTATTACTGCTCAAGCAGGAGCTAAAAAATATGTATTACATGATACTATGAGTGGCAGTTTAACATTCAATGACGATGTTGTAGTTACATGCAATGGAAATGTGCTAAATGATTCTGATGATTATACAGTAACAAAACCTGGTGCTGATGGATGTACTTTTGATGTTACATTTAATGACATCTTCTTAAATACATTAACTGCGAATGCCAAGATCTATGTTACATATTCAGCTACAGTAAATGAGAATGCTGTTGTTAAAGATTCAATGATAAATAAGACTCATTTAACATATGGTAATAAAAATACAGAAACTAATAAACCTGAAACAATAACTAAAACATTTGGAATTCCTGTATTTAAATATACTGGAAATAATGAAGCTCTTCCTGGTGCAAAATTCATTTTATCAACAGATCCACAATGTGAAGATGTAAATCAGACACTTAAATTTAAGAAAAATACTGCTGGCATATATCGTTATGATGCAAAAGGTACTACAACTTTAGAATCATCAAGTACAGGTCATATCGATATCGAAGGCTTAAAAGAAGGTACATATTATCTTAAAGAGACAAAAGCTCCGGATGGATATAACTTGTTGAAAACTCCAGTTACAATCAAAATTGATTCAGAAGGAAAGATTTTTGTTAATAATAGCACAACAGAAAATACTGGAGATGTAAAAGTAGCGAACAAATCAGGAACAGTATTACCATCTACTGGTGGTGCTGGTACTACAATGATTTACTTGATTGGTGGAGCATTAGTATTGGGTTCTGGTGTTGTATTAGTTACTAAAAGAAGAGTTAAGGGTAAATAATTAATTTTCGTTTAATGATAGGGAGAGGGTTGTAAAATGAAGAAACATATTTCAACTATAATTGCGATACTTGTTTTTATTACGGGCCTTTCCTTATTGTTGTATCCAACGGTAAGTAATTATTGGAATTCTAAACATCAAACGGCTGTTGTTGCTAATTATTCTGAAAAGATAGAGAAGATGGATGACAAGGATAGGCAGGCTGCGATAGATGCAGCTGCGGCATATAATGAAACATTATTATCGAATGCGGGTCGTTTTACGCCCAG
>OJML01001850.1_pt1 | contig 10668 bp, 8 predicted proteins | sample 1597221 | NCBI WGS metagenome assembly OJML01 (sample SAMEA2452123, study PRJEB22498) | human gut metagenome | biome: human feces; feature: human gut; material: feces | place: Australia | collected 2012 | reverse complement strand
GTAACACAGCGTGGATGATCATGGCAACCATCTTGGTGCTCTTGATGTCAATCCCGGGTATTGCACTTTTTTATGGTGGTTTGGTGCGCCAGAAGAATATCCTCAGCATCCTGATGCAGACGGTTTTCATCGTGGCAGTAGTCAGTCTGATATGGGTAGCCTTCGGATATTCCTGGGCTTTCTCTACAGAATATGCCGATTCGGGCAATCCTCTGGCTTGCGTCATCGGTGGTTTCGATAAATGTTTCCTCCACGGCATCGGCTTGGATGCTATCATGCCTACAGGCATTCCGGAACTCACCTTTGCAATGTTCCAGTGCATGTTCGCCCTCATTACTCCAGCCCTGATTCTCGGTGCTTTTGCCGAGCGTGTGAAGTTCAGCGGTTATGTACTTTTCACCATCCTTTGGGTTATCATCGCTTATCTTCCAATGGCCCACTGGGTATGGGGTGGCGGTTTCCTGCAGGAGATGGGAGCCATCGACTTTGCGGGTGGTACCGTGGTTCATATCAATGCCGGTGTAGCCGCTCTGGTCATGGCACTCTGTGTAGGCAAGCGTGATGATTATCGTGCGGGTCATCCTATCACACCTCACAACATCACCTTCGTGTTCATGGGTATGTCATTCCTCTGGTTGGGATGGTTCGGTTTCAATGCCGGTAGCGGTCTGGCAGCTGATGGTTTGGCAGCCAATGCCTTCCTTGTAACTCATGTAGCCACAGCTGCAGCAGCCACTACCTGGATGCTCATCGACTGGATTGTCAACAAGAAGCCAACTACAGTAGGTGCTTGTACCGGTGCTGTTGCCGGACTGGTAGCCATCACTCCTGCAGCCGGCAGTACCGATATTTTCGGAGCTTTCTGCATCGGTATCATTTCCACCATCGTCTGCTTCTTCATGGTAGCAGTGGTGAAGGAGAAGTTCAAGTATGATGATGCCCTCGATGCCTTTGGTGTTCATGGTATGGGTGGTATTCTGGGGTCTATCCTCACCGGTGTCTTCGCCACTCAGTATGTAACAGGATCCGAAGGTGTACAGGGTGCCCTCTATGGCGACTGGCATCAGCTCTGGGTTCAGGTTGTAGCCACCGTAGTAAGCATCATCTACAGCGTAGTAGTTACCTATATTATCTTCAAGGTAGTAGATAAGAGTGTAGGTGTACGTGTTGACAAGCGAGTAGAGGAGGAAGGTCTCGACATCTACGAGCATGGTGAGAGTGCTTATAGCAACTAATTGCGAAATTCGATTATCAGCATAAAATTTAGGTCAATGGTGTTTCATTTTGAGGAATGAAACACCATTTTTTTTACGATAAATCCTCAACTTGCACAATGAAATAGCCACAACTTGCACAATGAAAATGCCTCAACTTGCACAATGAAAATGCCTCAATCTGCACAATAAAAATGCCTCAACTTGCATAATTTAACGTTTAAAATGCTAGTATTCAGTAACTTTTGGTTATCTTTGCAGCGATGTTTAAAAAATATGATTATGAAGAAATATAAGGCAAGAATAGCAGATAAAATGTTAAGTCGGAGACTTTTGGGGAGTGGCGCCGTTTTGATACAAGGTCCCAAGTGGTGTGGAAAGACGACAACTGCAGAACAGCAAGCAAAGAGCGTTGTATATATGGATGATCCTGAATACATGGAGCAGAATGTGGAACTTGCAAATCTTTCTCCCAAAAAGTTGCTTTCAGGAGAAGTGCCTCGTCTTATTGATGAATGGCAATTAGCCCCACAACTTTGGGATGCTGCTCGTTTTGAGGTTGATCATAGAGATGAACTAGGGCAATTCATCTTTACTGGTTCTGCAGTCCCTGTTGATACAAGCAAAATTCACCATTCAGGGACTGGTCGATTTGCATGGTTGACAATGAGAACAATGAGTCTTTCTGAATCTGGCGATTCTACAAATGAAGTCAGTCTTGAAGAATTGTTTGCCAATCCCGTAGCAGATGTTTTTGCAACTAATCCTCTCAATATTGATTCTTTGGCATGGTTGATATGTCGGGGTGGTTGGCCAAAGGCAACGATGGTTAGTAAGGAGGTAGCACTTGATATGGCATATAGATATTATGAAGCCGTGGTGCATTCTGACATTTCTCGTGTAGATAATGTGAGCCGTGATCCGGAAAGAGCAAAAAGAATATTGCGTTCTCTAGCAAGAAACCAATGTGCTCAGGTAACGGTAAATACTATCTGTGCTGATTTGGAGAATAATGATGTTGTAGCCACCAATCGCAATACGGTGGCTTCCTATATAGAAGCATTGAAGAAAATTTTCGTATTGGAAGATTCCTTGGCATGGAATCCAAATTTGCGAAGTAAAACGGCTATTCGCACTTCGGATACCCGATATTTTGCTGATCCTTCTATTGGTGTTGCGGCTTTAGGTATAGGTCCAAATGATTTGGTGAATGACCTCAGTACGATGGGCTTGTTCTTTGAATCAATGTGTATCAGAGACTTGCGTGTTTATGCCGATGCTATTGATGGAACAGTGTATCATTATCGTGATGGTAATGGTTTAGAGTGTGATGCCGTAGTTCATTTGCGTAATGGAAATTATGGACTGATAGAAGTTAAATTGGGTGGTGAGAAGAACATCGAAGAAGGAGCAAAGAATCTAAAGCTCTTGGCTTCTAAAATCGATGATACGAAAATGAAATACCCATCTTTCCTTATGGTTCTAACAGGTACATCTCGTTATGCAGTTCGCAGGGACGATGGCGTCTATGTTGTGCCAATTGGTTGTTTGAAAGATTAATCAAAATACAGAATCTTTGTACTCTAGCACCTTGACTGTATGTTTAGTACGGTCGAGGTGCTATCTTTATATAATAAGGTGTAAACCGTTTTTTTACTGTAATCTCCTGATTCTTCTCCTGTAACTACTCAGCACCCCTATAGAAGTAACTACTCATGCTCTGGGGGGCTGAGATGTTACCGCTCATCTCTCAAATGTTAAAAAGCGGTCGCAAATCAAAGATTTACAGTGCTTTCTTCTTTTGTCTCGGTAAGTTTCGTTATCTTTGTGGTCAAAATATGACAGTTCTTACCAAAGAATGTCTATTGGTATTCATCTAACCTCTGAACAATAACATTGGAAGATAACACCACACAGCCAATAACGGCTGATGCTTCATTGTATAATGGGCAGCCTATAGACATAGTCTTGAATGTCTTCCTTTTCTGATAATGTCAGAGAAAAGAGGATTTTTGTGATGTAAATATATCTAAAATAAAACAATTATGCAGATGATTATTACAAGAAAAGATGCAGAAGCAAAACTGAAGAAAATATTTAACATAGAGCATTTCTATGATGAACAGTGGAAGGCAGTCGAGCGAATTCTTCGAGGAGAACGAATCCTAATGATAGAACGTACAGGATTCGGTAAATCTTTGTGTTACCAGTTCCCTGCCACAGTATTTGATGGGGTTACGGTTATATTTTCTCCTCTGATAGCTCTAATGCGTGACCAAGTCAGAGGATTGGTGAAAAAAGGCATTCCAGCAGCTTATATTAATTCTGAACAGTCACATGAGGAAAATCAAGAAACTATTCGACGGGCTAAAAACAATGAAATAAAGATATTATATATAGCCCCTGAAAGGCAGGAGAATGATGAATGGATAGAAGCAACTCGCCACATAAAACTTTCAATGATTGTAATTGATGAGGCACACACTATTTCTGTTTGGGGACATGATTTTAGACCATCGTTCCGTAGGATTATTAACCTGGTACAGGTTCTTCCGAAGAATTTGCCGGTCCTTGCTACTACTGCTACCGCAACTGAAAGGGTTCAACATGACATTGAACAGCAGATAGGAGGGCAATTGACAACAATAAGAGGAAGCCTTGTGCGACCGAACTTTGCACTGCAAGTAATAAAAGTGCTGTCTGAAGATGAAAAAATGATATGGCTGGCTCAGAACATTGACAAATTAGATGGTACAGGTTTGATATATACAGGTACACGTGTAGATACTGAAAATTATGCAAAATGGCTTCAATTCATCGGAGTCAAAGCTATAGATTATAATGCAGGTCTTGATGCAGATACAAGAAAGTCCATAGAAAGTGGTCTAATGCATAACAAATGGAAGTGTGTGGTATCAACCAATGCTTTAGGTATGGGAATAGATAAACCTGACATTCGTTTTATCATACATACTCAAATACCAATATCACCTATTCACTACTATCAAGAGATAGGGCGTGCTGGACGTGACGGAAAACCTACACGTATAATATTGTTTTACAATGAAAGTAAAGATAATAGAAGAAATGTGCCTACAGACATGATTCTTCCTAATTCATTCATAGATGGTGCTCGTCCGTCAATAAAAAAATATCAAAAGGTCATAGAATTATTAAAAGAAGAACCACTGTCTGAGAAAGAAATCTTAAAAATGGCTAATCTCAAGCAAACTCAAGCAAAAGTGATTAAGGCAGATTTGATAGAACAAGGAATCATCAAGGAGGTTGTCTATGGCAAAACAAAGAAATATGAATACCAATATAATGCCCCCGTTCTAAATACGGAATACTTTGAGGAGCAAAGAGAAGCAAAGCTGAAGGAACTTCGTTCTATGGAACAGTATATATACACTGATATGCCAAGAATGAAATACCTATGCAAATTTCTGGATAGTAACGAGCAAATGGATTATAAAAATTGCGACAATACAAATTTAGAGAAAATTCACGTAGTTATGTCACCAGAGCTAACGAAGAAACTTGAGGATTTTAGAAATACATTTTTCCCAATTTTGGAACTTGCTTCGTGGACTACGAAAAAATGCGGTTTTAGGGTCTGTATTACTTCTCCTTACGAGATATTGATAGAGAAAACGATAAAGGACACAAATAATGGGATTATAAAACGATATGTGAATGAATATAAAAATAGTATTAGAACATCTGATTATACCAGTGAAGAAGTAGAAATAATAAAAGAGCATCTAAGAAAAGCATCACATATGGTGAATGGTTATGCAGCATCTTATTATGGAACTTCTAATATAGGAGCAGCTATACATCGAAGTAAATATGAAAATGGAGGAGATTTTCCTGATTTCCTATTAAATAAGACTTTGTCTATGTTTGGAAAGAAATTCAGAGATATTAAATTCGATTTAGTGTTATACTTGCCCCCAACAAAATCTGGAGATCTTGTAAAAAACTTTGCAATGAAGTTTGCACGTGTAATAAATGTGCCTATAAGTCATGCTCTGAAAAAGGTGCGTGTAACACAAGAACAGAAAATGTTTGAAAATTCATATAGCAAACATGAAAATGTATTGGGCGCATTTGACATAGAAGATGATATAGTCAAAGGTAAAACAATACTTTTGATAGATGATATATACGATAGTGGCGCAACATTAAAAGAAGTAGGAAGTATATTAACACAAAAAGGAGCAAAATATATTGTTCCTATTGTTATTGCAAAAACTGTAGGAGGTACATTATGAACAAACAAGAATTGACATATTGGATAACGCTTGCATTGATTCCTAAGATGTGGACAAAGCGTAAAAATGAGATATATGTAAACTGTTTTCAACACGTTCCACAAATATCTATAATAGATTTGTTTGAAGATTCTTCAAATTGGGACATTGTTGGACTGAATGAAACTGAGAAAATTCAGTTTGAAGAAGCGAGGCTTCAATTGGCAAATAATTCCTTCCTTGTGGAAGACCTGATGTCTCAAGGGTATGACATTTTGCCAGTAACTCACGAGGAGTATCCTAAACTGCTGAAAAAAAATCTAAAGTTTAATGCTCCTACAGTCATTTATACAAAGGGAAACAAATCGTTGTTGAAGGAAGAGACTATTGCTATTGTAGGCTCACGAAGTGCCAGTGAAAAATCTTTAGCTTTCACAGAAAATATAGCAAGGAAAGCCGTGGATGAGGACAAGGTTGTTGTTAGCGGTTTTGCAAAAGGAGTGGATCGTCAAGCTTTAGAATCAGCAGTTAATGCTAATGGAAAGAGTATTATCGTACTTCCACAGGGTATCATGACTTTTAACTCTGGGTTCAAACAATATCTAAAATATATTATTCAAGGACGCATACTGGTAATGAGCACTTTTGCCCCTAAGGCACCATGGTCGGTAGAATTTGCCATGGCACGTAATCCTATTATATATGGTATGGCATCAGAGATTTTTGTAGCTCAAAGTGATGATAAAGGAGGTACTTGGGCTGGTGTGCTTGATGGTCTAAGAAAGAACCGTCCCATCTATGTCAGATATCCCGACGGCAAAGAGAAAAATGCGAATCGGCTCATTATTCAAAGGGGAGCATCTGCTGTGGATATATTTGGCAAGGTTTTAACCCTTAGCCATAATGATCAAAAAACTCCTGAACAGTTAGAAAAAGACGCACTGGATTCAAATATAATTTCTGTACTAAAAAATGTAGAAATGATTTCCGCAAAAGAAATAATCAGCAGATTACACATAGATTGGAGAGATGACAAAATGAAACGCTATCTTGAGAAAATGTCTCAAGTGGAAAAAAAGAAGATAAAAAATAGAATTTATTACAAATTGAAAGGTAATATGCAACGAGAACTGTTTTGATGGCTCTTAATAGACTTTTTCATGAATATCATATAGAGCAAGGACATTATGCTGGAACACGAACTACAACAATATCTCCTTCGTGAATATCCGCAGGAGAATGCACGATGTGAATGGAAAGAGTTTAAGAACTTGAAGAACTCTTTCTGCGTGACGAGAAAGACGATGTCATCTCGTATGTGTCTGCCATTGCCAATATGGAGGGTGGATACTTGGTGACTGGTGTAAAGGACAAGACACTTGAAATAGTTGGGACGGACATTTCAAGGCTTACATTCAATGGACAGCCTTCCAATACGCAGTCGGCTACGTTCAAACTTACAGAACAATGCACTTACCTGTCGTCAGAAGGGCTGTCTATAGAAGAATTCGTTACGGATGACACCCATAAAACGGTGTGGGTTATCCATATTCCGAAGCATCTGTTACGCCGCACCGTCTTGGTCCATAAGAAGGTATGCCAACGGATTGAGGATTCTTTGGTTGAGTTGACGCAAGAAAAAATGATCTCTTTACGTGAATCAAGCAAGCTGACAGCCTACACAAAAGATGGTCGGTATATGATAGACATCAAGGAACTATATGGTGAATCTCTCGCCGCATCCATCATCGCCGCCAGGGATTACGGCATTATTACCACGGAATATAAACGTGCATGGTATGTCGAACATATGGAGCCTAATCCACGAGAAATCGGTAGTGGTCACTATGCATTTCCTGAGACATTGGGAAGGGAGAAGAGAGTCAATTCAATCATCAAAAGCATGGAGGAATAGAATATGCAGAATGAAAGTCAAAATATAGAATATAAGGAATCATGGGGACGTGGTTTCAAGAAGATTGCCGAGGAGTTTGAACGGGCCAGCTTGCCATTGCCAACGATAGAAGAAAATGGAGGTGGCGTGATGGCGATTGTTCAGCGCAAGACGATAGACGAAGTTATCGCAGAGCGTGGCGGGGATGTCGGTGTAAATGTCGGAGACGTGTCGGAGATTAAACTGTCTGATAGACAGCAAATTATTGTTTCAATAATAAGGTCTAATCCAACAGTTTCTGCGAAACAAATGTCGGAGACTTTGTCGGTGACTTCGAGAACGATAGAAAGAGATTTGGCGGTAATGCAAAAAGCGGGTTTCATAAGGCACGAAGGTAAAGATAATGCCGGTGTTTGGGTGATACTTGAACAAGGAAATACTTATTCTTAATAGTGTTAGATATGAAGCAGAATAATAATGAACAAATCGTCTTCGATATGTTCGAAGAGGTTGCAACCGAAAGCATCGCTGAGGCTCGGAATGCATACACCTATGAAGAAATTGATGGGTGCTATCAGGAGGCGAAGGGAATTGCTGATCATGCAAGGAAGAACTTGCTGGAGAAAATGGGAGGTACATAAAACCTATACTCCCACTGAAGCGGGAGTATAGGTTTTACCCTACAGCAATTACTGCCTTGTAGTGATAAATCTTATTATATGATAAAGATATAGCTGTAGTTCCGTTGAGAAATTGATGGTTGTGCAAGCGGATTGCCTTTCAATATTATTAATATAGCTTTGTATGTACTGCCTAGATAAATCTTTTCTTGCAGGGAATGTTAGCTCTAGAGTTTCTGATTCAATGTGATGGTTTGGCCAAGTTTAGTTCTTTGTAAAAATAAGTGATTTCTTTGCTGTAAAAAGCATCTTTTTCAGAAAAAGTTATGGCGTTTTCATATTTTTTTTTGTATATTTGCTGCGGATTTGTCGAAAGTCATTTCTGGATATTATAAAAATGATGAGAAGCCTTAGGCTTGGAATCACTTCGTTTTTAGTAAATTGATAGATTATGGTGTTATGTTATAATAAAGAAAGCGGTAAGTTGTATCATGCAAATAGTGCCCCAGCTACAGATGTGCTTTTTAATAGCTATGAAGATAAAGGTTTTAAGGAAAGTGAAAAAATCAATGTAGCAGGTACTGGTTTTTCCTTTGTTATTAAAAGCAATTTTGGTTATGGAAATGCATCTTATTTGCTGTTTAAAGCTACTTATGAATCAAATCAATTATTTGATTTTGAAACCGACTGTTGTAGTAAAAACAGTTTACCTTTTTTCTCCGTTCCTCCTACTACGGAAAATTGGGACAAACTCTTTTGTAAAATAGAAGAAGTATTTAGTCAAAGAGAAACGTGGAATGTTAATAGTTTTACAAAGTTCCTCATTTGGTTTGATTCAGAGTATTCTAATCTTAATGATGAGGAAATTGAAAAGAAACCGAATTTTATTATGGGAAAGATAATTACAGCTTTGTATGGTAGAATTCCGATAAGTTTATCTGCTAATCCTTTATTGGAACCTTATCTCATAAAGATGTGCAAGGTTGGTCTAAAAATTGTCCGTAAGAATATTACAGGTAGTGCTTTTCAAAAACTTTCTGAAGAAAATAGAAAGAAAGGAATGGATGCTATATATATGTTTTTAAAGTATAGTAATTTAGAACAATTATTCTTTGAATAACTATGGAATATAATGATTTTTTAAATACTGATATTAGCTCTATCGATTTTTTGTTAGAAGAGCGTAACATTAATGATCCGATATTCACTTATCCTATATTTGTGACCCAAAATTATTCTCAAATTTTGGAGCTTAATCCTATGTTTTATTCTAATGGTGGGTTTTATCTTATAAGGGATAAAATAATTGCGCTCGGACAGACCAATAAAGAGCAGCAACCACACTTGTATTTGAAATATTCGTCTAGGTTTTATAATGTTTATGTTGAAGATAAAAATTGTAGTTTTGTTTACACTTTTTATTCAAAATCTTCATTTGTAAAATTATATTCCTATTTTAGCGAAGAAGGAGAAGGGGTAGGCGGCATGGAATTAACAAAAGATGGAGGAGTTTTGTGTTCTAAGAGCGAAATTCTGGGAATGGCATGTGTCGAAATGAATACTTCTATAAGTCATGAGGCGATTTTTGTACTTTTACTGCGAAGCCCTCGTGTAACAAAGACGTATAGATTGTTTAAAGCGCTAGAAAGTAATGAGCTTATAACGTTGCCTTTTGAGTCTAACAATTTTAAGCATCATAGAACTATAGTTTTAGCTTACAGCTTCCTTCATGATTTAAAAAAATATTCAAGTCAAGTATCAAAGTGGATAATGATTAATAAAAAGGAATATTTTGGGTTTAGTTCTTTTGTAGAGAATAACTATGAGCATTTAGATAACGAACAAAAAGATGAGTGTACATTTTTGTATCCAGAACTATATAAAAAATTAACATATTCTGTTTCTGCACAGCAATACTTAATTGTTGAGCATGTTGTAAATCTGTCAAATTTAATTAAAGAATATGGCTTTGATGGGCTATATCGTTTTATGTCTATTATGCAAGATGAAAAAATGTTTTATCTTGTTAAACTTGTTGGAAAAAAAGTTTTTAATAATAAACAAATCGCTATTACGGCTCTGGGTAAGAAATACCAACTCCCTTTGATACTAGCTTTATTTTTTATAAATGTGCAATATCCTAATCAGCCAACAATAAAATATCCCACAGGTTTTTGGTTGTATTATCTCCTTTATAATATCAGAAAAAACAGTGATGCTGGTGAACTATCTTTTGTAAATACATTGTTGGCGTTTACATTACTAAACAATATGCCTGCATTCTCAAATGTTATGGAATTCGTAAAAAAACAGTTATGCTATATAGAAATAGGTAGTGAATATAACTATACTTCTTGGAATTTTAAAAATAATGATACTGCTGTTTTTGAATTGTTTTATTTGTTTACAAATGGATGCACTTCGCAAATGATGTATTTTTCTAAAGCGGAACAGGTAATTTGGAATAGTTCATTAGAAAATGAACTTGAGTGCGAAAAAATATTAAATTTTCTAAATAGAGACGTGAACCATTTTTACTCAGGACTTCCCCAACAAAGAGACTATTATGCTAATGCTTTATTTGAGTTTATCCAGGAAAGAATATTGAGTAAAAAATTTGATTTTAGAGCACTGCTGTCCCGTTTAGAAATCGTCGGGGTTGAAAAGGCTAGGATATAGCCAAT
>OJML01001845.1_pt1 | contig 10686 bp, 10 predicted proteins | sample 1597221 | NCBI WGS metagenome assembly OJML01 (sample SAMEA2452123, study PRJEB22498) | human gut metagenome | biome: human feces; feature: human gut; material: feces | place: Australia | collected 2012 | reverse complement strand
TTGGGTAATCGGGGGTTGACATTGGCCAAAAGCGGCTGCCTACGCCGCCAGCCATGATTATGATTTGGATATCGTTGTAATTATGCATAATATTGTTATTTTACCTCTTAATCTCCTTAAGATTTTTTTTCGAAAACCTACCCGACCTTCCTTACCCTAAAGGAAGGCTCCACATCTCTCTCCAAGCCTCTCCCTTCTCAGAAGGGAAAGGATGTGCCAATCGCCCTTTCAATAGTCTTTACGCCCCCTTCGGTTCCCCTTGTAGGGGACAGAAACGGTGCTCAAACCGCTGCGCTATAAGGTTGGCGGACCATCAGAGGTCTACGCCAGCAGCAGAGCTGCGTTTTTTTGTGCGGGGATAAACCCGCCTTCACTCAAGGATTTGCTAAGAGCTTCTGCCCCTTCTGGGCGTGCTGGTTGTGTGAGCTTCTGCCCCAACACCATCCCTGAATCGGAATCATCTATCCCAGACTTGAGTCATCAGGTGGCGGAAGGCGGCCAGATAGCCGTCTTTGAACAGGGGATCGTCGCCAGGATTGGCTGCCTGGTTGTCGGCCTCCAAGGCGTCGAGGATTTCGCAGATTTTCTCAAATTTTTGACGGTCCGTCGATACGGTCTTGAGGGTATGACGGGTGAGCAGATAGACCTGGGCCAACTCTAAAACTTTTCCGTCTTAGACTCGCTTAATTGTTTTCGGACGGACATGGTCTTCCTTACGTCGCCTATCGAATCCGGGCTTTTCTGAGTGCAAAACATGCCCGAAAAATGCGTCAAGATTTGTAAAATGCTTGATGTAAGCCATAATTTTTGTTAATTTTATACTCTATATGTAGAACATATAGATTTTGGTTATTTATGTATTTAATTTTATCTTTGTCATCGGTTACAATCTACCTGTCTAAGCATACTTCCTATTGGAAAACTCCCTATATAAAGAGCGTTCACCTTTCGGACTTTTGCTGCACCAAGGGTTCACCGTTTGACGCCATTTGTGACATCTCCGTGAATACCTGTGAAGGGTGGCATGGAAGAAGGTCACCGAGAGCCACCCATCGGTTTGTCTTGTCCAACTCATCAAGGGATGAGCGGAGCAAACCGAGGTCAAGTTGCTTGTATTTTGGAGCGTAAAACTTCATCTTGCTATGGAATTAACGATATAAAGGTACGATTTTCTAGTTAAACAAACGAAGAAATAAAGTTATATAAACTTAAATGTCAGAGAATTATAAATTATTCAGTAAACACAAAATAGTCTGACCTTAGAGAGTGTATAGGGAGTAATCATATAATTTCTGTTTATCTTTTGTAAATCATTCTGTCATTTATTATTATTTATTTTATCATTTTCGATAATTTTGTTCACAAAACATAATGTGTGACTATCTTTAAGTTCTATGATTTCTAGAAGTTGTTTAGTTGAGAGTCTAATATCATCTTTGTCTTTGAAAGACAAAACAATTGTGTTTTCCTTACATAATTGCCTTAAACCCATTTTATTATAATACATATTTGAAAACGCACCGTGCTGAAAGTCAAAATAAAATTTAGACATTATACTGTCCTTGAAATGTTGTATGTATAAATCTCTCATAGATTCGGACAAACCAGGGATATTAGAGTTCCGATAAATCGGATCTGGATTTAATGCATACAACAATGCTGATGGCGAAAGCTTAAATATCTTTTTGCAATCTTCCCTATATTCCTCAGGCAACATAAAGCTAAACTGAATAGCCCATATTTGATTCAACAAGTAGTTATCAATATGTCTTTGATAAAACTCGGACGAAAACAAATCGATAGGAGTTTCATTTGATATCACAAATCTATAGAATGAGGGAATATCGATTTCATTAATATCACATAAACAGACTTGTCCCTCATTTACTTGTAAAAAAGCGCTTTTTTCAATAATATCTATTAACCAATCCTCATTAATAGTCTCATTGGTTTGAATATTTTTTATACGCTTAGCGATATCTACAAGTCTTACGTTACCATTATTGCAAAGAACGTTATTCAATATAAGTAACTCGATTTGTTTTGCCTGTTGAACAAATTCAATCGTATGAATAACATCCACATAATTCGTAGACTGATAAGTAGTATAATTAGGAAGAATGGACAACACTTCACTTATCTCCGATTCTGGTACAAACTTTGTAGAGGAATTCAAAAACGTGAATTTTCCATCAATGAAACCTACCAACCACCATATTTGATGTTCGTAATATACTAGGCTGATTTCTGCAATTCTCCCAATATTCAAATTATTTACTATTGTTTCGACCTCTTTTTCACTTGATAAAATATTAAAATTAGAAAGAAGTTTTATTATGTCGTCATTTGCAATCAATTGTACTGTTGAATCATTTAAAAAATCGGTTAGATAAGACCCCATCACAGAACCATTGGCTCCGCTTAAAGCAATCATCAAGCCTATTGCATTAGGATTTTTCTTTCGCTCTATTGCCAATTTGCCTATAAACTTTAACCAATCTGTCATATTAATAGGCGATTCATGTGCTTTACATTCGCAAATTACAGGTGTTCTTATATCTTTAATGCCTGTTTGATTGGATTTTTGCGCTGTTACATCAAGTTCACTCGCTCCAGAGACTTGCATGTTCGGTATTATGTCAACATATCCTTGCGACCTCAATATCTTAATAGCAAGTTGCTCCAACTGTGTTCCTTTATCATCTTTGTTCTTACCTAATATCACTAGTTTCATATTTCTCCATTAAATTATTACAGCTCTGTAGTGTCCCATTAAAAATGGGGTAACTACTCAGCACCCATGGAAGCCCCGATGGGTGCTGAGTAGTTTCATATAATCATACAACTGCTAAAATATATCAAACTCATCTCGCGATTTATATCACTACTGTCCGGATAAAATCCAAAACATATAGCCTAAGTTATTGAAAATTAATTAAATATATCGTTCTTTGAATTTTTGGATTAAATTTTGTACTTTCGCAGACGAGCCTCAAATGGCTCTGATTTGCAGTGATGCGTACAAAAAAGACCATATTTTCTCAGTTTATGTCTCTGGTTTCTCGTTATGACTTCCAGAAATGTGTTGACCGTTACAGGCAATGTATATAGATTTCTCACAAACAACTTAATCATTGATTCTATGACTGTTGCAGAACTTTACAGAGAAAGATGGAGTGTCGAATTATTCTTTCGCTGGATGAAACATCTACATATTAAGAAGTTCTATGGCACTACAGAGAATGCCGTTTATCTTCAGTTGTGGATTGCTGTTTGCGATTATCTGCTACTTATCATAGCAAAGAAGCACTTCAATATTCCACAGTCACTTCACACTATATCCAAGTCTATTGGTCCGCTTCTGTTTAAGCAAGATGATATCCATTCCATATTCAAAGTAACTAAAGAATTAAGTATTAATAGTCCAGAGTCTCAATATATAGAGGGTAACCTCTTCTGAGATTTTTATCCGGACACTAGTGATAATTTACATAATTGTGTATGTGTTATAAGATGAAGTTTGCCCATCACATATCATAATGACATTGCCACTTATATTGCCAGAAAAGTATGTGGATGAACCATAATCGAAGCCAGTAAAAGAATTCCCATTCATATTAATACATATGTATGAGTTTGAGCCAAAGTCAAAAACGCCAGATAGAGCCCCTGTCAGCATACTGTTACGCTGACGGTCTAACACTTGAAGATTACTTGCGTCCCCAGAGCTAGTAAATAGGCAAAAACGCCCTCTACCAAAATCATACACAGAATGAATATTGCCATTTTGAACCCTACCGATGATGAAGGCAAAGCATGTACGCTTATCTGAATCTATAGTTTTTACATATTTAGTCTATTTCAAAATCTTCCAACATTTCTTCGATATTTACAGAAGAATAATCTGAAAACATTTCTTTTAGATATTGTAAATCATAATTATTTCCTATCGTTATCGAACTCTTAATTTTAGAATCATGGATAAATTTGAAAAGCAAATTACTAATATGCTTCGCCATAGGGTCATTCTGATCAACTTTCAACAAGGATTTCAACATTGCAAACAAAGATTCCAATTCTGTTTTGCTTGGCGAAACCTTGTATTTTTTCCAAAAACGAATTTGCTCAAAAATATAACAATGAGTTGAAAATGCCTTAACTTGATATTCATCTCTATTATTGATTAATTTCAACATGCCAGTTTTACCTTCATCAAACAAGATAAAAGCCTTGTCCTTGTCTTTTGTATAATTAGCATATCTTAGATAATTTCTTGCTATTGCATTTTGAACAACATATGAATTGTCAGAAAGCGCATCTGCTTGACGGAATCTATTCAAAGCCTTTTCAAAATCATTTTCACTCTGCTCTACCAAACCAACTTGAAGCCAATAATTAAATTCATCATTATAATAATTTTTTATGTCAAAAAGTAAATTCTTAATTTCACGATTTTTCATTCTAAGCTTAAGTCTTAACAACTTAACTTTCATCAAAGTTGACTGGATTTCATTCCAATAGGAATGTACTGTATCTGAAATCTGAGGAGAGACAATAACAAGTACATCTTTCAATAATTGAGAGCGCTTAGATGGCGATATACTACGAATAATAATATTCGTCAAGATATTATTCCTCAAGTAAATGCCATTATTATCTACAGAAATATTGACTATATCTGATATTCGATTTAATATATCAGCATATCTTGAACCATACCAAAAGACCAAAACTTCTAAAGGTAAATATGGTAAATCCATTTTTTGAAATATTGCAAGAGTTTTTAAAACATCAAACTCTTCCCCATTATAAGCCTTTATTATCTTCTCATAGATACCTACTTCTCGCTTTACAAATTCATTTCCAAATGTAATTGTATACAACAAAGAACCAACATCATTCTTCTTTAAAATACGCTTTACTCTTTCTTCAAAAGAATAAGCCTTTAAACTACCTAAGAATCCTTTTTCATCAAGCTTCGAAGCTATATTTTCCGAGAACTTTTGTCTATCTTCTACAGAGATATTTTGGCCTAAATTTACTTCCAAAAAATTATATTCCGAAATAAGATTATATCTTTTTCTATTATGAAAATACGGCCGCGATGTTGTAACTATTACTATCTGTTTTCCATACGGAAATTTATTTAAAAGGTTTTTCAACGCACTATAGAAAAAGCTAGCATTATCAACTAATAATGCGAATTTAACATCTGGTAATTTTTTACAATGCTGTAAAAAATCCCAATAGTCAAATTTACGATCCACAAAATCATAAACGACAAAACCTTCCTTTAGCAAACTAAGCCCTATTCTTTTTAAATAAACAGATTTTCCTGAAATCGCCTTACCAACTATTGATGTAATTAAATTTCTATTCTTGTCCTTTGACAATTCTAAAATTTGTTTCGTAACTTGTTCGATTTGAGGATTTACAAAATCCCAATCAAAGAAAACATCTTTCCACAATGGATTCTTACCAAAATACAAATCAGAATTATATCCTTTAAAAGGAATTTCTGAAGAATAGACATTCTCTAAAAACTTAAAACCATCAATTCTGTAATTTGCACAAGAAGCTGGCATATTTTTTATCCTTGAGAGATAATTGGCAAACTCTTCCGTTGTCCATTCTATGATATAACCATTTATTCGCTTTATCTTATTTTTAAAGACCAATCCTGGATTTGGTTTTATAAAAAACATTTTGCCATTGGAAGAATGACCTTGAACAGCCTTATACAACTCCAAATAGTAATCCAAATTTATTTCGTCCATTTCAAAACCTAAGAATATAAAATCTTCTCTTTGCATATCTTGAGCAAATGAATTAAATCTATAATCTCTAGAGTTCATCATAGAATCTATATAATCTTGACGAGAAAAGACTATCTCTCCAGAACGGTTTTTTACACAACCGTGTAGTTTTATATATTCAAGCGATTTCGCACGAGTAAAAGAAACCTCTCTGTCCAAATTTTGAACAGCGACAGGAGTATCTCTTGCATTTTCGAATAAATCATCAATATTAGTTGTATATACTTTCTTCCATGAGAAATTAGCTATTGTCTTATGAAAGGGCTTTGGTACACAACCAGAGAACAAAGAGGTCAAGTAATCCCTAAGATTATTTTGGCCAACTTCTGTCTCACAATAAGAGCATAAATCTGACAGAGAAGAATTCATTAACTCGGCAAAGTCCTCCTCCTTTTCATCTATCAGAAGTAGCTTTTTGATCAATAATTCCTTTAACCTTTTACCATCAGGCAATTCTTCTGAATTTTCATTTTTGGCAAATTTAGAATAACCTGCTCCTGTAAAAAGTATTGGAGCCCCTTTTAAAAGGACGCGTTCCAATTTAATTAAGCTATCATTGTCTATCATAATTAAAGATATTTATATCGTGAGCGTCTGTAAGCGGTCACTTTAGGCACGTTAAGCCCTAAAGTGAATACTCTTTTATTATCATTTAAGAAAAATCATTTGGTTTATGCCCAAACCGCAACTGTTGAAGGCTGCCATTATGAGCCAGCAAATCCACCAACTTGTCCTTTGCAGTGTTCTTGATTCTGCGGAACACATCGCAAAGATACTCTACTGGATCCAAGTTGTGCTTGTAGATGTTGGCAAAGTGAAACATCAGGCGAGCAAAGCGCACACCAGCTTCTGGACTGCCAACAAAATAACTATTATTGCGATATTTCGCTATTCTTCTAATCTGGCTCTCACATACATTGTTCGAGAGGTCAAGACTACCATCCTCCAAGCAACGCAACATACAAGGATATTCAGTAAGGGCATATTTCACTGCCTTGAGAAGTTCGGGCTCATCCTCCTTCTCAAGGTTCTTTGACAATTTATCCAAATATGATTTCAAGCCATTAAACATAGGAGTATACTATTTTCTCTATAAAGATAAAAGCTAAAAAATATTAAGCAACAATCAACTTAGCTTTTTTTCAATCTCTTCGGAAAATGTCTCGTGTATAAACCTTATCCTTGACATCATCTAAACAGGCATCATAGCGGTTGGCGATGATGGCATGGCTCTGAGCCTTGAAAGCGGCCAAGTCATTGACTACTTTGCTGCCAAAGAAGGTGCTGCCATCTTCGAGTGTTGGCTCATAGATGATGACCTCTGCACCCTTTGCCTTGATTCGCTTCATGATGCCCTGTATAGCACTCTGACGGAAGTTATCGGAATTGGATTTCATCGTCAGGCGATAGACACCAATGACGCATGAATTGACTTCGGCTCCAAACTGATTGTTCTCGGTATAGCTGTACCAACCGGCTTTCTGCAATACAGCATCTGCGATATAGTCCTTGCGGGTACGGTTGCTTTCCACAATCGCCTCTATCAGATTCTCAGGGACATCGGCATAGTTTGCCAAGAGCTGCTTGGTATCCTTGGGTAAGCAATAGCCACCATAACCGAAGCTTGGGTTGTTATAGTGGGTACCGATACGTGGATCGAGTCCTACTCCATCAATAATGGCCTTGGTATCGAGACCCTTTACTTCTGCATAGGTATCAAGTTCGTTGAAATAGCTTACACGAAGAGCAAGATAGGTGTTGGCAAAGAGCTTCACTGCCTCAGCTTCCTTCATGCCCATGAACAAGGTGTCAATGTTCTCCTTTATAGCACCTTCCTGCAAGAGTTCGGCAAAGGTTTTGGCAGCTTCTTTCATTTTCTCTACGTCAGTCACAGCCTTTATTGCCTCGTTTTCTTCTGCAAACTCGGGGCGGTCAATAAGCTTTGGATAGCCTACGATGATACGGCTTGGATAGAGGTTGTCGTAGAGTGCCTTGCTTTCACGAAGGAACTCTGGAGAGAAGAGGAGGTTAAACTGCTTTACTCCCTTCTTGGCATACTTCAAGTAAAGGCTGCGGGTATAGCCTACAGGGATGGTACTCTTAATAACCATCACTGCATTTGGATTCACCTCCAACACAAGGTCGATGACTTCTTCGACATGGGTTGTATCGAAGTAGTTCTTTACCGGATCATAGTTGGTTGGTGCTGCTATCACCACGAAGTCGGCATCCTTATAAGCTGATTTGCCATCAAGGGTTGCTGTCAGGTTCAGTTCCTTCTCTGCCAAATACTTCTCGATGTAATCATCCTGTATGGGTGAAACTCTATTGTTGAGTTTCTCCACCTTTTCGGGGATTACATCTACTGCTGTTACATGATGGTGCTGAGACAATAGCGTGGCTATGCTCAGACCGACGTAGCCTGTTCCGGCTACTGCTACTTTTATATCGTTGAAATTATTCATTGTCTTGTTATTTATTTGCTAAATTCTTTGATTCTCTGTTCTTCTTTTAGCTCGCAAACAAGTAACTGTCCATGCTTTTCGGCTACAACATAGCCATCCAAGCCCTGGACTACCACCTTGCTCTCATCGGCTGCATGAACCACGCAGTTCTTGCATTCATACAGACGGATGTCCTTGCCCACCTTGGCATTACCATCCTCATCTTGTGGAAGCAAGGTACGGAGGCTTGTCTTAGCGAAAAACTTAATTATCAAAGCATCACCATGTGCTGCCTTCAATGGGTAAATATACATGACATTCTTATATTTACAGTATTACATATCTACAACCATTTCTTTACTTCGCCCTTTGCCAAAGTCATCATCCCAGGTCATCAATATAGTGTGATGGGGTTCATGAGAGAATTGTACATAAACTATATCAAAGCACTGCTGTGGTAGAAGCTTAGGAAAAGGCAAATAATTCTTATCCATAAACAGTTGAATATTAGCTCCTGTATCTGAAGTTATCTTAAATTCTACATTGTAAGCTATTGCTTTACCTCTATTAAAAATTTAAGTTTGTTGTTAGAACTTCCATAAAACTTACAAATTAATGTCACTCTTTTATTTACACTATAAGTTCTTTATTTTATCTAAGGATAAGTTTTTCCATATGTCTATCCACATATCTCGATATTCTCTGTACCTTTAAAGGCAAAGACCATAACCGCCCTCCGGTGCTCGGAATCGCTAATGAAGTACAATTTTATACTATAAGCTTGTCTTTAAGTATATTTCTGTTGCTCCAAGTTTCAAGGTCACATATTTGTTTATCACGAATGAGTTTTACGATGACTCCTACTCTTTCTGTTGCCAAAGACTTCTTCAAATCATCCATTAATAGTATCCTACTACTAAATCGGTCATTTGTTCTTGACCTTTGGACAATCTCAAAAGAAGTTTGAGACTTACACAAACTATTTATATAGTAATTATCATTTGAACCTGTTGCAAAATCCAGCAATGCAATTTTATTTTGGCTCTGGATTGCTGCTCCAAAAGTTAAAGTAGGAAAGTACTCTTTTATTTCATTCTTTGATAAGAAATTATCATTAGGGATAAATGAACGAAGAAACGTATGAGCCTTCTTTCTGAAAATATTATAAGATTTATCAGTAGTTTGGGCTATTTCTGCACAAGATGTACTTACTAAGCCACTAATAAATGCAGATACATCAAAGATAAGATTAGGTACAAGAAAACTCTTTGTTGTCTTTTTATAGTAATAAAGCAAATTTCGAGCTTTGATTGTCTTGATACCATAATTTTCCGTATAATATGCAGTTATCTTCTTGTAAACCGAATCTCCGATTTCATCTATATCATAAACACCAGAGTCAATCCACCCAGCATCCGTAACTACATATTCATTTTCTCGCTTTGTAAGAAAGACTGAAACAAACATATCATTAGATGTTGGAACAGGTGTTATTATCTCATAACTATTTCCTACTCTTCTAACATGCCATAATGCAGAAAATGCAGTAATTATCTCGTTTATAATCTCATCCATAAGATTGTCTTTTCTAAAATTGCACACCTTCACAAGGATCAACTTCAAAATGTTTAAAAGGAATAGCAGGTTGTTCACCTACTTGAATTTTTGGACTTATAGTTGTCAACTTCCCATAAATATTACCTTCTGAGCAAAAAATCGGAAAGCCTTCAGTAATATTAGATGCTGCTGGATTTGCCAGTATCGCATCTGTTTTAGTAGCAATTAAACGACCTTTTTCATCATACTTGTGAATATGAGGAGTTGTTACTAATTGCTCAGACAAAGGAATATCATCAAAATTATTACGATGACTTGTTCCTGCCGAATCATATCTCAACAATATTTTACTAGAAATTTCATCAGTCATTAGTTTTGCACTAAAATGATCTGCATCACCATTTTTCACTTCTATTGAAATATATGAATTTCCAAATGACACTGAACATTCTAATGCTTTTACATACTCCAAAGAACTTTCATGCTGCGGGCGTTTGTCTTTAACAACTATTGGAGTCGATGTGTATTTTGCAGTTTGCATAAAGTTTTGAAAAGTATCAAACTTTTGCAATAGTTCTTCATTAATTTTTGCCATAAATCTAAAATTACTTTTCTTCAATGATTATCTAAAATCCCTACATATCCCAAAGATTTGAGCCACAGAAATACTTGCAGACATTTCAAATATAGTGTCTCTCTATATTACCAGTGTATATCACCAATACAGCGCCCTAACTATTTATCAATGAGTTAGACATACCAGTATTTTTGAATAACGTTTCGATTTTTTATTATTTAACAATCAAGCAACAACTTGTAACTATTCAGCGATAGGGCATGGCGGGGTTTCAAGCCTCAAATAAGGCTTG
>OJML01001844.1_pt1 | contig 10693 bp, 8 predicted proteins | sample 1597221 | NCBI WGS metagenome assembly OJML01 (sample SAMEA2452123, study PRJEB22498) | human gut metagenome | biome: human feces; feature: human gut; material: feces | place: Australia | collected 2012 | reverse complement strand
GACAATCCCAATAACACCTTAGGCAAACCAAAAGTCATGATTGTTCCTGCTGATGGTTATGTAATCTCTGACTACAACCATGGTGATGGCAAACAATGGACAGACGATGAATACAAATCAAGTCTCCAAGGCGATCCTTTCCCTGGTAAAGGAAACATTACCCAGCTTTTGAGTGTCACACTCAACAACAGCACCTTAGAGAAGCCTATCTATAATATCAAGGAAGAAAATGGAGTCATCACCTTCGACTATCTTGATAATATCAGCGCCATCCAGCTCCCTTCTGTAGATGAAACTGATATGACTACAAAGCAGATTTTCTCTCTCGATGGCCGTTACCTCGGCAATGATGCAAGCAAATTGACGAAGGGAATCTACATCATCGGCAAGAAGAAAGTGGTGATAAAATAAGGCAATTTTAAGGAAGCGCAGGCATCCATTCTGATGATGCGCTTCTATGAGACTTAACGAAGCGCTTTATTAGGTGTTAACGAAGCGCTTCCTTAAGGTGTAACGAAGCGCTTCTTTAGGGCCTAAGGAAGCGCTTCTTTAGGTCATGTACTTAACGACAGTCTGCAACACTCTTCGACATTCCCACAAATTGTATTTTGTATCTTTGCACAATTCTACGGCAAAGGGAAATAATATGTTAAACTCCACTTTCGCAGTCGCTAAAGTTGAGGTTATTATTTGTGCTGCACGTTCTATTTCTTGCTATAAAACAAGAATAAGACAGCAAGAATACTTTTGCATAAATATTCACAGCCACAGCTTAGTTAACTATGAAAAAAAAATTTCATAGTTAGGAAAAAATATTTTCCCAGTTAGGCGGATTAAAAAACCTAACTGGGAAACGTTTTTGGGGCTGTTATTGTATGAATATACGGTATAAAGATACAGACAGACGACTAAGCTTCTATATCTTTCACCAAACCTTCTACATAGCGGCAAAGAATATTGATACCCTTCACATTCTCGCCTCCCTCAGGAATAATAATGTCAGCATAGCGCTTGGTAGGTTCAATAAACTGCTCGTGCATGGGCTTGAGCACTTTCAGATAGCGGTCGACGACCATAGAGACCGTACGTCCCCGGTCGATAGTATCGCGCTGAATGTTTCTGATCAGGCGCTCGTCGGGATCGGCATCCACAAAAACCTTTAGATCCATCAAATCACGTAACTTCTTGTTGAGCAGCGTCATAATACCCTCTATGATAATGACAGGCTTGGGCTCTACATGTATCGTCTCTGCCTCACGGTTACACTTGAGGTAACTGTAGGTAGGCTGCTCGATAGCCTTTCCGTTACGCAAATCGTTGAGTTGCTTGTGCAACAACTTCCAGTCGAAAGCATCAGGATGGTCGAAGTTGATGGCATGACGCTCTTCGTCTGTCATGCCCGTTGTGTCGTTATAGTAAGAGTCAAGAGGCACTACAGCCACAAAGTGAGGAGGCAAAGCCTCAACAATTTTTCTCACTACCGTGGTTTTGCCCGAGCCGGTTCCTCCGGCTATACCGATGATGGTTATTTTGTCTTTATCCATAGTTTTAATTTTTATTGAACTTTATCAGGTTCTGAAGTTATAGAAGTTAAAAAAGCTACACTTTGGTAGCACATACACTTAGAGCACATCTTCGAACATTTTGCGATAATATTCAGCCTTCTTTTCCACGGCTAAGGGATAAGCCCTGCTACTGCTCGGCATGCGATAGAGTCTGAGAATACGTCCATCGAAACCAAACTCCACATAGCCTCCCATAGGCGGAGTGGCTGTAATGCCGTAATGCTCGGAGAAGATGCGGGTGGCCAACTGTCCTGCAGTAAGCACAGCCCTGCATTGGGGCAATGCTCTGAGCATACCATCAAGGTCGGAGGGCTCCACCACCTGTAGGTCTTTGTCTGAAGCCGTATTCTTGGTACGTATCACCTTCTGAGCCGTGTCGTAGATAGCCACACCTTTCTCCTGCAGAAAACTCTTCAGTTCTGCCTCACGATAGCATTTGTTCTCTGCATCGACAAAATGAAGTTTATCTCCGAAGAAGATAAGCCCGAAGATGCGCCACATATCGTTCTGATAGTTAGGATAATACCAAGGAATGCACCAGCGCTTGGGCGAAGGCGGGAAAGTGCCGAGCATCAGCAGATGGGCATTCGATGGCAGCCAAGGCTCAAAAGGATGATTTTCTATCATTTTTTACCTTTTTACTTTTTTACCTTTTTACTTTTTTACCTTTTTACTTTTTTACCTTTAAAAAGTTACTTCTTCTCCTTCACGAGATACATCACTACAGGCAAGTGGTCGCTGTAGCCATTGAGCCAGCGTCCGCCTGCTGTGGTACGCAGCGGAGCTCCCTTGTACTGACCTTCCTGCTGGATGAGGTAATCGCGACGGAAGATATGGCTCTTCCAGTATTTCAGCGAAGAGTAGTCCTTCTTCTTGGCGTCCTTGTTGAGCAGATTAGGAGTAATCACTATCTGGTCGAAGAGGTTCCAGTTGCCACTATAGAATAAGGTGCCCTTTCCTTCCTTTGCCAGAACGTTGTACCAGGGGTTGTACATATCGCCAGCTCCCACCTGACTGATTTCGGGCTTAGCCTGCAGATAGACGTGCATGCTCTTGTTCACTGGGTCGTCGTTCATATCGCCCATCACAAAGATCTTCATCTCTTGGTTCACATTCAGCAGACTGTCCTTGATTACCTTCACCTGTCGCGCAGCCGACTCACGATAGAAAGGACCAGAGAAACGGCTTGGCCAGTGGCATACGATCACCGCCACATCATCACCAGCCATCTCTCCTCTTACGGTGAGGAAGCCACGGGTGAAGAAGGCGCTGTCCTTTGCCAACTCCTGCACATAAGGCAACAGCTTCACATTCTTCACACTGAAGAGCGAAGGATTATAGAGCAGCGCACAGTCGATGCCTCGACGGTCGGGACCCTCGATATGTACATATTTCATATTGCGGGCCTTAAGAGGTGCCTGGTCTACCAAGGCATCAAGCACCTTATGGTTCTCCACCTCGGAAAGTCCGATGAAGGCACACCCCACATTAGGAAGCACGTCTGTTCCCATATCCGCCAAAGCCTTCGACATATTACGCAACTTATTGGTGTACTTCATGCCGTTCCAGCCCTTGTTGGGCAAATACTCGTAATCATTCTTTCCCTCATCGTGACAGGTATCGAAGAGATTCTCCTGATTGTAAAAACCTACGGCGTAAACCGAGAACTTCTTCTGGGCTGAGGCAGCCAAATTGACTATCAAAAGAGCCGCCAAGAATAGCAAATGTCGTTTCATTATTTATAGTTTTAAAATTTGTTTACTGCAAAAGTAGCTATTAAATTGTAATTATCAGTAAGAAAAGTGGAAAAAGTGAATTTTTAATGAAATTTTAATCAAAAAAACTTTCTTTTTTAAAATTTATTTATTTACTTTGCACACACATTATATTAATTAAACAATTGACTATGCAACAAAAGGTAAAATTAGCAATGATTGCTCTCTGCTACAGCCCATTGCTCTTCGCTCAGAACGCCACCGAGCAGAAGATAGCAAATGGATTGGACGAGAATGCATTCACATTCACCGAAGCACAGTTGGGTGAGGATGACGATATGTCACAGAACGTCACCATTCTGAATTCTAACTCAAATGTTTACGCATCAGAGGCAGGCTACCTGTTCTCGCCAGTGCGTTTCCGTTATCGTGCCTTCAATCAGAAGTACAATGATGTGTACATCAATGGTGCTCCCATGAACGACATGGAGTCTGGTCAGTTCCGCTTCTCTAACATCGGAGGTCTGAACCGATTCTCAAGAAACGTTGACTTTGCTTTGCCTTTCGAGGGCAACAACTACTCCATGACAGGTATGGGAGGCAGCAACAACTATGACTTCCGCGCCGGAAGCATGCAGACTGGCCACTATGCTTCTGTGGGAGTTGCCAACCGCAACTACACACTTCGTGGTCTTTATACCTATAGCAGTGGATTCAACGACAAGGGATGGGCCATCTCAGCAGGTCTTACCTATCGTTGGGCAAACCGCGGTTATGTAGAGGGAACCTTCTACAATGCGCTGTCTTACTACTTCGGCGTGCAGAAGAAGTGGGACAACGGTCACTCCCTGAGTTTCACCACATGGGGCAATCCTACAGAGCGCTCTACACAGGGAGCAGCAACCGACGAGACTTACTGGCTCGCCAACGACTATTATTACAACCCATACTGGGGCTACTACAATGGCCACAAGCGCAACTCACGCGTTGTGAACGACTTTGCGCCATCAGCCATCGCCACATGGGACTGGAACATCAACGACAAGATGAAGCTCACCACCTCTGTCTTTGGCAAGTACTCTATGTACAAGAGCACCAAGCTCAACTATGCCAATGCCGAGAATCCGCAGCCAGACTACTGGAAGAACCTGCCAAGCAGCTACTACGACATCTGGAATGCTGACGCGCTGGGCAACAACTCGTCTACACTCCAGAGCTGGTACAACTCTTACAACTACTGGACAGCAAGCAAGGCCAACCGCCAGATTGACTGGGATCGCCTCTATTATGCCAACACTCAGGCTGCCAACCAGGGCCATGATGCACTCTACTTCATCCAGGCCAAACACAGCGACAACCTGATGTTCAACATGGCTTCCACCCTGTCGGCTAAGGTTACCAAGCGCTCTACTCTCGTAGGCGGACTGGTATTGGGCAGCAACAGCAACCGTCACTATCAGACCATGGATGACTTGCTGGGTGCTTCTTTCTTCCATAACATCAATACTTATGCGCTCGGCACCTATCCTGCCAGCGACCCAAGAGTACAATACGACCTCAACACTGCCGGACCCAACAACCTCGGCTCTCTCGTTTACGAAGGCGACAAGTTCGGTTACGACTATAAGATAGAGGTGATGAAGGGCTTGCTCTGGACTTCCTACACTGCTGAGATGGGACGTTTCCAGACCATGATCAGCGCCAAGCTCGGTCAGACCAACATGCGTCGTCATGGCTATATGCGCAACGGTATGGCTGCCAACAACTCTGAAGGCAACAGCCGCATCGCACGCTTCGGTGAAGGCGGTGCCAAGGGTAGCATCAACTTCGATGCCGGCAAGGGCCACGTCTTCAAGATTGGTGTAGGCTACGAGTGGCGTCCACCAATGGCCAACACAGCATTCATCTCTCCTGAGATCTGCAACGACTACGTGCTCAACCTTGGCGACGAACATGTCTTCAGCAGCGAATTCAGCTATCAGTATCAGAATGCCTGGGTACACGCCAACGTCAACGCATACTATAGCCGCCTCGACCACGTTACTGAGTGGCAGAACTTCTACAACGATGACGAGAACTCTTTCACCTACCTCAGCATGACAGGATTGGAGAAAGAATACTATGGTATCGAGGCAGGTCTCGACTTCAAGGTGGCTTCTTTCCTTAACTTCAAGGCCATCGGAACCATCAGCGACGCCAAGAACATCAACAATGCCAACGTGAACTACATGCTCTCCAAGTCGGCTGAGGTCGTTAAGGACTACGCATATATTAAGGACATGCGCGAAAGCGGAACTCCTCTTACTATCGGTAGCCTCGCACTCGACTTCCACAAGAGCGGATGGTTCGTCAACCTCAACGCCAACTGGTACGACCGCATCTATTTGTCATACTCACCAAGCTATCGCTACAAGTCTTCTCTGAAGAACCGCGACATGCTCTTCAACGACGAGCCTCTCCCAGGTTCTGTTGACCAGGCTAAGGGTCACGGCGGATGGATGGTAGACGGAAGCATCGGCAAGAGCATCCGCCTCAAGCACGGTAGTCTGAACTTCAACCTCATGGTAACCAACATCCTCAACAACCGCAAGATTGTTTCAGGTGGTTACGAGCAGAGCCGAAGCGACTATACCCTCAACAAGGAAAACGAGGCCAAGGATCGCGTCTACAAGTTCTCTAAGAACCCTAAGAAGTATTACGTATTCGGAACCAACGGAATGTTCCAGGTATCATACAGATTCTAAAAGAAGAGAAAGATATGAAAAAGTTAAAATATATCGCAATGGCATTTGCTGCCCTGCTCTTGGCTTCATGCATGGGCGACGGTTATGCTGATTCCGTGGGAGAAAAGGATTATACCGGCCCTGCCATCGGCAACAACAAACTGGAGGCTACCAATGTCATCACCATCTCCGAACTGAAGGAGAAATATGCCACACAGATTGACCGCGGCCTGTACAAGCAGGTGGACGAGGACATCAAGATATTGGGTATCGTTACAGGTAACGACCTCGGAGGCAACCTCTACAATCAGATTTGCCTGCAGGATGAGACGGGCGGTATCTTGGTTTGCATCGGCAAGAGCGGACTCTATGGCGAGCTGCCTGTAGGTCAGCAAGTACTTATCGACTGCAAGGGCCTCTACATCGGTGGATACGGCAAGCAGGCTGAGTTGGGCGGTGTCTATACCAACACCAACAAGGGCTCACAGTCTATCGGTAAGGTAGACCGCTACGTCTGGGAGAAGCACTACAAGATTATCGGCGAGGCCGACGAGGCCAAGGCTGAGGCAATGGTTGAGGTATTCGACCAGACCAAGATCAAGGATGCCGACTATCTGAAGTCTTGCTCAGGCAAGCTGATGAGAATCGAGGGCGTAACCTTCGCCGATGCCGGCAAGAAGGTGTTTGCCGCTGCGGCAGACAAAGACAACGCCAACTGTGTAAACCGCGGTTTCTCTGGCATCAGCACCAACAATCTGGTGATTCGCACTTCTGCCTACGCCAAGTTTGCCAACAGCCTCCTGCCAGAAGGTATACAGAGTGTTACAGGTATCTTCACACGTTATGCAGGAAAAAGCAACGACACATGGCAGATTCTTATCCGTACAATTGACGACGTGCAGTTACTCAAGGGTACAGAGCAATGTCCTTACACCGTGGAGGAAGCTCTCAAGTTAATCAACGACGGAAAGACTACCGATGCTATGGTCTATACAGAAGGTGTCATCTGTTCTGAGCCAAAGGTAAATCTACAATATGGTGATGCAGAATTCTACATCTCCAAAGACGGCAAGGGTATGAATGCTGACGGAACAGGCGATCCAGCCAAGACCATCAAAGTATACCAAAACCACTATCTCAACAAGGATAAGTACACCGAGGCCAACAAGGACTTGATCAAGAAAGGACAGAAAGTTGTCATCTGCGGCAAGCTCTTGCTCTTCCAAGGCACTACACCGGAAATCGACAAGAAAAACTATATCGTTTCCATCAAATAAAACTAACTCAAGTAGAAAACTATAAAAAGAATAATCAATATGAAAAAGTTCATTTATTCATGCTTGTTCTTGGCTATGGCAGCCATAACATTCAGCAGCTGCGAGGACGTTCCTGCTCCTTACAATATGCCTACAGAGGATGAAACTCCAGAAGTTCAGCCTGCAGGTACAGGTACTGCCGCAGACCCATTCAATGTGGCAGGTGTAGAAAAGTACATTGATGAAGGCGGAAGCGCTGAGACCGAGGTATACGTGAAGGGTAAGGTCGTATCTGTAGTACAGGGCAGTTGGGATGCAAATTTCGGTAGCTTGAAATATTACATTTCAGAAGACGGAACTGCTACTAACCAGTTCTATGTATACAATGGTTATGCAGGTCCTAACCGCACTAAGTTCTCGGGCGAAGACGCTTTGAAGCAAGGTGATGAGGTCATTATCTGCGGTAAGGTAGACAGCTATAACGGCACTAAAGAGTTCCTTGTAGGTAACTACATTGTTTCTCTTAATGGCGTAGGTGGAACCGATACTCCTGGCAAACCATCAGGCGAAGCTAAGGGTACAGGTACAGAGGCTGATCCTTTCAACAGCGTAGCTGCTAATAACTTGGCTGCTTCTTTAGAATCAGGTAAGGTTTCAGATAAGGAATACTACATCAAGGGTAAGATTCAAGAAATCAAGGATCAGTTCGCTGCCCAATTCGGTAACGCCACATTCTATATTGCTGATGATGAAAAAAGTCAAAAATTCCTGATATTCCGCACTTACTACTTTGGTGGCGAGAAATGGAAAGAAGGCGACGGTCAGCTCAAGGTTGGTGACGAGGTTGTAGTTTGCGCCAAACTTATCAACTACATGGGTAACACTCCTGAGACAAATCAGGGCGGCAAACTCATCTCTGTAAATGGCAAGACCAGCATTGAGGGTGGCAGCGAGAAACCTGACACTCCATCTACTGGCGACACAACTACACCTAATGGTGACTTCGAGACTTGGGTAGACGGCAAGCCAAACAACTGGAAAACAGCCTCTTCTGCAGGTAATGCTACTCTCACTCAGAGCACAGATGCTCATAGTGGCAAGTATTCTGTAAAGGTAGGTGGTTCAACATCAGCCAACAAGCGTCTTGGCTACAAGGAAATGGAGCTCAAAGCTGGTACTTATAAGATTAAGTACTACGTAAAGGCAGCTACTGCAACAGGCGCATCAGTAAATTCTGGTTTTGCTAAAATATCAGCAGAAGATAAAGTAATTGACAACAAATACGAGTACTCTGGCTACATCAACGATATTTCAAATACAGAGTGGAAACTTGTTGAGCAGGATTTGGTCATTCCATCAGATGGCAGATACTGCATCGTAATCATGAACACAAAGAAGCCAGGTGGTGACGTTCTCATTGATGACCTCACCTTGACTCTCGGCGAGACTGTTATCATCAAGTAAACAATATTTGAAGACTTCATATTTCCCCATTGCCTCTCATCAGACAATGGGGATTTTTATTTCCAGCAATGTTTCTTGTGTTCTGCCAAATACCTCCAAAAGTTCCTGCAATGCCCATCGCTTGGTCCCTCGATGAACACGCGATGGGGAGCTGGTGAACAAGGGACGAGCAACCATTGCCCACGCGACGGGCAGCGTATGCCCAAACTAATGACTACTACTTGGGCAACACATCTATGAAAATAAAAAAAAGAGCGAAAGGTATAAAAACAAGTAGAAAGATTTGGAGGAAAGGAAAAAAAGTCGTAACTTTGCACCCTGTTAAGTCAAAAGGCTATAATGGGCATGCACCGCAAGGACATGAAATGATGGCAACATCCCCATAACGTCTAATTTTAATAACCCAAATAAAAGTAAAAAACAAAATGAAAAAAGGTATTCATCCAGAGAACTATCGTCCAGTAGTATTCAAGGATATGTCTAATGGCGACATGTTCCTCTCACAGTCAACTTGCAAGACCAACGACACTGTTGAGTTCGAAGGCGAGACTTACCCAGTAGTAAAGATTGAAATCTCAAGCACCTCTCACCCATTCTATACAGGTAAGAGCAAGCTCGTTGATACTGCAGGTCGCGTTGACCGCTTCATGAACCGTTACGGCAAGTTGAAGAAGTAATATACCTTTTTATATATAAGGATATATTATCAATACGAGATAGAAGGTGCGTTCTAACGTAGTTGCATATGCGTTAGTGCGCACCTTTTACTTTTCTTTATCACCCCACTCTTCTTATAAAATTCATCCTAACATCTTATTATCTATTTTATCATTTAACATTCAATATGTTATGAAACAAATCAAGATTTATTTATTCGCTCTCCTCGCTGTGCTCTCTATGGCAGCCTGCGGAAGCAGCGACGACGGAGACGGAAATGGTTCGAATGAAATCAACACCAACAAGAACGTAGTAACAACCGACAAGGCTGTCACCCGACTGGAGTTTCCTAAACTGAAAGGCGGAAACAGCATTATCCGTGTTTATCGTGACGGTAACAGCAAGCAGTACGACCCAGACAACGTAAACTATTCAGTAGAATGGGATTGCGACAAGAAATCGCAGCGCTGGTCTTGCTACATCATCACCAAAAACAACAGAGCCAAGAATACAAATCGCTATTATAGTGAAAGCAACCAATACCCCAATGATCGTGAGTTGGCTGCTTCAAACAGATGGGAGAAAGACTACATCTACAGATCAGGCTTTGACCACGGACACATCTGTCCTTCGAACGACCGCCTGTACAGTTTAAATGCCAACACGCAAACTTTCTATCTCACCAATATGCAGCCACAATATAGCGTCTTCAATGGAAGTCATCCAGACCATAAGTATGAAGGGCTTTGGATCAAAATGGAGAACTATCTGAACGGATTCAAACTCAATGACACAGACACCATGTACGTATGCAAGGGTGGTACCATTGACAAAAAAGAAAATATCTTGATGCGTATTCAAAACAAACTGATTGTCCCCAAGTATTTCTTTGTGGCAGTCCTCGTTAAGAAGACGATCAACGGACAGGCTTACTACAAGTCTATCGGTATGTGGTTCCCTCACACCAATGTATATCATGGAGACGACAAACTGTCTGATTACACCATGAGCATCAAGGATTTGGAAGCAAAGACCGGCATCGACTTCTTCTGCAATCTGCCCGACAATATCGAGCAAGATGTAGAAAGCAAAAAAAAACTTAGCGACTGGGGAAGTATAGAAAAATAAGAAGTTAATGGATAAAAGCCATTTAGCTTGGTTTTCCTATACACAAGTAAGACTTCAGTAAGACAAAAAGATATCGCATGTTTCAAAAGTTCATTACAGAACTATCGAAACATGCGATTTTTTATTTGGCAACTCTTACCTTTGCATCCGATTATAGAATTAACTTCTGGTAACAGAAGTAAGGC